>Ga0164298_10000205_pt1 | contig 17756 bp, 15 predicted proteins | sample Whisoiple_216_MG_FD_109713 | JGI IMG/M metagenome (GOLD analysis project Ga0164298, IMG submission 109713) | Unamended control soil microbial communities from upstate New York, USA - Whitman soil sample_216_MG | ecosystem: Environmental > Terrestrial > Soil > Agricultural land ...
CAAAGCCCCACCCCCAACCAGCACCCACTCAGAAAACGCGCCACCCACCCCCACACCAACCCCGGAACGCAACCAAACACAACCGGGAAAGCGCACGAACCAGCCCCAACGATCTTTGCGCAAAGCCCCGCCCCAACCAGCAGCTACCTCAGGGGAACGTGACGCCACCCAGCCACCATCCACCCCCACACCCGCACCATCCCCCAGAACGCAACCAACACTCAAAAAAACCGGGGAGGCGGACTAGTCGAGGTCGTCGTGGCGCATCAGGCGGCGGCCTGCCTCGATGATGGAGCCGGAGAGGGACGGGTAGACCGAGAACGTGTGGGTCAGGTGTTCGACGGTCAGCTGGTTCTGGACGGCCAGGGCGATCGGGAGGATCAGCTCGCTCGCCGTCGGTGCGACGACCACGCCGCCGACGACCACGCCCGTCGCGGGGCGGCAGAACAGCTTCACGAAGCCGCGGTGCAGGCCCTCCATCTTGGCGCGGGCGTTCGTGGCCAGCGGGAGCATGATGGTCCGCGCCGGGACCTCGCCGGAGTCGATCGACTGCTGCGAGATGCCGACCGTCGCGATCTCCGGGTGGGTGAAGACGTTCGCCGCGACGGTCTTCAGCTTGATCGGGGCCACGCCCTCGCCGAGGGCGTGCCACATCGCGATCCGGCCCTGCATGGCGGCCACCGACGCCAGCATCAGCAGACCGGTGCAGTCGCCGGCCGCGTACACACCGGGCACCGACGTCCGGGAGACCCGGTCCACGGACACGAACCCGCCCGCGGCCGTCTTCAGGCCCACCTTGTCCAGTCCCAGGTCAACCGTGTTGGGCACCGACCCGACGGTCATCAGGGCGTGCGAGGCCTCGACCTTGTCGCCGGACTCGAGGTGCACGACCACGCCGCTCCGGGTCCGCTCGACGCCGGTCGCCCGCGCGTGCTTGACGACCTCGGTCCCCCGCGCCGCGAACACGTCCTCCAGCACCGCGGCGGCGTCGGCGTCCTCGTGCGGGAGCACCCGGTCGCGGCTGGAGATCAGCGTGACCCGCACGCCCATCTCGGTGTACGCGGACACGAACTCCGCCCCCGTGACACCCGACCCGACGACCACCAGGTGCTCGGGCAGGTCCGGCAGGTCGTAGATCTGCCGCCAGTCCAGGATCCGCTCGCCGTCCGGCTCGGCGCCGGGCAACACGCGCGGGGTGGCACCCGTCGAGATCAGAACCACGTCGGCCTCCAGCACCTCCTCGGTGCCGTCGTGCGCGAGCGCGCGGATGCTGTGCGCGGCGAGCCCGGGCCGGGTGTCGCAGAAGCGCGCGACACCGTGGATGATCCGCACGCCCTCACGCTGCACGCGGTTGCGCACGTCCGCGGACTGGGCCAGCGCGAGCCCCCGCACCCGGCTGTGCACGGCCGGCAGGTCGACCTGCAGCTGCTCGTCCTCGACACGAATGCCCAGCTCATCGGCGTTGTGGAAGTTCGCGCGCGCCCCCGCCGAGGCGATGAACGTCTTCGACGGCACGCAGTCGTACAGCACGCAGGCGCCGCCGAGCCCGTCGCGTTCGACGATCGTGACGTCGGCCCCGTGCTGTGCGGCCACCAGCGCCGCCTCGTAGCCGGCCGGGCCGCCACCCATGATCACGATCCGGGTCACCAGGGAGCTCCCCTCTCCTCTTCTCCAGCGGTTCGGGACAAACGGTACGCGGCGCGGCGTGCCCATCTCACAGCGCATGATCCCTGGTATCGCTACGCTGTCGAGCGTGCCGCTCTACGCCGCCTACGGGTCCAACATGGATCCCGCCCAGATGATGGAGCGAGCGCCGCATTCCCCGATGGCGGGTACCGGCTGGCTCGTCGGCTGGCGCCTGACCTTCGGCGGGGAGGACCTCGGCTGGGAGGGCGCGCTCGCCACGATCGTCGAGGACTCCGACTCGCAGGTGTTCGTGGTGCTCTACGACGTCACGTCGGAGGACGAGACCCGCCTGGACCGGTGGGAGGGCTCCGAACTCGGCCTTCACTCGAAGATCCGGCTCCGGGTGCAGACCCTGGAGGGTTCGGTGCTCGCTTGGCTGTACGTGCTGGACGCCTACGAGGGCGGGCTGCCGTCCGCGCGCTACCTCGGCGTCGTGTCCGACGCGGCCGAGTCGGCGGGCGCGCCGGCCGACTACGTGGCCGACCTGCGGACCAGACCGTGTCAGGGTATTGGTCCATAGCTGACTCACAGGTCCACCGCAGTACTCCCACAGCGACGCCCCTCAGGCTCTCCGGCGACAGCCGAAGAGACGAGGGAGTCACAGGGTGGGCAGAACACGACGCCGGCTGCTCGTGGTGGCCGGCGTGGTCGTGGTCGCCGCGGGTGGGGTGGCGACATGGTTGGTGCTCCGTCCGGCGGAGGCGAGCACGCAGCCGATCATCGCGACGGCGACGGTAGGGACGCAGCGGCAGACGGTCTCGGCGAGTGGGACGATCGAACCGGCCGCGCGGGCCGACCTGAACTTCGCGGTCAGCGGCGAGGTCACCCAGGTGCTGGTCAAGGAGGGTGACACGGTCACCACGGGGCAGACGCTCGCCACCGTGGACGACACGCTCCTCCAGGCCCAGCTCACCGCCGCGCGGGCGGCACTGGACGCGGCCGAGGAGAAGGCATCCTCCAGCGACCCCTCCGTGGTGTCCGCCGAGGCCGACGTGACCGCCGCCCAGGAGGCGGTCGACGACGCGGCGCTGAAGTCGACCATCGACGGCACGGTCGTCACGGTCGGGCTCAAGGTCGGCGACCGGGTGGGCAACGGCTCCGACGGGTCGTCCGACGGCTCTTCCAACGGTTCGTCCAACGGCTCTGCCGACGGGAGCTCCAACAGCACCGCCGAGGTCACGGTCGTGTCCACGAACCGGTTCGTGGTCGACGCGAAGGTCGGTAGCGCGGACGTCGACAAGGTCAAGCAGGGCATGGCCGCCCAGATCACCGCGACCGGGACCGAGGAGCCGGTCGACGGCACGGTCCGGACGGTCGGGCTGGTGGCGAGCGCCGACGATTCCGGCGCGGCGACGTTCCCGGTCACCGTCGACGTCACCGGCGAGCAGAAGACCATCTACGCGGGCTCGTCGGCGACCGTGGCGATCACGGTCGCCGAGCGGCAGAACGTGCTCACCGTGCCGGCCATGGCCCTGCACACCTCGGGTTCGGCCACCTACGTCAACAAGATGGTCGACGGCAAGGCCGTGCGGACGGACGTCGAGGTCGGCGACACGTTCGGCGCGCAGACCGAGATCAGGTCCGGGCTGACGGAGGGCGAGCAGGTCGAGGTGGCCGTCGTCGCGCCGAGTGGCGGCAACGGTGGCAACGGTGGCAACAACGGCCGGACCGGCGTCTTCCCGGGCGGGGGCGGCAAGTTCGGGCCCGGCGGGTTCCAGGGCGGGGGGAACTGAATGAACGCCATCATCGAGATGACCGACGTCCGCAAGACGTACGCGATGGGCACGCTCGCGGTCGAGGCGCTGCGTGGGGTGTCGCTGCGGATCGGGCAGGGCGAGTACGTCGCGATCGCCGGGCCGTCCGGGTCGGGCAAGTCGACGCTCATGCACATCATCGGGTGCCTGGACCTGCCGACGTCCGGTGACTACATGCTGGCGGGCGGGCGCGTGACCGAGCTGTCCGAGACGCACCTGGCCGACATCCGCAACCGGCGGATCGGGTTCGTGTTCCAGCAGTTCAACCTGCTGCCGAGCATGACGGCGTGCCGGAACGTGGAGCTGCCGCTGGCCTATGCGGGCGTGCCGCCCGGGGAACGGCGGGCCAGGGCCGAGGAGGCGCTGACCAGGGTCGGGCTGTCCGACCGGCTGAGGCACCGGCCGGGTGAGCTGTCCGGCGGGCAGCAGCAGCGGGTCGCCGTGGCGCGGGCGCTGGTGACCGACCCGGCACTGATCCTGGCCGACGAGCCGACCGGCAACCTGGACTCGACGGCGTCGGCGGACGTGCTGGGCCTGTTCGACGAGCTGCACGCGATGGGCCGCACGATCGTGCTGATCACGCACGAGGCGGAGGTGGCCCGGCGCGCGTCGCGTTCGGTGCTGATCCGGGACGGGCGGCTGGCGTCATGAACTGGCGGGACACCTTCGCGAGCGGCCTCGAGGCCATCCGTGCGCACCGGCTGCGGTCCGTGCTGACCATGCTGGGCATCGTCATCGGCATCTCGTCGGTGATCCTGACCGTCGGGCTGGGGTTGGGCGCGCAGGCCACGGTGGCCGCGCAGATCGACGCGCTGGGCAGCAACCTGCTGATCGTCTCGCCGGGCAGCAGCACGTCGTCGTCCGGTCAGCGGGGCGGGTTCGGCTCGGCGTCGACGTTGACGCTCAGCGACTCGACCGCGGTGGCGGACACCTCCGTTGCCCCGGACGTGAAGGCCGTGGCACCCGTGGTGACCGCGCAGGCGTCGCTGGTGGCCGGGACGACGAACTGGACGTCCAGCCTGGTGGGGACCACCACGTCGTGGCTGCCGGTGCGCAACCGCACGCTGTCGTCCGGCCGGTTCTTCGGCGAGGGTGAGACGAACGTCGTCGTGCTGGGGCCGGACACGGCGAGCGAGCTGTTCGGCCGGCGGCCCGCGGTCGGCCGGCCGGTGTCGGTCGCGGGCCGGCCGATGACGGTGATCGGGGTGCTGGCGTCGACCGGCGCGTCGTCCTCGTCGGCGAGCGACGACGACATGGCGCTGATGCCGCTCTCGGTGGCTCGTTCGTTGACGGGCACGGCATCCGCGGCGGTCTCGACGATCTACGTGCAGGCGTCCGCGGAGGACACGCTGAGCGCGGCGTACCAGGAGATCGACGCGTTGCTGCGGAACCTGCACGGCGACACGGACTTCAGCATCGCCTCGCAGGAGTCACTGCTCGAAACGGCGAACGCGACCAACGAGACGCTGACCATCCTGCTCGGCGGGGTGGCCGCGATCTCCTTGCTGGTCGGCGGAATCGGGGTCATGAACATCATGCTGGTGGCGGTCACCGAGCGGGTCCGGGAGATCGGGCTGCGCAAGGCGCTCGGGGCGACGCCCGGTGGGATCCGGCGGCAGTTCCTGGTGGAGGCCGGGGTGCTCGGCGCGTGCGGCGGGTTGCTGGGGGCCGCGCTCGGGATCGCCGGGGCGTTCGTACTGCCGCGGCTGATAGCCCAGCCGGTGAGCGTGTCGGTGGTCGCGATCGCGGCGGCGATCGGGGTCTCCCTGGCGATCGGGATCGGTTTCGGCGTGTACCCGGCCACGAGGGCCGCGCGGCTCACGCCCATCGACGCGTTGCGGAGTGAGTGATGAGAAAGCTGGCGTGGGTGGTGGCCGGGGTCGTGGTGGCCGGCGCGGGGTTCGCGGTGGTGTCGACGGCGGGCGCGGAGGCCGGCGGCCGGTACCGGGTGGCTTCCGTGACGGTCGGGGACGTGGCACAGACGGTGCCCGTCAGCGGGACCGTCGATCGAGTGAATCGCGCGGATGTCTCCTTTGGCACCTCTGGATCGTTGGCGACCTTGTCGGTGGGGGTCGGTGACCCGGTGTCGGCCGGACAGGAGCTGGCTTCGCTGGACACGGCGTCACTACAGGCGGCGGTGGACAAGGCGGAGTTGGACGTGGACCAGTCGGAGTCGACCCTGGCGTCGGCGTCGGAAGCGGTGGAGGAGGCGACTTCGCCGTCTTCCTCTTCGTCTTCGCCGTCGTCTTCGCCGTCGTCTTCGTCGTCGTCTTCGTCCTCGGCTCCTCAGCCGAGCGCGGACTCCGCGACGGGCAGGCTGGTGCAGGCGGTGAAGGACGCCCAGTCGGTGGCGTCGGCGGCCCTGAGAACGGCGACGGACGCGATGGCCGCGCAGGAGGCGGCATGTGCGGACCCGACGGCGCAGGCGTGCGCGGCGGCGGGGGCGGCGACGCTGAAGGCGCAGCAGGCGGTGAAGTCGGCGCAGGACACGTTGCAGGGCAAGCTGGACGCGCTGTCGTCGGCGTTGTCGGCCGCGCAGTCGTCCTCGGAGTCGTCATCGAAGTCGTCATCGGAGTCTTCCTCGGAGTCGTCGACGCGGTCCGGGTCGTCGGACTCGCGGTCCGGGCCGTCGGACTCGTCGGCGTCCGCCACGTCCGTCGCCGAGGCACAGGCGGCGGTCGACCAGGCGAAGGTCAAGCTGGTGGAGGCGCAGCAGGCACTGGCCGGAGCGACGCTGAAGTCCCCGATCAGCGGCACGGTGGCCGCGGTCTCGGCGACGGTCGGTGACCAGGTGTCGACCGGGACGGCTGTCGTAGTGGTGGTGGGCGAAGGCGCGGCGGACGTCACCGCGACGGTCCCGGTGGAACAGCTGACAAAGCTGAAGGTGGGCCAGCCGGCGACGGTAACCCCAGTAGGAACGTCACAGAAAGTGACAGGAACGGTCACCCGAGTAAGCACAACGCCCGACCCGAACGCGGAATCCGTGGCATACCCGGTGACGATCACAGTCGACCGGCCACCGATGACGATGGCGGCGGGCAGCTCGACAACGGCGTCAGTAGTGGTGGCGACGGCGAAGAACGTCCTGACGGTCCCGACATCGGCGGTAACCCGCAACACGGTGACGGTCCTGACCGGCGACCAGACGACCCTGACCCCCGTGACGGTGGGCGCGGTGGGCCCGACACGAACGGAGATCAAGGAGGGGTTGTCGCGGGGCCAGCAGGTGGTTCTGGCGGACCTGGACACCCCCCTCCCGACAGCCGACTCCTCATCCGAGGGCGGTTTCCTACGCGGCGGCCCAGAAGGCGGCCCGGAAGTCGGCAGAGGAGGACAGGGCGGCGGCCCAGTGGTCCGCAAAGGCCCCGGCAACTAGGGCTTTCGCCAGGACACCCGCTCGCTCGCCCGGCAAGCACTTTCAAGGTCAACACGAATGCGGGCGCGAACACGGCCACAAAGCCGAGCCATTGCCAAAGCCAAGCCGTCGGCAAGACGGACGGTCACCAAACCCACGCCATCACGAGGAACCAAACCCTCACCAAAGCCACGCCATCACCAAGAACCAAACCCTCACCAAAGCCACGCCATCACCAAGAAACAAATCCTCACCAAAGCCAAATCCTCACCAAAGGCCAACCTGTTGGCAAGAATAAGCCATCGCCAAAGCCGACCATCGGCAAAAGTCAAATCACCGGCCGGAGCGCACCATCGGCCAGTGCCAAACCGTCGCGTGGGGCCGGCCAAAGACCGGCCGGCCCCACGCTCAAGGAAATGCCCCCAACAGGAAATGCCCCCAATGGCTTGGCCTCCGGCCCCCGGTTCCACGCTACGGCACGGCACCGACAGTTCGGCCTTACCCACAGGCGCTCATCCACAGGCACCAGTTCTGTCGGTGCCCCATGGAACAATGGAACCGGGGGCCGGAGGCCACGCATCAATCCGCTTCCACCCAGTCGAAGGTCCGCGTCACCGCCTTCTTCCATTGGCCGTAGGTCCTGTCGCGGGCCACGTCGTCCATGGACGGGGTCCATTCCTTGTCCTTGGCCCAGTTGTTGCGGATGTCGTCCTCACCCGCCCAGAAACCCACCGCCAGGCCCGCCGCGTACGCCGCGCCCAGCGCTGTCGTCTCCGCGACCACAGGGCGGATCACCGGTACGCCAAGGATGTCCGCCTGGAACTGCATCAGCAGCTCGTTGCCGACCATGCCGCCGTCCACCTTCAGCGACTTCAGCGGCACGCCCGAGTCCGCGTTCATCGCGTCGATCACCTCGCGGGTCTGGAACGCCGTCGCCTCCAGGACCGCCCTGGCCAGGTGGCCCTTGTTCACGAAACGCGTCAGACCGACGATCGCGCCGCGGGCGTCGGACCGCCAGTACGGGGCGAACAAACCCGAGAACGCCGGCACGAAGTAGCACCCGCCGTTGTCCTCCACGGCCGCCGCCATCGCCTCGATCTCGGGCGCCGACGCGATCATGTCGAGGTTGTCGCGGAGCCACTGGACGAGTGAACCGGTTACCGCTATCGAGCCTTCCAGTGCGTACACCGGGTCATTGGTGCCGATCTTGTAGCAGACCGTCGTCAGCAGCCCGTTCTCCGACGCCACCTGCTCCGTGCCGGTGTTCAGCAGCACGAAGTTGCCTGTCCCGTAAGTGTTCTTGGCCTCCCCGACCGACAGGCACGCCTGGCCGAACGTCGCCGCCTGCTGGTCGCCCAGGATGCCGGCGATCGGCACGCCCGCCAGCGTGCCGCGCTCCCGGACCTTCCCGTACTCCTCCGACGACGACCTGATCTCGGGCAGCATGGACAGCGGGATGCCCATGTCCTCCGCGATCGACGAGTCCCACGACAGTGTCGACAGGTCCATGAGGAGCGTGCGGGACGCGTTGGTCGGGTCGGTCACGTGCACGCCGCCATCGGGCCCACCGGTCATGTTCCACAGCAGCCAGGTGTCCATGTTGCCGAACAGCAGCTCACCGGCCTCGGCACGGGCCCGCGCGCCCTCCACGTTGTCCAGGATCCAGCGGACCTTCGGACCCGAGAAGTACGTCGCGAGCGGCAGGCCGGTCTTCGCCTTGTACCGGTCCTGCCCGCCGCCGAGCGCCTCCAGCTCCGTGCAGATCCGGTCGGTTCGCGTGTCCTGCCAGACGATCGCGTTGTACACCGGCTTGCCGGTCGACTTCTCCCACACCACCGCGGTCTCGCGCTGGTTGGTGATGCCGACCGCCGCGATGTCCGTGGCGTTCAGGTCCGCCTTCGCGAGCGCACCGGCCGCCACCTCACGCGTGTTGCGCCAGATCTCCTCCGGGTCGTGCTCGACCCAGCCCGCCTTCGGAAAGATCTGCTCGTGTTCCTTCTGCTCGACCGACACGACCTCACCCGCATGGCTGAAGATCATGCAGCGGGTGGAGGTCGTGCCCTGGTCGATCGCGGCTACGTAGGTCATTCTCGTTGCCTCTCCTAGGAAGTCGGCAGAACCTGGTACAGGAGGCCGGCCAGCACGCCGCCGATGGCGGGGCCGGCGACCGGCACCCACGAGTAGTTCCACTCAGGACTGCCCTTGCCCCTGATCGGCAGCACGGCATAGGCGATGCGCGGTCCGAGGTCACGCGCCGGGTTGATGGCGTAGCCCGTCGGCCCACCGAGGGAGGCGCCGATCGAGATCACCACGAACGCCACCGCCGCGTAGCCGAGCGCGCCGTTGCCGAAGACCGGCACACCGCCGTCGCCGGCCTTGACGCCCGGGCTGAGCAGGATCCAGAAGACCAGCACGAACGTGCCGATGATCTCGGTGACGAGGTTCCAGGCGTAGTTCGGGATGAGCGGCCCGGTGCAGAAGATGCCCCGGGTGTTGGCCGGCTCGTCGTGCTCGTCGAACTGCAGCTTGTAGGCCAGCCACGCGAGCGTGGCGCCGAGGAACGCGCCGAGCAGCTGCCCGAGCAGGTAGGCGGGCACGTATCCCCAGCCGAAGTTGGACTGCCCGGTCGCGATCAGGCCGAGCGTGACCGCCGGGTTGAGGTGCGCGCCGGAGGGGTTGGCGATGCTCGCCCCGACGAACACCGCGAGACCCCAGCCGAAGTTGACGAGCAGCCAGCCGCCGTTGTTACCGAGGGTGTTCTTCAGTACGACGTTGGCGACGACACCGGCACCGAGCAGGATCAGCCCCGCCGTGCCGAGGAACTCCCAAAGAAATATCTCGCCGAAGTTCAGATCCACGACCACTCCTTCGCCGCTGAAGGGGAAGGCGGTTCGCCGGCAATAGGGTCCGGCGCCAGTGCCTACCCAGCTTTGGACGCTACGGCCGGCAAGGTCAACTTGTCCAGATATCGGGAGAGCGACCGGGCCGGTAGCGTGGTTGACGTTCACCGGGACTAGCGCGAGGAGGAGCCCGTGACAGCGGACACCAATGGCGGTCGGCTGGGCATCGCCGAGCGAGAGGAGGCCTGGCGGCGGCTGGGCGCGGAGAGTTTCGACCTCGTGGTCATCGGCGGCGGCGTGGTCGGCGTCGGCACCGCGCTGGACGCCGCGACCCGGGGCCTGCGCGTGGCGCTGGTCGAGGCCCGTGACCTGGCGTCCGGCACGTCGAGCCGGTCGTCGAAGCTCTTCCACGGTGGGCTGCGGTACCTGGAGCAGCTGGAGTTCGGGCTGGTGCGGGAGGCGCTGCGGGAGCGGGAGCTGATGCTCACCCGTCTGGCACCCCACCTGGTGAAGCCGGTGAGCTTCCTCTACCCGCTGACACGACGCATCTGGGAGCGCCCGTACACCGCCGCCGGCCTGTTCCTGTACGACAGGATGGGCGGCGCGCGGTCGGTGCCCGGCCAGAAACACCTGACGCGGGCCGGCGCGCTGCGGCTGGTGCCGGCACTGAAGCGGACCGCGCTGATCGGCGGCATCCGGTACTTCGACGCCCAGTCCGACGACGCGCGGCACACCATGACCGTGGCACGCACCGCCGCGCACTACGGTGCCGTGATTCGCACGTCGACGCAGGTCGTGGGCTTCGTCCGGGAGGCGGACCGGGTCTCGGGCGTGCGGGTCCGCGACGTGGAGGACGGGCGCGTCCAGGAGATCCAGGCCAACGCGGTGATCAACTGCACCGGTGTGTGGACCGACGAGCTGCAGAGCCTGTCCGGCTCCCGGGGCCGGTTCCGGGTACGTGCGTCGAAGGGCGTGCACATCGTCGTGCCGAGAGACCGGATCGTCTCCGAGTCGGGCCTGATCCTGCGAACGGAAAAATCCGTGCTTTTCGTCATTCCGTGGCGGAATCACTGGATCGTGGGAACAACGGACACGGACTGGCACCTGGACCTGGCCCACCCGGCCGCGACGAAGGCCGACATCGACTACATCCTGGAACACGTCAACTCGGTACTGGCCACCCCACTGACCCACGACGACATCGAGGGCGTGTACGCGGGTCTTCGGCCGCTGCTCGCGGGCGAGAGCGAGGAGACGTCCAAGCTGTCCCGCGAACACGCGGTGGCGCGGGTGTCCCCGGGCCTGGTCGCGATCGCGGGCGGCAAGTACACGACCTACCGGGTGATGGCGGCGGACGCGGTCGACGCGGCGTCGCCGGACCTGCCAGGCCGCCTGCAGCCGTCCATCACCGACAAGGTGCCGCTGTTGGGCGCGGACGGGTATCACGCTCTGGTGAACCAGGTCGACCAGCTGGGTGCGAAGCACGGGCTGCACCCGTACCGGGTGCGGCACCTGCTGGACAGGTACGGCTCACTGGTGCACGAGGTGCTGGCGTTGGCCGACGACCGGCCGGAACTGTTGCGTCCGCTGACGGCCGCCCCGGACTACCTGCAGGTGGAGATCGTGTACGCGGCCTCCCACGAGGGCGCACTGCACGTGGAGGACACCCTGGCGAGGCGAACCCGCATCTCGATCGAGTACCCGCACCGGGGCGTGGACTGCGTGGACCAGGCGGCGGCCCTGATGGGCGAGGTCCTGGGCTGGACCGAGGAGACGGTGGCGGAGGAGGTCAAGCTGTACAAGGCAAGGGTGGAAGCAGAGCGTGACTCCCAGACCCAACCGGACGACGAGGCCGCGGACGCCAGCCGGGGCGCGGCCCCCGAGGCGCGCCCAGCCCTGAGCGAACCGGAACCGGCAGGCTGACCGAAAGGGGCCCTCCGGGACGTCGAACGTCTCGAAGGGCCCCTTCGGCATGTCCATGGCTGGTGGGAGAACCGGCTCTTGCCGGCCGCACCCTCCCCCGGGCGCCCGGAAACCCTGGCACCCCGGGAGGAGACCTCAGCTCGAGGCCTCGGCCTCGTCGTGGTCCTCGCGCGTGCCGTTCTTCTGCGGCTTCCCGTTGCGGCGGCGAGCCGTCTGCCGGGGCAGCGTCGCCGGTGGCCGCGGCGGCGGCGTCCCCCCACCCATCATGAGCTCGGCGAACGTGGCCATGGCCTCGTCGAGGTGCCCGCCGATCCGCCGCTCCGACTCCTCGTTGCTCTTGTTCACGAGCGTGGTGACGGAGTCCGTGTCCGGCTGCTTGGTCAACGTGCCCTCGACCTTGGCGAGGCTCGCGGCCAGTGTCGTCCCCATGTCGGCGATCTTCTGCTGGAAGCCGTCCTCCACCGCGTCGAGGCGGGTCGTCATGCCGTCCAGCCGCCCGGTCACCTGCTCCAGCCGCACGGCCAGCTCCTCGAGCCGCTCGGTGCCGTCGACCGTCGTCTTGGTGTCGTCGATCGAGTCCTGCAGTGCCTTGCGGGACGCCTCGACCTTCATCGACAGGGACGTCGACTTCTGGTCGATGTTGGCGTGCAGGCCCTCGGCCGCCTCCGTCAGCTTGTTCTGGACCGCGTCGGACGCAGCGGCCACCGACTGCTGGGCGGCGTCCGAGGACGACGTCACCTGGGCGGTCACGCGGTCCGTGGACTCGGCCAGCGTCTGGCGCACGGTGTCGCGTGCCGCGTCCACCTGGGCGCCGACGCCCTCGACCTTGCCGCGCACGGTGTCGAGCTGGCCACGCACGCCCTTGTCCACCTCGTCCAGGCGGCCGCGGAGGTTGGTCTCCGTCGTCTCGGCGCGGTCGCGCAGGACCTGCTCGGCCGCGTCGACGCGCTCCTTCAACGGGACGGTCACGTTCATGGGCAGTGCGTCGAGCTTCGCGTCCTGCTTGTCCAGGTGCTTGTCGAGGCTCACGTCCAGCGCGTCGATGCGGCGGTGGATGTTGGCCAGCTTGTCCTCCAGGCCGTCCATCCGGCCCGCGACGCCCTCGAACCGGCCCGCCACCCCGTCGAGCCGACCGTCCAGCTGCGCGAACGGCGTCGCCAGCTTGTCCACGATGCCCTCGACGGCCCGGGCCAGCGCCGCGATCGCGGTGTCCTGCGCCTCCAGCCTGGAGATCGCGTCCTCGACCCGTGACGCCAGCGCCGTGACATCCGTGCGGTCCGGGATCTCGGACAGGCGCTTGCGCACCGCGCCGATGGACTCCAGCGGCGACAGCCTGGCGTGGATCTCGTCCAGTGTGTCGAAGATCTGCTGCTGTTCGCTCTCACGGATCTCGGCGGCGCGCACGAGCATGTTGCGCATCCGGTCGAACGACACCGTCGAGTTGTTGTTCTCGTTCACGGGGTGACCTTCGTCGTGGGAGGGGGCAGGGCCGACGTGGGGAGCCTAGCCACTGCCAGAACGCGCCCATACACCACCCGTTAGTTCCTTGCGGGGCTTGACACGGCAGTTTGGACCATATGGACGAAGGTTCTAGCGCGAATGCCACGGTCGGGTATGACCTTCCGTGGCGATTGGTTACTCGATCGATCGACATCACGCCCCGAGTACCGTTGCACCATGTCGAGCACGAACCCTGTTCCGGTGACCCCGGAGGCCATCCGCAGCGCCCCCAAAGTACTCCTCCATGATCACCTGGACGGTGGTCTCCGACCCGCCACGGTCATCGAGCTGGCCGACGCCGCCGGCTACCGCGACCTCCCCACCAGCGACGTAGACGAGCTGGGTCGATGGTTCACCGAGTCGGCCGACTCTGGGTCCCTCGTGCGCTACCTGGAGACGTTCGCGCACACCTGCGGGGTGATGCACTCCACCGAGGCGCTCGTCCGGGTGGCGGCGGAGTGCGCGGAGGACCTGGCCACGGACGGGGTCGTGTACGCCGAGGTTCGTTACGCCCCGGAGTTGTTCTGCGATAACGGTCTCAGTCTCGACACGATTGTCGAGGCCGTGCAGGAGGGCTTCCGGATCGGTACAGCGAAAGCGAAGGAGGCCGGCCACCGCATCCGGATCGGCACGCTGCTGTGCGCCATGCGCCAGAACGCGCGCTCGCTGGAGATCGCCGAACTGGCCGTCCGGCACCGCGACTCGGGGGTGGTCGGCTTCGACATCGCGGGCCCGGAGGCCGGGTTCCCGCCCACCCGCAACCTGGACGCGTTCGAGTACCTGCGCCAGCAGAACGCGCACTTCACCATCCACGCCGGCGAGGCGTTCGGCCTGCCGTCGATCTGGGAGGCCCTCCAGCACTGCGGCGCCGAGCGGCTCGGCCACGGTGTCCGGATCGTCGACGACATCAAGGTCGCCGACGACGGGTCGGTCCAGCTCGGCCGGCTCGCGAGCTACGTGCGGGACCGCCGCATCCCGCTGGAGATGTGCCCGTCGTCCAACGTGCAGACCGGCGCCGCGCCGTCGATCGCCCAGCACCCGATCGGGCTCCTGACCAGGCTGCGCTTCCGCGTGACGGTCAACACCGACAACCGGCTGATGTCGAACTGCCGGATGTCCACGGAGATGGCCGCCCTCGTCGACGCCTTCGGCTACGACTGGGCCGACCTGCGCTGGTTCACGATCAACGCCATGAAGTCCGCGTTCATCGGCTTCGACGAACGCCTGGCCATCATCAACGACATCATCAAACCGGGCTACGCAGCCCTCAACGCCTAACCGCGAGTCCCGCGTTCAAACACACCGAGTCCCGCGTTCAGACACATCGAGTTGCGGTTTCGTGCACCCGGTCCAGGCCAGGACCTGCACGAAAACGCAACTCGGTATGCGCGAACGCGGGACTCGCTATGGGTGAACGCGGGACTCGCGGGTTACTGGAGGTCCAGGCGTTCTTCGAAGTCTTCTACGAGCTTCTGCCAGGACTCGACCTCCGCGTCGAACGGCGGGCTCGGGGCCAGGCGGGTCGGGTCGGGCCGTAGGACGAAGGAGACCAGCCAGCCGAGGCTCTCCGACTGCGCCAGGGCCTCGGAGACGCTCTTGTCGCCCGCCCAGTCGGCGGCGTCGTTGAGCAGCTCCACGGCCAGGTCCAGCTGTACCGGGTCGACCGTGTCCGGGCCGTCGGCGATGTCGTCGGCCAGGCCCTGCAGCAGGTAGGTGTTGTCGGTCTCGACCTCGATCTCCAGGCTGCCGTCGGTCGCCTTGGCGGCCACGTCGTCCCAGGTCGACACCTCGGCGAGGTCGTTGTCCGTGCTGCCGTGCTGGGCGATGTGCTTGGCCAGCGCGCGCGTCGACCGGGTGACCGTGATCTTCCCCTTGGTGCCCAGGAAGATCGGCTCGTCGTCGAGGTAGCAGCGGAGCGTGTAGTACTCGGCCTCGGGCATGATGATCTTGATGGGGTCGATGCCCACCTCGCCCCAGAAGCCGACCGGCTCCGGCTCGACGTCCTCTTCTTCCTCTTCGTCCTCGTCCTCCGCGTCGAGGTCCTCCTCGTCGGCGTCGGACTCGACGTCGTCGGCGTCCTTTGTGGACTCCTCGTCCTCGGCGTCGTCGTCGGTGTCGACGTCGTCGGCGTCCTCGGCCTCCAGCGCGCTCTCCGCCTCGGCGGACTCCTTCTGGAACTCGGCCAGCTCGTCACTGGTCTCGTCCAGGGTCGCCTTGTCGACGTCCGGGGTGTAGACGACGTCGTCGATCGCGTCGAGGACCTCGTCCCAGCGCTCGGCGATGGTCTCCGCGAGGTCGGTCCACAGCTTCTCGCCCTCGCGGCCGGTGAAGGGGAACGTCCCCTGCTCCAGCACCGCGAAGCCGGCCGCCGAGTTCAGCACCTCGTGCACCTCGTCCAGCTCGCAGACGTCCGCGAGCGACCGGACGATCGAGATGATGTCCGCCAGCTCGCCGATCGTCCACGTGTCGGGCTCCTCGGCGACCAGTTCAGGCACGCCGACGAGGTCGTAGGTGTGATCCTCGTCCGGCAGCAGCTCGGGCACCGACAGCTGCGGCACGAGGTCCCACGCGGGGTGGTCGGCCAGGTCGTGCTCGTCCACCGTGCGCACGAACGCGGCGAGGTGGGCGGCGTCCGGGAACGCGTACAGGTCGTCCTCGTGACCGAGGAAGGCCTCCCACTCCTCGCCGTCTTCTCGCCAGCGCGGCGCCCACAGCGTGACGAGATCGCCCTGGGGCAGGCCGAGCTCGATCGAGACTATGTCCTGGGACATTGCTGGACCTCCAGTGAGGCAAATCCGTGGGCACTGCAAGAACCGGTGGGAAGCCTACGGGGTGGCAGGTGGGCGTTCGATCACCGGTCGGACCGTAACGAGGCCGGGTCGAACGTGTCGAGATCGAAATCCGCCGAAGAGCTCTCAGCTTCGCGCGCGAGCCGCTCGTCGCGCCGGGCCTGGAACTCCTCCGCGGTGATGCCGCCGTCGTCCTGCCGGCGGGCCGGGGTGGCCCGGCCGGACAGCTGTTCGAGCGCGTAGGTGAGGTCGTCGCCGAGCAGGCGCGCGACCTTGTTGTAGCCCGCCTGGGTGGCGTCGTCCATGGCCACGGCGGCGACCTTGACGATCAGCCGCGCGAGCCCGTCAGGCCCGTAACGTGCGGCTTCGGGCGCCAGCCAGAGGTTCAGCAGCTTGCCGCGGCCGTCGACGGTGACCTCGACGGTGCCGTTGCGGTCGTGCGCGGTGCCCCGGACGCCCGCCAGTATGGCGTCCACTTTGGACAATGCCTCCTGGCGGGCGCGGCCGTCCTCGATCAGCTGCCTGGTGTCGCGCTCGATCGGCTCGCGCTCGATCATCCGCGGCTCCCGCGCTGCTTGAGCGGGTCGGAGAAGTCGACCTCGGTCGCCTCGTCGTCGTCCACCGGGACGTAACCCAGCGACTCCAGATGTTTGTCGCCCTGTTCACCGAGCACGGGCGAGAGCGCCTTGTACATGTTGCTGCCGGCCCGGCGCGTGGCCCGGTCGGCGAGCGAGACGATGTTGCGGGCGAGCGTCTCCATGTCTCCCGACACCGCCGCCGGCGACAGCTTCAGGCCCGTGAGCAGGCCACCGGGGGCCACCTCGACCTCGATCCCACCGTCCGGCGACGCGGCGTGCCCGCTGATCCGGCCGACCCGCGCGACCTGCGCCCGCGCCTGCTCGTCGGCCTGCGCCACCGTGCGGTCCAACGCCGCCAGCTCGCGGTCGATGTCGATCACTGGTCCGCCTCCCCGGCAATTCCTGAGTGTGAGTCGCTTCCCGGCGCAGGACGCGGCTGTCGAGGTGGATTGTGGCCGAGCGGACTTCACGCGGAGATCCGGGCAGTCCGGCCGGTCAGCCCGTCGGGCGGTAGAAGCCGACGAACGGCATGCCCATGTTGGTCGTGCGCAGGGGGCTGATCTCGACCGGGTCGCCGGCCTCGATCATCTGGCCGTCGCCGATGTACATGGCCACGTGGCCCTGCCAGCACACCAGGTCGCCCGGCATCAGCTGGTCCGCGGAGGGGACCTCGGCGCCGATGTCCTGCTCGCCCGACGTGCGTGGGATGTCCAGGCCCGCCTCGCCGTACGCGTACTGGGTCAGGCCGCTGCAGTCCAGGCCGACACCGGGCGCGGTGCCGCCCCACACGTAGGGAACGCCCAGCTGGGTGAGCGCGGCACGGACCGCCTTCGCGGCGGTCTCGTTCGGGGCCATGACCGTGCTGCCGTCCGGCAGGTTGATCGCCACGCCGGTGCCCGGCTGCGTCAACGCGAAGAAGATCTACGAGGGTGCGCTGATCTCGCTGCAGACCGCGTTCACCGGTTTGTTCATCGCCATCGTGCTCGGTGTCGCGCTGGCGGTGCTGATGAGCACGGCGAGCTGGTTGGAGCGGTCGATCTGGCCGTACCTGCTCGCCCTGCAGGCCGTGCCGATCATCGCCATCACCCCGCTGATCATCCGCACGGTCGGGGCCAACTTCAAGTCGCGCGTGCTGACCACGGTGATCATCGCCATCTTCCCGATCGTCAAGAACACGCTGTTTGGACTGCTGTCCGCCGACCAGAGCCATCACGACCTGTTCACGCTCGGCGGTGCAGGGTGGTGGACCCGGCTGCGCAAGCTGGAGCTGCCAGGAGCGCTGCCGGCGATGTTCGCCGGTTTCCAGATCTCCGCCGGCCTGGCGGTGATCG
>Ga0164298_10000206_pt1 | contig 17582 bp, 17 predicted proteins | sample Whisoiple_216_MG_FD_109713 | JGI IMG/M metagenome (GOLD analysis project Ga0164298, IMG submission 109713) | Unamended control soil microbial communities from upstate New York, USA - Whitman soil sample_216_MG | ecosystem: Environmental > Terrestrial > Soil > Agricultural land ...
CGTCAAGGTCGACGTCGGGCGGCGCGCCCGCGAAGTGGAGCTCCACCGACGCCCCACCGTGCGCCCGAACCAGCTCCGAGATCGATCCCGAGGCGACGATCTTGCCTTCAACCAAAATCGCCACGTTGGCCGCGTCGAGCTGTTCTATCTCGTGCAGATAGTGGGTCGAGTAGCAAATCGCCGAGCCGTCTTCGGCCAACGACCTGACCACCCGCAGGAGCTTGTTTCGGGTCCGAACATCGACCCCGGTGGTCGGCTCGTCGAGCAGCAACAGCGGCGGCCGGCGCAGGACGGCCATCGCGGTGTGCAGGCGCCGTGCCTCTCCACCCGAGAGGCTCTGCGCCGGTCTGTCCAGGAGGGTCAGCAGGTCGAACGCCGCCGCGACGTCCGCCACCTCGCCTCGGAGGCGCTGCCGGCGCAGGCCCGCCAGTTCGCCGAAGAAGTGAAGGTTGCCGCGGACCGTTACGGTCGGGTAGATACCTGTCTCCTGGGGCGCGAGGCCAAACCGGGTGGCACCGGCACGGCCACGGGCGGTGACGCTTACGCCGTTGATGTGGACATGGCCGGAGTCCGGTCGGCGCAGTCCGGCGACGATCGAGACGAGGGTGGTCTTGCCCGCACCGTTCGGCCCGAGCAGGGCGACGATTTCTCCACCCGCCACATCAAGGTCAACACCCGCCAGGGCACGAGTCTTTCCGTAACTCTTACAAAGGCCCCGCACCTCGAGCAACGGGTCACCATTCGTACTCGCGCACATCGATCCGACACTGATGCCTATGGTATGGCGATGCAAATCGACCGCACTTTCGTCGGTAGATGAAGCGCGTAGCGATGATCACCGGATTCGGTCGGTCGACGGGCATCGCGGCGGCGATCGCCCGGCGAAGCGCGCCCACCCACGATCTGGTCCTGACCGGCCTGCCCGCTTATGACGCCGAACACGAAACCGAGGACGAAGGGCGGGACATACCCACACTTACCGCGGAGCTGCGCGAGCTCGGGGCCGGAGTCGCGTACGTCCCCGCCGACCTCGCCGAGGGCCCGGCCCCGGAGCGCGTGGTCGCCGCGGCGGTCGAGGAATTCGGCGGGGTGGACACGCTCGTCGCCGCCCACGCGCACGCAAAACCACGCTCGCTGGACGCCCTCGACGGTGCCGAGATCGACCGCCACCTGGCCGTCAACGTTCGGGCGACGCTGTTGCTGGTCAAGGCGTTCGCGGCCGCGCACGACCCCGGTCGGGCCCAGGGCCGCATCGTCCTCTTCAGCAGTGGCCAGCGGCTCGGGCCGATGCCCGCCGAGCTCCCCTACGTGGCGAGCAAGGGCGCGCTGGAGGGGCTCGTTCCCTCGCTTGCGGATGCCCTCGCCCCGGCCGAGATCACGGTCAACGCGATCAACCCCGGTCCGACCGACACCGGGCTGCTCTCCGGCGAGATCTACGACTCGATTCGCTCGCGGTTCCCGGCCGGGCGCTGGGGCACCCCGGAGGACGCGGCGCGCGCGGTCGGCTGGTTGATCGGCGACGACGGCGCCTGGATCACCGGGCAGGTACTCAACTCCGAGGGCGGGTTTCGACGCTGACGCGATCGCCGTCGCGGCGCACCCGCCCCTCGGCGAACGCGGCGAGCACGCGGGGGATGAACCGTGACTCGAGCTCGACCACCCGGGTGGTGACGTCATCGACCGTTTCCCCCACTTCCACCGCCAGCGGTTCCTGGGCGATGATCGGGCCGCCGCTGAGCGATCCCGCGGCGCGAAAGTGAATGGTGACGCCGATCAGCTTCACCCCACCCTCGAGGGCGGGGCCAATTGCCTCCTCGAGCTCGCCGAAGGCCGGGAGGATCGCCGGGTACATGCTGATGATGCGGTCCGGATAGCGTGAGACGAGGTCATCCTCGAGCACCTCGCTGTAGCCGCCGACGACGACGAAACCGACGCCGGCGGCGGCGAGGTCATCGGCCATCGCGGCATCCCGGGCCGACCGCGATGCGTAGGCGTCGAGCGGGTATGAGGCGACGTGTGGGACGCCCTCCTCGCGGGCGACATCGAGCGCGGGGCAGAGCTTGTTGCTCGCCACCGCGACGACCTCGCCGGCGACCTCGCCCTCGCGACAGGCGCGCAGCACCGTTTTGAGCACGGTGCCCCGCGAGGAAACCAGGATCGCCAGCTTCAGTTTCTCCATCACACTCTCCTCTCAGTTTTCACCAGTGTGGCCGGCTCCGCACCTTCCCAGGAGAGGCAGCGAACCCTCCCACCCACACACTCCAACTCGACGATGCCCGTATTGCGGATGAATCGCCTCAGCGCAAACCCGGGTGGGAGGTTTTCCGCGAGCGAGGAGACGCCCACCTGCAGCAGGCCACCGTGGCTGACGAGCGCCACCGGCCGCAGTGGATGCCGCCGCGCAACCTCCTCGACCAACTCGCCGAAGCGCCGGCACACATCGGTCCCGAGGTCGCCATCGCGGCCGATTCGCACCTCGTATTCACACTGACACCAGGCATCCAGTGCCCGATTGAGAACGTCGAAGGCCTCGTCATCGGCGCGGCCGTCGAGCTCGCCGGTGGAGATCTCGGCGAGATCGGCGCGGGGAATCGCGCTCAGGCCTTGGCGGCGGGCGATCGCATCGGCGGTCTGGCGGGCCCTGATCAGGGGGCTCGTGTAGACCGCCTCGAGCGGGGTCGTCGCGAGCGTCTCGGCCAGTCGCTCGGCCTGCTCGAGCCCGAGATCGGTGAGCGGGCCACCGGGGGCCGCGGTCGAGAGGCGACCGTCCGCGTTGTGGGCGGTCTCGCCATGCCGGATCATCAGCAACCGGCTCATTCGCGGCGACCTCTGCCTCGCACGCGATCAGATCCGACCGAAGGAGAGCGCGTAGAGAAGGGCGACGATGCTGAGCGCCCCCGGGACCTCGCCATCGCGGATCAGCTCGCGGATACGGCTCCGCTCGACCCAGGCCTGCGAGGTCGCCTCGTAGAGGTCGACGGGCGGCCCGGAGTAGCGATCCGGCTCCGCCAGCACGAGGTGAAAGCGCTGATCGCTGACGCCGTCGGAGACGTTGCACGAGACCAGTGGCTCGACGCCGCGCAGGTGCCACCCGGTCTCCTCGAGCGCCTCGCGCTCGGCGGCGGCCTCGACCGACTCGTGCGCGTCGATCCCCCCCGCCGGGACCTCGAAGCCGCTCGAGTCGGTGATGAAACGGTGGCGGTGCAGGAGCAGCACGCCTTTGTCCGGGCAGCTGATCACGACCCCAACCGCCGGCGGAAGCTCGACCACGTGGTGGTCGTAGGGCTCACGACCGGGCGGCTTGACGCTGACCAGCGAAAGCCCCACCCACTCGCTCTCATACAGCGAGCTGCTCCCCAGCACCTCCCACCGTTGCGCCGCGATCGGGCGGGGCGCTGAGGTCTCCGCGACGGCGGGAACCGGCTCCGCCCGGGCGGCGAGCATCGCCCGCGCGGTCGACCGCACCGCCTCGCTCGAGCTCATGCTCGGTCGCCAACCCGCCTCGAGCAGCGCTTCCGGGCGCACCCGCAGCGTCGGGACGTCGCCGCGCCAGCCGCTGTCGCCGCCGGTGAAGACGATCTCCGGACGCCGGCCCGTCACCTGGTCGGCGACGATCTCGGCGACCGCGCCGGCGCTGATCGCGTCCTCGTTGCAGACGTTGTAGATCGCGTAGTCCTCGCTGGCCGCGGCGGCCACCATCGCCGCGGCGCAGTCGTCGACGTGCAGGAAGCTCCTCGTCTGGCGCCCGTCGCCGAGGACCTGGAGTCGCTGCGGGTCGGCCCGGGCCGCTTCGGTCAGGTCGTGGACGATGCCGCGTCGCATCTCCGGGCCGACGATGTTGGAGAGGCGGCAGACGGCCCCCCGGTGGTCGTGTTCGCGGCAGTGGGCGTGGAGGAAGGCCTCCGCCGCGAGCTTGCCCGCGGCGAACGGCGTCGCCGGCGCGAGGCTGCCGCTCTCCTCCCCGATCCACTCGCCGGCATCGGCCGGCGCGTAGACGAGCTGGCTCGAGGCGAGCACGATCGTCGCCTGCGGGAGGACCGCGAGGGCTCGCAGCAGCGCGGTCGTGCCGCCGACCGTGTACCTGACGTCGGCGTCGACCCCGGCGCGGTCGGCGCGGTTCTCGGTGTTGGCGGCGAGGTGGAAGACGGTCGTGTGCCCGGCGACGATCCGCTCGAGCCGGGCGGCGTCGTCGAGCGCCGCCGCGTGGTAGGCGAACCCGTCGTCCTCCGCGAACGCCGCCAGGCGGCTCGCGCTCTCCCGCGGCAGGCGATCGACGACCGTCACCGGGATGCCGAGCGAGCGCAGGAGGCCGACCAGGGCGGCGCCGATGAACCCCGCTCCCCCGGTGACGAGCGCGGGCGAGCCGGCGCTCAGCATATGAACGCCCCGCCCGCGGCTTCCGCGCGCAGCCGGGCGTCGAGCGCGTAGTAGCGCTCGGGCGTGCCGATGTCGTGGAAGCGCTCGTCGGTGGGGACCGCGTGCAGCGAGCCCCGCTCGATCAGGCCGAGGAACAGGGCGCTCAGATCGAGCGGCGCCCGCGCCCCGCTCAACACGTCGAGCGCTCGCCGGCGCAGCACCGCGACGCCCGTATCGGTCAAGCCGGCGCGCACGCCCGCCTTGTCGTACTCGGCGACCACCGCGCCGGCCAGCCCGACGTTGGGCGCCACGTCGGTGTCGGCGCTCGTCACCACGAGCAGGCCATCGGCCGCGTCGGGCAGCTCGGCGAACAGCGACTGGTAGGGGAACTCGAAATAGGTGTCGCCCATCGCCAGCAGGAAGACGTCGTCGAGCCGGTCGGCGCTCCGCAGCAGGGCCCCCGCCGTCCCGAGGGGCGAGGGCTCGATCTCGGTGCTGACCTCGAATGCCGGGTCCAGCCCGCGGAGGTGCGCGGCGAGCCGATCCCCCTGGTTGCCGAGGCAGAAGTGAAAGCGGCGGAACCCCTGTCGCGCGAACGGATCGAGCATGACCTCTACGAAGGGCCGGCCCCCAACCTCCCGCAACGCCTTCGGCAGGTCCCCGCCGAGCTCGCGCAGCCGCGTGGCCAGCCCCCCGGCGAGCACCACCACCTGCCCCTCCCCCGGCGCCGTCACGCGCCGCCCCCCTTCTCGGTGGCCTCGATCCCCAGCAGCGCAGCGGCGTCATCGCGGCCGATCGTCTCCACGCACCAACGGAAGTGCCCGTCCTCTCCCTTGGGGTCGTACACATTGGCGGTGGCGATCGCGTAGGCGACCCGGTAGAGCGTCAGCCGGTCCGCCGGAACCCCGAAGCGCTCGGCCGCCGCGCGGTCGATCTCCGCCTCGGTCGCGCGCGCCCGCGGGCCGTACATGTCGTAGATGCTGGCCGTCACCGCGAGGTCGAAGACCGGATCGCCGACGGTGGTGAAGAAGCCGAAGTCCAACACGGCCAGCGGGCGCAGCGACTCGTCGACGAGGACGTTGGCCGGGATCAAGTCACCGTGCAAGGCGGCCAGGCCATCGTCCGGGAGCTCGGCGATCAGCGCCCGCAGCCGTTCCTCGGCGAGGTCGAAACGGGGGACCCGCGCCCGCAGCTGATCGCCGAACAGGGCGAGGCGCCGGTCGAGCAGGCCCTGCAGCGCCGCCGGCCAGCTCCGCGCCTCCGCCCACATGGCATCGGCTTCCTCCAGCACCGGGAGCGCGTGCGCGCTCTCCAGATCGCCGGCGCGGCGCAATCCCGCGAGCACGTCGAGCACGCAATCCAACGCCTGCGGCGGCGGCGGGCGCTCCGCCGGGCAAACGCTGTCGAGCGGCACCCCCGGGAGTCGGGGCTCAACCGTGACGCAGAGGCCGTCGGCCTCCCACTGCTCGAGGAAACGCGGCGTCGCGAAGTCGAGCCCACTGCCGGCGAGCTGCTCGTAGAACGCCCGCATCACGGCCAGCTCCGCCCGACCCTTTCGCGCCCACACCTTGGCGATCAGGTCGTCGTCGAGACGGTATACCGCGCCCTCCATGCCCGCCGCCAGGGGCTCCGCCGCCGGGTAGCCGCGCTCGGCAAAGCGGCGCACCCATGTATCGCTATGTGTGTGCATGACTGCTCCTCCCCGCTCAGGCCGACGTGGAGGTTGTGGTCATCCCGCAATCGACCAATTCGAGTACGTCGAGCAGGCGCGATACGCGGACGATGCCGGTCAAGTGTCGGTAGAGCTCGAAGCGGTCGTACAGTACCCCGAGCTCGATTCCAACACCCTGAGGGCCGATCACGTCGTTGACGAGGCCGTCGCCGAGGAACCAGCAATCGTGTGGTGACAGCGCCAGCGCCGCACAGGCCGAGAGGTAGATGCGGGGATCGGGCTTCTCCACCCCGGCGAGCGTCGAGTCGACGATCGCGTCGAAGGCCCCGCGCAGGCCGAAGCGATCCAGCTCGGCCTCCAGGGTGCCGTCCGAGTTCGACACCGCGGCGATCAGAACCCCGCGCGCCCGCAGGCCCTCGAGCAGCGCCTCGGCATCCGGGTCGAGCCCGTCGTAGAGGTCGGGGCGCTCGACCGCCCGCTGCCAGGCGCGCCGCGCGACGCCCTCCTGCAGGCCCAGCAGCATGCCCCAGGTCGCGGCGACACGGGCGTCGCCGCTCCCCCTGGGAAAGGGCAGGTGGCGGGCCTCGGCGGCGAGCACGAGCGTCGCCACCAGATCCTCCTCCCTCGCTCCCGCCCGCGGCAGCTCGCGCCGCAGCTCCTCGAGCATCACCCCGCCGTTGGGGTGCACCAGGGTCAGCCCGACGTCGAGCAGCAGCGCCTTCGGCGCTTCGCGGACGGGTGGCACGCTCACCCCGGCGTCCTCTCGGTGGCGATCACGGGGACCAGCAGGTCGGGGTCCGACGCGGCCGTCCGGCCGGCGCAGAGGTCGTGGTAACGCGAGCGCACCGCCTCCGTCACCGGGCCCGGAGCGGAGTCGAGCACGACGTCGTCGATGCTCGCGATCCCGCGCACCTCGTCCAGGGTCCCGCAGAGGAAGGCCTCGTCGGCGAGGTACAGCTCGGTCCGCGGAATCGAGCGCTCGACCACGGTCATGCCGAGCCGATCGCGCAACAGCCCGATCGCCACGGCGCGCGTGATCCCATCGAGCACGCAATCGGCCAGCGGCGGGGTCGCGACCACGCCGTTGCGCACGATGAACACCGCCGCGCCGCCGGTCTCCGCCACGGTGTCGGCGTCGTTGAGCAGAATCGCCTCATCCGCACCGGCGATCGCCGCCTCGATTCGCGGCAGGCGAAATGCCTGGTAAGCGGCGCCGGCCTTGGCCAGCGGCGAGATCGCGAGGTCCTTGCTGCGTCGCCACGAGCTGACGATGCACGACAGCGGCCGGTCCGAGTACGCGTCGACCGGATAGCCGGCGATGTAGCTGCCGACCTCGGTGTCCTCGGATCTCCACCCGTACCGCCCTCGCTCGATGTACAGGGTCGGTCGCAGGTAGAGGTCGCGCTCGCGTCCGATCGCCTCGACGAGCTCGCCGATCCCGGCCCGCATCTGGGCGATGTGCGTCGCGACCTGATCCGCCGGGAACCGAACCAGCCGGGCCGATTGCGCGAGCCGGGCAAAATGCCGTTGGGGGTGGACGAGGGCGCTGTGACCGGCCTCCGCCTGCCAGTAGGCGCGCACGCCCTCGAACACGTTCGTGCCCCGGGTCGCGACCTCGGAGGTGACGTGCACCCGGGCCCGCTCCCAAGGGACGAGGCTGCCGTTCCACCAGATGGTGTCGGGCTCGCTCTCATACATAGCCGGGCTCCGATCTGCGCTGTGCGTCGAGCACGCCGCGCAGCGCGGCCTCGACCTCGACCAGCATGCGCCCTCGGGAGAAGCGCTCTTCGACGTGCCTGCGTGCCTGCGAGCCGAGGCGCCGGCGGAGCTCCGGCGCCCTCATCAGCAGCGCGAGCGCCTCCGCCAGAGCCCGCGGTTTCCGGGCCGGCACGACCAGCGCGATGTCCGGCCGCGAGAGGATCTCGCGAATGCCGACGACGTCGGTGGTGACGGTGGCGCGCCCGGCGCTCATCGCCTCCAGCACCGACAGTCCCAGGCCCTCCTCCCAACTCGGCTGCGCGACGATGTCGGCGGCGGCGAGGACCGACGGCATCCGATCGAAGCCCACCGTCCGATCGATGGCGACGACGGCGCGCAGCCCCAGCCGGTCGACGTCATCCTCGAGCTGCTCGGCGTAGCGCGTCGACGCGGAGCTGGTGCTGCCGACGATCAGCAGCCGGGCACGCCGGTCGCGCCGGTGGACGAGGTGAAACGCGCCGATCAGATCGCGCATCCCCTTGCGCGGCTTGAGACGACCGGCGCTGACTATCAGCAGGTCCCCGGGCCCGAAGCCGTAGCGAGCTCGAACCGCGGACCCGCTCGCCTCGGGGTGGAAGACGTCGGTGTCGACCCCGTGGTAGATCAGCTTCAGCGGCACCTCGCCACCCCAGCGCCGCGCCCGTTCCGCGTAGAGGTTCGAGCCGGCCAGGACGAGCGCGGGCCGCAGGGCGTCGTAGACGAGCCTCAGCCGCCCCCGGGCGAGGGGCTCGTCCTCGGGGGCGTGCTCGTGGAAGGCCGCGACCCAGGGGATGTCGAGCTCGAGCGCCAGGGTCTTGCCGAGCTGGGCCGCGTCGAGGCTGTTGGTCAGGACCAACTCCGGTCGCGACTCCTCCGCGCAGGCGGCGAGCTCCGGCATCAGGCTGTAGGCCATCTGCTCCCAGCGAAGCTTGCTGGGATCGTCGAGCAAGGCCCGGTACTGGCTGAAGCGATTGACCGCGACGCGGTCCGGATCCCCGAAAGGATCCCCGGGCCGGTGGCCGTGGGGGACGTCGGTCGCGACCGTGACCTGATGGCCACGGGCCGCGAGCCCGCGGGCGACGTCGATCGCGTAGCTCTCGGCACCGCCGATGACGGGGGCGAAGCTCGAGGCGACCATCAGCAGGCGCACCGTGCGCTCGTCACCGTTCCGCGACCAGCACGCAGCGCTCGCTCTCCGGGGTCAGGCGAGCGCCCCGCTCGTCGAAGGCGCTGACGGCGCCGAATCCAACCTCCAGGCACAGCGCCCGCAACTCGGGAACACCGTAACGGCGCAGCCGCGAGTGCCGCTCTCGACGCGTATCGCCGATGGCCAGGGTGGCATCCGTGTGCTGAATGCCGGTCAGCGGGTCGTAGCGGTGATGCTCGATCAGCGCGTCGCCACCCGCCCAGCGCACCGTCGTCGGTTCGAAGCGCCGCCCGGTTCGGTCCCAGTGACGGGTCTCGATCAGCAGCCTCCCACCGGGCGCGAGGCAGCGCCGCGCCTCGTCCAGCACGCGGCGGTTCTCCGCGTCGTCGAAGTAGCCGAAGCTGGTGAACCACAGCAGGGCGCAGTCGAACTCGCCGATCTCCCCCAGGTCCCGCATGTCGCCGCGGAGGAGCCGCGGCGTCACCGCGGCCGCCTCGGCCCGCCTTCGCGCCTCCTCCAGGAGCGAGGGGCTGAGGTCGACGCCGGTGACGTCGATCCCGGCGGCGGCGAGGCCGATCGACAGCCGGCCGAAGCCACAGGCGATGTCGAGCGCCCGGTCGCCGGAACCGAGGCCCCCCAACCGCCGCGCCAGCCCAACCTCGCGGTCGAGCCGGGCGCCTTCGAGCTCAGCCGCCCAAAAGCGCAGGTAGTGCTGGTCGAAGAGCTCCGCCGGCGGAGTCGGCGCGACCGGCGCGGCGGCGGCGCTCACGAGGCTCCCCGCTCGACCGCGCCGGCGACCTCGAGGACCCGCCCGCCGAGCGGCTCGCGCCGCAAGGTCGAGCCGCTCTGGGAGAGCGCGAAGCGCAGCTCGGTCGCGCCCGCGGACGCCATCGCCGCGCGCAGCTCCCCCTGCCGGCCGGGGCGGCAACTGAGCAACATGAAGCCGCCACCGCCGGCGCCGAGCAACTTGCCGCCGTCGGCCCCCGACTCGGTGGCGAGCTCGTAGAGATCGTTCGCCCGCGGAACCGCTACCGCGTCGCTGAGCCCCGCCTTGTTGCGCCAATGCTCGTCGAGGATGGGGCCGATCTCGTCGAGGCGCTCGCGCCGGATCGCGTCGAGCATCGGCCCGACGAGAGCGTGGATCGCGTTCAGCCTGGCGAGCGTCGAGGCTTCCGAGCGACGGGTCTGCCGGTCCTGGGCAGCGAGGACCTCGCCGGCGTCGTGGCTGAGGCCGGTGTGAAACAGCAGCAGCCGATCGGCCACATAGGCCGCGAAGGCGTCGCTCACCCTCACCGCCTCGGTCGAGACGGCCCCAGCGGCGCCGATGTGCAGCGTCTGCAGACCGCCCAGCGCGGCGACGTAGTGATCCTGCTTGCCGACGACGCGGCCGAGGTCATCCATCTCGATCGTGCTCGCCTCCTCGGCCAGCGCCTCCGCTGCCGGCGGAGAGGCGGCGCGCAGCGCGTGCACGAGCGCCACCAGGAACGCCCCCGAGCCGCCCAGCCCGCTGCGGGGCGGGGCGGCGGAGACGCAGCCGAGCTCGGCCACCTCGGTGCCGACGCGGCGCATCGCCGCGCGGGTGAACTCATCGCGCATGAGCTCGCCATGGCCGATCCGACTGCCATCGCCGAGCCGCTCGACCAGGCTGCCGACCGCCCGCGGGCAGGCGCCGACGACCACCCGCCGGTCGATCGCCAGGCTGACCACGGTGCCGCCGAAGCGCTCCGCGTAGCTCGGCAGGTCGGTGCCGCCACCGGCGAGCGAGACGCGCATCGGCGCCGAGGCGATCGCGATCGCCCGCGGGCGGCTCACCGACCACCAGCCAGCGCCGCGACGACGGGCTCGGCCTCCCGATCCAACTCCCGGACCACGCCGACGATGCCGCCGACGACCATGCTGCGCGCCGGCACGACCGCCCCGGGCAGGACCACCGCGTCGGCGAGCCGGGCCTCGGTGCCCACTCGAGCGCCGGCCCCGACGACCGCCGGTCCCTCGAAGGTCACGCCGGCTCCGAGCGAGGCGGTCGGATGCACGTACGCCGGCGCCGGCCCGCCGGCATCGCGGAATCCCGGTGGGGTGCCGCGGAGCCACGGGATCCGGCCTTCCAGCGCATCGCGGTTCGCGGCCAGGAGCGAGGCCGGCGTCCCCACGTCGCGCCAGTAGCCGTCGAGCCGGTGCCCGCTGAGGCGCTCGCCGGCGGCGAGCAGCGCGGGAGCCAGGTCCCTGGCGTAGTCGACCGTGGCGGATCGCGCGGCGAGGCGAACGACGTCCTCGATCACGTCGGGCCGCAGGCAGTACACGCCCGCGCTGACCGAGTGCACCTCGTCGTCCGGCACGTCCGGCTTCTCCCTCGCGGCGCGGATGGCTCCGTTCGCGTCGACGTCCAGCACGCCGAAGCGGCGGGCGCCGGTGGTGCTGACGACGCCGAAGGTCAGCACCGCGCCGTCGTCGATGTGAGTGGCCAGCAGGGCATCGAGATCGTCGCCGACGACGACGTCGCTCGAGGCCACCAGCACCGCGTCGTAGCCGGCCAGCGAGTCGGCGAACAGCGCCAGCGCCCCCGCCGGCCCGCTCAGCTCCGGCTCGATGCGGCGGATCGCCCGCGGCGCCTTGCGCTCGAGATGGCGGATGACCTCCGCCGCGTGGTGATGGACGTTGACGTAGACCTGCTCGACGCCCGCCGCTTCCAAGCGGCCGATCTGATGCTGGAGCAGCGAGCGGTCGAGCAGCGGCAGCAGCGGCTTGGCGACGTACCTGGTCAGCGGCGCCAGCCGGCTGCCGGTGCCAGCCGCGAGAACGACTCCCGCCGCCCTCACGCGGTCGCCCCCAAGAGCGCCGCGCGGTCCGCGACCGGCAGCTCCTGACTGCCGGGACAGAGGCCGGGAAGCACTTCATCGCTCAGCGCCCGGACCACCATGTGGTTGACCGCGATCTGAAGATCCTCGACGAGGCCATAGTCGCCGGCGCCGATCGCGGCCCAGGGATCGGCCAGCTCGGCGACCGGACCGGGCTGGCCGAGGAGCGCGGTGACGCCAAGCCCCCCATCGCGAGCCGCGCGCGCGAGGTTGACCAGGTTCGGCGAGGCGCCGCTGACGCTGAGCACCACGAGCAGGTCGCCGGGCCGCCCGCTCTCGAGCAGCCGCTGCGCCAGCGCCTGCGGAAAGCCCACGTCGTTGGCGAGCCCGGTCAGGCTCGCCAAGTTGTCGGTGAGCCCGCTGACGCGCGCCGGCTTGATCCCGCTTCGCGCCGCCGCCCGCGACCAGTCGCTGACCATGTGAGCGGCGGCCGCGGCGCTGCCGCCGTTGCCGGCGACGAAGACGGTCCGACCCGAGCGGATTGCCTCGGCGACGGTGCCGATCAAGCCCCCCAGCGAGTGGGTGTCGACGGCGGCCGAGATCTGCCGCAGCTGGCCCAGGTAGCGCTCGACCAGGGCGGCCCGATCCGCCCCCGCGGCGGTGCCGCGCTTGCCGCCGGCGCCTACCCCGGGGACGGTGCGGGGCACGCGGGCCCCGGCCCTGAGGACCGAGTGCGCGACCCCGCCGAGCAGGCTCGCCAGATCGGCGTCGGCGATGCCGATCGACCGCATGTTCCGCTCCTGCACTACGGCCCCGCTGGAGCCGGCCGCAACCCGGCCGTCGTCGCGAAAGAGGAGCGTGCTCCCGGGGCGCTTCGAGAGCGATTCCCCGGCCATTTCGGCACTCTCGGTGTCATCGGTGATCGCGATGATGCGTTCCGGCCCGAGGAACTCGACGGTGCGCCGGCAGATCTCGAGATCGACGTGCTCGCCGTCGAAGTTCAGCGCCGGCGTCAAGCGGCCTTCGGCGGCGGCTCGCAGCAGCAGGGCGGGAACCGGGCCCAGCAGGCTCGGCAGCGAGGACGCGGTCCAGCGGTTGGCCAGGAACGCCTTCAGCTCGGCCTCGCGGCCGGCTTTCTCCTCGGCCGTGCGCCAGGCGTGGGTGAATTGCCGGGGCATGTCGTTGTAGAGGTGGTCGGTGATCACGATCAGCGGCGAGGGGCCGTAGCGGGCCTGGATGTAGTCGATGACGCGTTCGGTGCGATGGGCGCTGAGCTCGGCGTCGTCGTGCCTGAAATGCCCGAGCGCCAGCTTCACCCCGTTGAGGTAGAAGGCGTCGATCACGTCCCGGAAGACCAACCCGGACTCCAGCTCGTCGGTCAGGTCCATCGCGTCGGGCGCCATGACGATGTAGGAGAGCCCCAGCGTCCCCAGCTCGGCCAGCTCCATCCACTCCCCGGCGTCCGGCCTCCAGCACCCAGCCTCCGGCACGCCCCCCGACGATCCGAGCAGCGGCCCCTCGACGCCGAACCCGAGGATGTGGTCATAGGCACCCGCCCTCCGCCCCGCGGCGTACTCGGCGAGGACCCGGCGGAACTGAGCGCCGAACTCGCGACGCAGGAAGATCGTCGGCACCAGGTATATGCCGCGCGCGGCGGCGAGCTCGTTGACCTTGCTCAGGTCCCCGGGCTCCATCGAGCTGAAGTCGATCCCGCCGATTCCGTGCGTGTGGAAGAGCACCAGGAGGCTCTCCCGCTCAACGGCGGCAGGGGAGGTCGGGCTCGCGTCTAGATCGCCCACTCGACAGCCTCCCCGAGGCTGGCGAAGACCCGATCCGGGGCTGGCATCGCCGCCTCAGGCTGGGGCTGGCCCTGGCTCAGGCGAACGCAGCGGGTCCCGGCCGCGCGACCCGCGGCCACGTCGCAGGGCGAGTCGCCCACCGCGACCGAGCTGCACAGGTCCAGGCCAAAGTCCTCGGCGGCGCGCAGCAGCATTCCCGGCGCCGGCTTGCGGCAGTCGCACTTCCCAATCTGATGCGGGCAGACGAAGCACGCGTCCAGGTGGGCGCCCTGCTTCGAGAGCAAGAGGCGGAGGCGTTCGTCGATCGCGCGATAGGCGTCGGGGGAGACGCCCGGCGATGAGAGCCAGCGCTGATTGCTGATGACCACCGCGAGCGCATCGGAGTCGTTGATGGCCCTGATCGCCTCGGCGGCGCCGGGAAGCAGCTCCAGCTGATCGGCGTCGCGGATGTACCGGCCGGCCTCGGGGCCGACGTTGATGGTTCCGTCACGATCCAGAAACATCGCCCTGCGCGAGCCTGAGCGACACCCTCCCCGGCCGCGGCGCGGCGAGCTCCACACGTAACAGTCATCCGTGTCCTCCCTCACCCCCGGGATGGTTTCAAGCAGTATCTCCGTAGTCCAAATCGAGCCGCTCGGCCCAAGTGTGTGTCACACGATGATGTGTGTGCCGATGCGCCGCGGGAGCGCCCGTCGACGGACTCGATGAGCTGGCGAAGTCAAGTTGTCCCGATGTCGGGACACTTCGCCACTTCATCCCCCGGCCGCACGATGCCCGCATTTTGTCACCAGCCGGCAACGCCAAGTGTGCCAATCTGGCTCAGCACACTAGTGTGGGTGCTGCATATCGCCTGCGATGCGCTGGATCACGTCGGGCAGCTCCCGGTGGCTGCTCACGACGAAGTCCGCCTCCTCCTCGCCACCCTCGCCGCGATCGTCGTGCAACCCGCGGTAGCGCACGGTGCTCATCCCAACGGCGCTCGCGCCGGCGATGTCGGTGCGGCGCAGGTCGCCGACGTGGACCGCCTCGCCCGGCCGTGCGCCGAGCGCATCCAGGGCCGCTTCGAAGATCCGCGGCGACGGCTTGTAGTGGCCGACCTCGTCGGAGAACGCCCAGCCCGAGAAGTGGCCCAGCAGCCCCTCGCGGTCGAGGAAGTCGCGCAGCAGCTCGCCGCCGGTGAAGCCGACGTCGCAGACGATCCCAAGGCCCAGCTCACGTTCGCTCAGCGCCTCTAGGCAGGGGCGGATGTCGGGCGAGAGCTCGAGCTTGGCGCCGCGGCCGGCGGCCAGGAACGCCGCTACCACCATCTCCCGCGCCGCCCCTTCGAGGCCGAGCGCGCCGGCGAGCATCGCGGCCCCCTCGCTCGGGTGGAAGTGGGTGCCGGCCGACCAGGACTGCTCGTAGCTCGCCGTGACCTCCTCCAGCGCCCTCGCCAGCAGCTCGGCCTCGACCTCGACCTCGCAGGCGTCGCAAGCCGCGACAACAGCCTCGTGCCGGGCCTTCACCATCGCCGTGCCCGAGCGTGCGCAGGCGATCGTGTTCCAGAAGTCGAAGGTGACGGCTTTGAGCGGCTGCGTCACGTCGGTCGGCCCGAAGCAGCCGCGGTGGCGCCTACCGCCGCCGCGGGTCCATCGCGCGCGAGATCACCACGCGCTGGATCTCGTTGGTGCCCTCGTAGATCTGGGTGATCTTGGCGTCGCGCATCATTCGCTCGACCGGGTACTCCTTGACGTAGCCGTAGCCGCCGAGGACCTGGATCGCCTCGACCGTGACCCGCATCGCGTTGTCGGAGGCGAACAGCTTCGCCATCGAGGAGTGCTTGGCCAGGCCGGGGTCGTCCTGGTCGGCCATCGCGCAGGCCTTGTAGAGCAGCTCGCGGGCGGCGGCGGTGCCGGTCTCCATCTCGGCCAACTTGAACTGGATCGCCTGCAGGTCGAGAATCGGCTTGCCGAAGGCGATCCGCTCGGAGGCGTAGGTGGTCGCGTAATCGGTCGCCCCCTGGGCGATCCCAACCGCCTGCGCCGCGGCGCCGAGGCGCGTCCTCTCCAGCGTGCCGAGGGCGACGCCGAGCCCGCGCCCGACCTCGCCGATCACGTTCTCGGCCGGCACCCGCACATCGTCGAAGACCGGCGAGCCGGTCGGCGAGCCGCGGATGCCGAGCTTGTGCTCGAGCTTGCCGATCGAGAAGCCGGGCCGGTCGGCCTCGACCACGAAGGCGGTGATCCGCCGCTTTTCGCGATCGGTGACGGCGAAGACGACGTAGAAGTCGGCGACCCCGGCGTTGCTGATCCAGTTCTTGGCGCCGTTGATCACCCATTCGTCGCCGTCGAGCTCAGCGTGGGTGCGCATCGCGGCGGGATCCGAGCCGGCCTCTGGCTCCGAAAGCGCGAAGGCGGGCGTCCACTCGCCGCTGGCGCAGCGCGGCAGCACCCGCTGCTTCAGCTCGTCGCTGCCGAAGAGGCGGATCGGCAGCGAGCCCAGCTCCTGCACCATCAGGATCAGAGCGCTGGAGGCGCAGGCCTTGGCGATCTCCTCGACCCCCATCTGCAGCATCAGCGTCCCGGTGCCGGTCCCCCCGTACTCCTCCTCGAAGGGCAGGGCAAGGATGTCGTGCTCGGCCAACAGCGCCTGCACATCCTCCGGGTATTCCGACTTCTCATCGACCTCAGCCGCCCGCGGCGCGATCCGCTCCCGCGCGATCTGCCCAATCGTCTCGCGAAAGTCGAGCATGTCCTGCGGAATCGAGTAGATGTCGGCGCCAGCGCTCACGCGATCGGGACCGTATCCATAGACGCGCCGCCCTGCCTCGTGACGGATGTCCGATCTCACCTGGTTATGCTAAATTTTTCCTGTTCATTGGCGCTCAGGCGCCAGGGGAAAGGGAACCAGTTGTCTTCGTCGCGACTCTTCTGCATCGCACTCTCCGCGGCCGCGCTGCTCTGCCTTGCCGCGGCCTCCGCGGCCCCGGCCGCCCACTTCTACCTGCAGATGGAACTGAACGAAGAATTCAAAAAAATCACCTCGACGGTGGAAGCGACCTTCGCCAGCAACGCCGAGATGGAATTCGACTTCGGCAGCGGGAAAACCAAACTCGAAATCCGCTGCCACGCCGAAGGTCGCGAGGAACTCTTCACCAACGGCACCGACAAAATGACCGAATTCAAACTCAGTACCTGCAGCGCCGCGGTCGCCAAAGTGGCCGCGCCCTTCTGCATCGTCACCCCCAATGCCGGGAGCGTGGGACTCAAAACCGAACTGACCGAATTCAGCGAACCCCTCACCTACGGCGACAAGTTCCTCAACTTAACCCCTTCCTTCGAAATCACCGGAAAAGAATGCGTCCTCACCGGCACCTACTGCTTCCTGGCCGAAAACAAAGTCGAAGGCGAAGTCTTCAACGGCCTCTTCCTGGAACTGATCTTCCCCGAAACGGCGCTGAAAGGAACCTCCATACCCAAAGGCTGCAAAGAATCCAAATTCAACGCACTGGTCGGCCGCTACCGAATAACCCCGGTGATCGGCAGGGCCCTCAAAGTCGGGCCCTAGCAGTAGCAGCACATGGCGCATCCTGTTCGCTGTGTCCTGATTCGTCCGCAAGTCTGATGCGCATAGCCCGAGACTCTCTTTCGCAGAACCGTAACTCGATCGGAGGGATACCGCAATGGCTCGTACAAAGTTGGCTCTTCTAGGACTCTGTGCCGTGGTGGTCGGCATGATGGCGATGCACGCGAGCGCGGCCCAAGGCGCCACGCTGTCGTGGTTAGTCTTAAATTCTGCTCATACCGTGGCTACGGAGTTAAAAGCCGAACTAATTGGTGAAATCGATAGCTCGTCGATAAAACTGAATACCGAAATGGCCGGTTTGACGCCGTTATTCACGTGCAACGCGTTCGCATTCACTGCACTTCTCTTCGCGGCAGCTGGTCAGTTCATTGCGGCGGGGGCAATAATCCTCGCGGGATGCGTACCGGTGAACCATAAAGGAGAATCATATAAATGTACCGTGAAATCTACCGGCGCCCCAGCCGGAACCATTAAATCTAACGAACTTAAAGGTGGACTTGTGTTAGTTGGAA
>Ga0164298_10000207_pt1 | contig 17532 bp, 21 predicted proteins | sample Whisoiple_216_MG_FD_109713 | JGI IMG/M metagenome (GOLD analysis project Ga0164298, IMG submission 109713) | Unamended control soil microbial communities from upstate New York, USA - Whitman soil sample_216_MG | ecosystem: Environmental > Terrestrial > Soil > Agricultural land ...
GGCGAGGACGACGACAACCTCTGAGCCTCACCACTCGTCCCGCGCCGGCACCCCGGCGCGGGGTGCGACCGACTCGATCAGCTCGCCCAGCTGCTGGGTCAGCCGGGCCTGGTCGGCGGGGCTGAACGTGGCACGGGCCTGGCCGTTCTCACCCGGCGGCCGGGCCAGTGCCAGGTAGCGGCCGGCGTCCGTGTCGATCCAGGTCAGATGGCCGGCCTGCCGTTCCCTGCCGGTTCGCCGGTCGCGGCCGGAGACGGTGAACATCCCCGTTCCGGTCCTGGGGCGGGCCAGGTAGTTCTCCGCGAGCCTCAGCTGCTGCTCGTCGCCCGTTCGGCCGGAGTGCACCGGCGCCAGGATGTCGTCCGGGTCGCGTTCTGCGGGACGCGTGATCGTCACCGACTGGCCCGGGCCCGACTCCATCGCCGGCAGCAGGCCCACGAGCGTGATCGCCAACGCCGTCGGCCGGATCAGCTCCAGCCGCAGGCTGTCGCCCTCCTTGACCGCCAGCACCCCGGTCTCGCCTGCCGCGGCGGCACGGGCGTAGATCTTCCGGGTGCTGTCCACGGTCCCCATGACGGACACGGTGATCGCGTACTCCGACAGCGTCCGCAGCGCACGGGTCAGCTCCGGGTCGATGTCCGCGCCCCACACGAGGCCCCGCCTGCTCAGGTCGACGAACACCTCGCGGGCGATCCGCTGCCGGTCCCGCTCGTACTCGCCGAAGTACGGGATCTCGAACGGGAACTGCCGGATGTTGACGTCCAGCGTCTGCGCCAGGACGTCCACCGCCGGCAGCGACAGCGTGTAACCCGCCATTACTCGCCGATCACCGGCGGCGCCGTCATCTCGTCCGTGCCGAACACCGCGTCCGGGTCGCCCTCGACGAGGTACGACGCGCGCTGGTGCTCGCCGTCCTCCTCACCCTCGCCGCGCTTGCCGTGCGGCATCATGCCGCCCGCGCCGCCACGGCCACCCGCCGCGCCTCGGCCGCCCACGGCCCCTTCCGCGGCCAGCGCGCCGCCCGGGCCCATGCCGCCGACGCCCGGGGCGCGGCCCATGCTGCCCGGGCCGCCCGCGCGGCCGCCGGGCCCGGACTCGCCGGGGCCGTAGCCGCCATAGCCACCGCCGGGACCGAACCCGCGCCCGCCACCGGGACCGAAGCCACGGCCGGCGCCGCGTTCGATGTCGCCGCCGGTGGGGCCGGGCAGCCCGCCGATGGGCAGCGGGGTGCCGAGGTTGGGGTTCTGGCCGGGGTTGTTGCCGCCGCTCGTGCCGGGCGTCGGGAACTGGCCGGGCAGCCCGCCGCCGGGCGGCACGTCACTGCTCGGCGTGGTGCCGGTCCCGTTGCCAGGGGGAAGTCCCGAACCCGGGCCGTTACCGGAGCCGTTGCCGGAACCACTGCCGGAACCGTCGCCGTTGTTCGAGCCGCCCGGGATGTCGTGGTTACCGGGGTGGTCGTCCTTGCCGCCACCGTTCCCGGAGCCGTCCGAGCCGCCCGGGTCGTCGTGCGACGTCGGCGGCGTCCTGATCTGGCTGTTCGGCGGCTGGTTCGTCTGCTGGCCGTCGTTCGAGCCGTTCGTCGAGACGTTGTTCGTGCTGACGTCGTTGGTGCTGTCGTTGATCTCCGACTTCTGGACCTTCGTCTGGCTGCCGCCACCGGTCATCTGCGGCGGCGCACCGAAGGCGGGCATCGTGCTCGCGCTGGCCAGGCTGTTGTCGTAGGTGCTGACGACGCCGGCCGCCTGCTCGTGCGCGGCCTGCTGGTTGTTGTACTGCGTCTGGTACGTGCCGAGCTTGGCCAGGTACAGCATCGGGTTGGTGGTCGACTGGAGGTCCTGGTTCGCCGCGTCGAGGTCGAAGTCCACCGGCTCGGGCATGTTGCGCTTGGCGTCGGACAGCGCCACCGCCTGGAGGTTGGTCTGCGTGCCGGCGAGCTGCGCGCTCTGCCCCGCCTCGCCCACCCAGCCGCCGACGCTCGCCATGAACGACCTGGCCGAGTTGCCGGCCTTGCCCTTCCAGTCGGCCTGGCTGTTGTCGATGGCCGACCTGACGCCCTCCTGGAAGCGGACCATCGCGTTGCCCGCGTCGATCCACTGGTCGCCGGTCGAGCCGACGCCGTCCGGGTCGACGTCCTCGGTGACCATCTGCTTGAGCCGCGGGTGGGGCGTGGACAGGTAGTTGTAGCACTGCATGATCGGGCCCTCACGGGTGTTGACGCCCTGGGCGAGCTCCCGAGCCTGCGAGTTCATGTCCTGCGTGTAGGTGTCCTGCACCCGCTGGCCGTGGTTGAACTTGTCGACCAGCCAGTCGATCATGTTGCCCCGGTCCACCTCGTCGGTGACCTGGGTCTCCGCGTTGTCGCGGGTCTCCTGACCGGTCTGCGAGGTGTCGCGGTGCCGGAAGGACCAGTTGTGGTCGCGAGGTGCCATGACGCTCCTCAGGGCAGTTTTCGTTCGACGATGGTGGCCAGTTGCGCGGCGAGCTGGCAGGCCTGCTGCTCGTCGCCGCCGGTGGCGCTGCTGTCCACCCGCGACGAGTCGCCGACGCCGATGGCGGTGCCGCAGACCCCGCCCGCGTCCACGAAGGAGACCGCCTTGTGGCTGCCGATGTCCGGCAGCTGCTGCTTGGTCGGCGCGTTCAGCTTGTCGAGGCCCTGGTTGTCCCAGAGCGCGAGCGAGACGGTGAAGCTCTCGTTCAGCGTGGCACCCTCACGACGGTAGTCGCAGGTCCTGGCGCTGCCGAGCTTCACCTCGTTGCCGCCGGTCAGCTGCATGGCGCCGAGGTCGGACTGGTCGAGGATCCCGCACGGCTCGATCGCGGCGAGGCCGTCGCCGCCGTCCGGCTCGGACGTGGTGGTCCCGGCCGACGAGGTCGAGGGGGTCGAGGAGATCCCGGTCGAGTCCGGCTCGCCGCCCGGGCTCGGGCTGCCCTGCGTCGACTCCGCGCAGCCGGCGAGCAGGGCCAGAAGCGTGACGACCATCGCCACCCCGCGGCTAGACGGCACGGAAGTTCCCCTGGATGCCGTGGTCGGTGTTCTTGTAGTTCTTCATCGCCGCCAGGACGCCCTCCTCGGCGTCGGCGAGCGACCTGCGGAACTCCTTCAGCTGGGGGATGAAGCCCTGGTCGTCCGTGGCGACCTGCTGCACGTACGGCTTCATCAGGTCCGCGCCCTTGCTGGAGCCGAGCGGCAGCTCCCGGCCGAGCGTGGCGAGGTGCATGATGTTGTCGTCGACCCACTTGGCCATCTCGCGGATGGCCGTCAGCAGCGCCTTGCCGCCGGTCTCGTTCACGGAGAAGGAGCCGTCCGCCGCCGCGTCCTTGAAGCTGACCATCGACGATGCCATGGCACCGCCGCCGCCCCCGTCAAGCATCAGCCACACCCCCGCGGTTCGCAGTCGTGAGAACCCAGCACCCCTGGGACCCTAATTGTGACGGATGCCCCAGGGGAATGGTTCCCGAACGCGAGACCCGGCCGAATCAGCCAAAACGGCCGGAGATGTAGTCCTCGGTCGCCTTCTGGTTCGGGTTGGAGAAGATCTTCTCCGTCGCGTCCATCTCGATCAGTTTGCCCGGCTGGCCGACGCCCGCGAGGTTGAAGAACGCCGTCTGGTCGCTCACCCGCGCCGCCTGCTGCATGTTGTGGGTGACGATGACGATCGTGTAGTCCTTCTTGAGCTCCCCGATCAGGTCCTCGATCGCGAGCGTGGAGATGGGGTCGAGCGCCGAGCACGGCTCGTCCATCAGCAGCACGTCCGGCTGCACGGCGATGGCCCTGGCGATGCACAGCCGCTGCTGCTGCCCACCCGAGAGCGACGAGCCGGGCCTGCCCAGCCGGTCCTTGACCTCGTTCCACAGGTTCGCGCCGCGCAGGGACTGCTCGACGACCTCCTCCGAAGCCGCCTTCGACATGCGCTTGTTGTTCAGCCGCATGCCGGCGATCACGTTCGCGGCGATCGACATCGTCGGGAACGGGTTCGGCCGCTGGAACACCATGCCGATGGAGCGGCGGACGCGTACCGGGTCGACGTCGCGGCCGTACAGGTCCTCGCCGTCCAGTGCGATCTTGCCCTCGATCCGGGCGCCCGGGATCACCTCGTGCATGCGGTTCAGCGACCGCAGCACGGTCGACTTGCCGCAGCCGGACGGCCCGATGAACGCCGTCACCGCACGCGGCTCGACCGCCATCGAGACACCCTCGACCGCGAGGAAGTCGCTGTAGTAGATGTTGAGATCCGAAATATCCAGACGCTTGGCCATTGTTCCTTTGTCCTTACCGGCGGCCGGTCTTGGGCGCGAAGAACCGTGAGATGAGACGGGCGACGAGGTTGAGCAGCATGACGATGATGATGAGCGTCAGCGCGGCGGCCCAGGCCCGCTGGTAGTTGATGTCCGTGATGCCCTTCGGCACGAGACCCTGGCTGTACTGGCGGTACACGTACACCGGCAGCGTCATCATCCGGCCGTCGAACAGGTCGCCGTTGAGCGAGTTCGTGTAGCCGGCGGTGAGCAGCAGCGGCGCGGTCTCGCCGATCACGCGGGCGATCGAGAGTGTGACGCCGGTCACGATACCTGCCGCGGCCGTCCGCAGGACCACCTTCACGATGGTCAGCCACTTGGGCACGCCCAGCGCGAAGGCCGCCTCGCGCAGCTCGTTGGGCACGAGCTTGAGCATCTCCTCGGAGGCACGCACCACGACCGGGATCATCAGCACGGCCAGCGCCACCGAGCCGACCACGCCCATCCGCACGCCCGGCCCGGCGACCAGCGCGAACAGCGCGTAGGCGAACAGGCCGGCGACGATCGACGGGATGCCGGTCATGACGTCGACGAAGAACGTGATGGCCCGGCCGAGCCGCGACGGCCCGTACTCGACCAGGTAGACGGCGGTGAGCAGGCCGATCGGCACCGAGATGAGCGTCGCGAACGCGGTGATCTCGAGCGTGCCGATGATCGCGTGGTAGGCGCCGCCGGCGTCCATGCCGCCGTACACGCCACGCATCGTGGTGTTCAGGAAGTAGACGTCGAACCGCTTGATGCCGTTCGAGACCACCGTCCACAGCAGCGTCACCAGCGGGATCAGCGCAAGGATGAACGCCGAGTACATCAGCGCCGTGGCCAGGCGGTCCTTCGCGGCACGGGTGCCCTCGACGGCTCGCGAGACGATCACCAGCGCCACGACGAACACCACGGTGCCGAGCACCACGGCCAGCGCGACGCTGAACGAGCCGAACACGGCCAGCAGGCCGGACACCGCCAGCAGCGAGACCACGAAGATCCCGAGCGGCGAGTACCTCGGCAGCTTGCCGGCCGTCAGGCTGACCGGGATGAGCGGAGACTCCAGCGAGGTGGTCATCTCAGTTGGCCCCCGAGAACTCCGCCCGGCGGCTGACGATCCACCGCGCGAACATGTTGACGAGAAGGGTGATCACGAACAGCACCAGACCGGTGAAGATCAGGACGTTCACGCCCTTCCCCGAGGCCTCGGGGAACTTCAGGGCGATGTTCGCGGCGATGTTCTGCTGCTGGCCGGCCTTGAGGACGAAGATCGAGTACAGCAGGCCCGGCGAGAGCACCATGGCGACGGCCATGGTCTCGCCGAGTGCGCGGCCGAGGCCGAGCATGGTGGCCGAGATGATGCCGGACCGCGCGAAGGGCAGCACCGACATGCGGATCATCTCCCAGCGGGTCGCGCCGAGCGCGAGCGCCGCCTCCTCGTGGAGGGTCGGCGTCTGCAGGAAGATCTCCCGCGAGACGGCCGTGATGATCGGCAGGATCATGACCGCGAGGACGATGCCCGCCGTGAGGATCGTGCGCGGCGGGTTGGCCGCCGGGCCGGCGAAGAGCGGGATCCAGCCGAAGTAGGTGGACAGCCACTCGAAGAACGGGTGCACCTTCGGCATCAGCCAGAGCGCGCCCCACAGGCCGTAGACGACGCTGGGGATCGCCGCGAGCAAGTCGATCACGTAACCGAGGCTGGACGCGACCCGCCGCGGCGCGTAGTGCGAGATGAACAGCGCGACCCCGATGGCGATCGGCGTCGCGATGACGAGCGCGATGAGGGCGGCGAGGATGGTGCCGAACACCAGCGGGCCGACGTAGGCGAGTACGGACTTGCCCTCGAGCCAGTTGATGGACTTGGCGAGCGTGTCGGTCGGGGTCGTGATCGCCGGCCAGCCCTCGGTCACCAGGAAGATGGCGACCGCGGCGAGGACGACGAGGATCAGCACACCCGCGTACTTGGCGCTCGCGGAGAAGATTCGGTCACCGGGACGCTGTGGTGGACGCGGCGTGGCCGCAGGCTCGTGGACCTTCGGCTCGTCCGTTGTGGTCACTGTGCGTTCTCCGTCAACAGGAGGTGGATGGACCTAGGTCCGGTGGGCGGCGATGTCGCCGCCCACCGGACCTGAGCGGACCGTGCTGACTACTTGATGGCGTCGAGAGCGGACTCGACCTTGGTGCGGAGGTCGTCGGAGATCGGCGCGGAGCCGGCCTCGTCCGCGGCCGCCTTCTGGCCGTCGTCGCTCGCGATGTAGCCAACGTAGGCCTTCACGAGCTTGCCCTGCTCGGCGTCGTCGTACTTCGAGCAGACGATGATGTACGAGACGAGCAGCAGCGGGTAGGTGCCCGCGGTCGTCGTGTCGCGCTTCAGGTCCAGCGCCAGGTCGTGCTCGGACAGGCCGGAGGCCTGCGGGGACTCGGCGACGACCTTGGCGGCGCCCTCAGCGGTCGGCTCGACGAACTTGTCACCGACCTTGATCTTGGCGACGCCCAGGCTGCCGGCCTGGCTGTGGTCGGCGTAGGCGATGGTGCCCTCGCCGCCCTGGACCGCCTGCACGACACCGGAGGTGCCCTGCGCGGACTGCGTGCCCTGCCTCGGCCAGTTGCCGCTCGACGGGTACGGCCAGTCGGCCTTCGCCGTCTTGACCAGGTAGTCGGTGAAGTTCGCCGTCGTGCCCGACTCGTCCGAGCGGTTGATCGGCGTGATGGCGGCGTCGGGCAGCGTCGCGTTCGGGTTGTCCGCGGCAATGGCCGGGTCGTTCCACTTCGCGATCTTGCCGTCGAAGATCTTGGCGATCGTGGCCGGGGACAGCTGGAGGTCCTTGACGGCCTTGAGGTTGTAGACGATCGCGATCGGGCTGATGTACAGCGGCAGCTCGTAGGCCTCGCCGCCACCGCAGCGGTCCTTGGCGCCGGTGCGCTCCTCGGCCTTCATCGCGGAGTCCGAGCCGGCGAACGCGGCGCCGCCGTCGAGGAACGCCTTGCGGCCGCCGCCGGAACCGACCGGGTCGTAGGACAGGTCGACGTCCGGGTTCTGCTCGCCGAACTTCGCCATCCACACTTCCTGCGCCGACTGCTGCGAGGTGGCGCCGGATCCCGCGAGCTTGCCGGACAGGTCACTCTCGGCGGCGGAGGTGTCGTTGGTGTCGCTGTTACCGGAACTCGACGCCGGGTCGTTCCCACAGGCCGTCAGCGCGAGGGCGCCGGCAGTGACGATGGCCGCGATACGGCCGTAGCGGATGCGCTTCACTGGATCCTCTCGGGGCAACTCGATGCACTACTTGTGCACGACCCGTTGGCGTGCAGCGCGGACGCTAGGGAGCGGGGGTGGACAGTCCCGGGTATCCAGGTGAACGCAGGGTGAACAACACCAGATTGTGACCTTTGTTGCTAACCGTAACGGTAGTTGAGGTATTACCGCTGGTAGGCGACGTTGGTGTACGCAAGGGTGAACCCTAATCGGGTGTAGACAGCGACGGCCGGTTTGTTGTCCGACTCGACGTAGAGGATGGTCTCCCGCACCCCGCGCGCCCGCAGGTGGTGCAGCCCGGCAAGGGTCAGCGCGCGGCCAAGGCCGCCGCCCTGGGCGTCGGGGTCCACGCCGACGACGTACACCTCGCCCGTGCCGTCGCCGTGCACCTTGGTCCAGTGGAAGCCGACGACCTGGTCGTCGCCGTCCGTGGCCAGGAAGAACCCGTGCGGGTCGAACCAGGGCTCCCGCTCGGTGGCCTCGACGTCGGCCACCGTCAGCAGTCCCTGCTCGGGGTGCCAGTCGAACGCACGCTTGTTGACCGCGACCATCGCGGCCTCGTCCCGGCCCGGGACGAACGTGCGGACACCGATGCCGTCCCGCCACCGCGGCTCGGGCAGCTCGACGTCGTTGTCCAGGCGCATGAGGAGCAGCTCGCGAACGCGGGCCAGGTTCCTGTGTTCGGCGATCCGCGCGGCGGCGGGGTGGTCGCGGTGGGACCACAGGCGCAGCGGGCTGTCGATGGTGAGTACCTCGTCGACCAGCACCGTGCCGACGCCGTTGCCCCGGTGGTCGGGGTGGACGAGCAGCTCGACGATCTGGTTGCCGAACGCGTCGCCCGCGGTGTCGACGTGCGCGTACCCGACGAGGGTCGACCCGTCGTGGGCGAGCAGGTGCCGGCCGCCGCGGAACTCCCTCGGCAGCGGTTCGCCGGCGACGACCTCGGGGGTGCCGTCGGCGTCCCGTGCGGCGAGCAGCAGCGAGCGGACGGCCTCGTCGGGCTCGTCTCGCCAGGTGATCTCCACGAACCCGACGGTACCGCGCGCGGCGGACCCCGCAGAGTGAACGTGGTCGCGGCTACAGCTGGGCGTCCGCCGTCTCGTCGACGCTCTCCTCGGACAGCGACGACTTCGGCGGCTGGACGAACTTGTAGCCCACGTTGCGCACGGTGCCGATCATCTGCTCGTGCTCGTTGCCGAGCTTGGCGCGCAGGCGCCGGACGTGCACGTCCACGGTGCGGGTGCCCCCGAAGAAGTCGTAGCCCCACACCTCCTGGAGCAGCTGTGCGCGGGTGAACACCCGGCCGGCGTGCTGCGCCAGGTACTTCAGCAGCTCGAACTCCTTGTAGGTGAGGTCGAGCGGACGGCCACGCAGCCGCGCCATGTAGGTCGCCTCGTCGATGACCAGCTCGCCGAGTCGCAGGGCGCCGTCGGCACCCGGGGCGCCGGCGGGGCCACGCGAGGTCAGCAGCCGCAGCCGGGCGTCCACCTCGGCCGGGCCGGCGGTGGGCAGGAGGATGTCGTCGACCCGCCATTCCGAGTTGACGGCGACCAGGCCGCCCTCATTGACGATGGCGATGACCGGCGCGCTGTCGCCGCCGGACGTGAGCAGGCGGCACAGGCTCTTGGCGGCCGCGAGGTCGGTCCGCGCGTCGACGAGAACCACGTCCCTGGATCCGGCTTCGAGCAAAGCCGTGACCTCGGGCGCCTGGGTGCGCACGTGGTGGGGCAACAACATGAGTGATGGCACGACAGAGCCCGGCGTTGGGTCCGCGGTGAGCAGCAGCAGGTCGAGGCTCATGGGGGCCCGCCTCTCTGGATACGCTCCGTGGCTTTTCGCGAGAATAACCGGTGTGGCCAGGATATGTCCTGGTCGTGACGCATGAGTCACACGACTGCACCAACGAGAGAGTGAACTTTGGACACTCATGTGACTCCTGTGACCCACAGAAACACGAACGTAACGTGACGACGACCGCACACGCACCCCGGTAGGGTCGGTCCTCCCAACGCCCAGGATCATTGGTTGCCATGACGACGACAGAGACGCCACCCCGGCCCGCGCCAGGAAAACGCCGGACCAAGAGGGTGCGCAGGCTCGTCATCGCCCTGGTCGTCCTCGTGGGGCTGCTGGTCGTCGCGGACTTTGGCGCGGCCGCGATCTTCGAGTACCAGGTGTCCAAGCGGGCCCGCGACCAGTTCGACCTCTCCGACGACCCCGCGGTGAAGGTCGGCGGCTTCTCGTTCCTCGCCCAGGCCATCTCCGGCGAGTACGGGCACGTCACGATCGACGCCAAGGGCGTGCCGGTCGAGGACACCCTGCGCGACCTCGAGGTGCACATCGAGCTGCGGGACGTGCAGGCCCCGCTCGGCGACCTCGTGTCTGGCTCGCTGCAGGAGGTCAAGGTCCGCGAGGTCGAGGGCCAGGTCAAGGTCAAGGCCTCGGACGTCAACCGCGCCATCGCGAGCAACAGGAACAACCTGATCCGGTCCATCACGAACGTGAAGATCGACCCGATCAGCGAGCAGGACGCGATCACCGACCCCGACTCCCGCACCGACGCCGAGCAGGAGGCCGCCGAACGCGCGGCCGAGGCGGAGATCGAGGACACCACCGCCGGCGCCCGGGTCTGCGCGACGGCCAACATCGGCGGCGACGAGACGGAGATGTGCGCGTACGGCATCATCTCGCTGGTCGAGGGCGCGAAGATGACGTTCACGCCGAACCGGATCGAGCTGAGCAACTCGGTGCTCGGCGGCGGCCAGCTCTCGCCGGAGGCCGACGCCCTGCTCAAGCAGATCCTGAACTTCACCCTCGACCCGGGCAAGCTGCCGTTCACCGTCACACCCACCGCCGTGACCGTCGAGCCGGGCGTACTGTCGGTCAAGGGCACCGCGAACGACGTGGTGCTCGGCAAGTAGGCGTGGTGCTCGGCAAGCGGGAGCGATCATGGTCGGGGCCCTTGTCCTGGTTGGCACGCTCGTACTCGCCACCGTGGCCGGCCTGGTCATGAAGACTCGGAACGGGCGGGTGCGCGAGGCGCCGGCGAGCGGGCTGCCCGCGGACGTCCAGGCGCTCGTCGAGCCGACCGGGGTCACGCTGGTCCAGCTGTCGACCACGTTCTGCGCGCCCTGCCGGCAGACCCGGGTCCTGCTGTCCGATCTCGCGGCCCGCACCGACGGGCTGCACCACACCGAGTTGGACCTCACCGACCGGACCGACCTCGCCCGCGAGCTGTCCGTGCTGCGCACCCCGACCACGCTCGCGGTCGACGGTCGCGGCACCGAGCTGCTGCGGATCGGTGGCGTGCCGAGACGGGCCGAGCTGCTCGAGGCACTCCGCCCCCACCTGTCGTCCCAGTAGGTGGGCAGCCGGCCCACCAGCAGGGAAGCGGCGGTACTGTGCTAGGCGTGTACGCATTGCTGACCAGGCGCCGCGCGGTGGACTACTGCCGCGTGGACTCCAGCCTGTGTCTGGCATCTGACTGACCGGGCGGCCTGTCGCTGTCGGCTACCCGTGCTGGTTTCCCCATCTCATCCAGCTCGCGCAGTCAGGAGGCGTCCATGTCCGCTGGTCCGGGCCAGGTTGATCCCCGGGGCCCACGCTTCGCCGCATGGGTCACCACCGTCGTCCTCGCGGTCGTGCTGGTCACCGGTTGGTGGCCGCTGCTCGCCGCCCAGGCCGTGGTGTTCGCCATCGGCGCGTTCGCCGGCTTCGGTGTCGCGCCGTACTCGGTCCTGTACCGCGGGCTCGTCGCGCCCCGGCTCGGGCCGACCGACGAGCGGGAGGACACCGCCCCGCTGCGGTTCGCCCAGGGCATCGGGTTCGCGTTCGCCGTCCTCGGCGTGCTCGGCTACGCGACCGGCCTGACCGCGCTCGGCATCGTCGCGACCGCGTTCGCGCTGGCCGCGGCGTTCCTCAACGCGGCGTTCGCGTTCTGCCTCGGCTGCGAGACCTATCTCTTGATACGCCGATTCACCCCAACGAAGGAGAAAGCGCTCCAATGAGCCGCGAAGACGTGCTGGTCACCGCCGAATGGGCCGAACAGAACCTGGAGAGCCAGGGGGTGGTGTTCGTCGAGGTCGACGAGGACACCTCGGCCTACGACGGCGGACACATCCCCGGCGCGGTGAGGATCGACTGGAAGACCGAGCTGCAGGACCCGGTGCGCCGCGACTTCGTGGACCGCGCCGGCTTCGAGAAGCTGCTGTCCGCCAAGGGCATCGCCAACTCCGACAAGGTGGTTCTCTACGGCGGCAACAACAACTGGTTCGCCGCGTACGCGTACTGGTACTTCCGGCTGTACGGCCACCAGGACGTGCAGCTGCTCGACGGCGGCCGCAAGAAGTGGGAGCTCGACGGCCGCCCGCTGTCCAAGGACGCCGTCACCCGCGACGAGACCAGCTACTCGGCACAGGAGCAGGACGCGGCGATCCGCGCCTTCCGCGACGAGGTCGTCGACGCCATCAACGCGAAGAACCTGGTCGACGTGCGGTCCCCGGACGAGTTCTCCGGCAAGCTGCTCGCGCCCGCCCACCTGCCCCAGGAGCAGGCGCAGCGTGCCGGGCACATCCCGTCGGCCATCAACGTGCCGTGGAGCAAGGCGGCGAACGAGGACGGGACGTTCAAGTCCTCCGACGAGCTGCGTGAGCTGTACAAGGAGGCCGGGATCGACGAGTCCAAGGCCACCATCGCGTACTGCCGGATCGGTGAGCGGTCGTCGCACACCTGGTTCGCCCTGCACGAGCTCCTGGGTTACCCGGACGTCAAGAACTACGACGGCTCGTGGACGGAGTACGGCTCGCTGGTCGGCGTGCCGGTCGAAATCGGCCCTGGCGCCAAGTAGCTGAAGGAGTACGAGATGACGGACGGTTGCGGCGCGCCGGAGCAGACGGCGGATCTGGCCGCCGGCGTCGACCTCACGAAGGAGATCGTGCTGGGCGGACAGGTCACCGCGGACGGCGCGCCGGTGGGTGGCGCGTTCGTGCGGTTGCTCGACGCGAGCGGCGAGTTCACGGCCGAGGTCGTGTCGTCGGCCGAGGGCAACTTCCGCTTCTTCGCCGCGCCGGGCCAGTGGACGGTGCGTGCGCTGCACCGCTCGGGCAACGGCGAGGCGAAGGTGACGGCGGACGGCCCGGGCCTGCACCCGGTGGCCGTGTCCGTCGGCTGAGGTATTCCACCGGACGGCTTTTCACCGGACGCGGGGCGGCTTGAGTCTGGCCGCCCCGCGTTGCCATATCCTCCTCGGGTGGAACTGTTCGTCACCCCGCCGCTGACCGCCGCCACCCTGGCCGGCATCGTGTCCCCGGGTCTCCCGGCCGTCCGGATGGCGGAGCGCCGCTCATGAGTGCTCCCGAGCCTCCCGTCCCCGGCAGCGGCGACGCGGCACTGCGCGCGGCGGCGGAACGGGCGAACAGCACCCGCGAGCGCAACCTGCCGCAGTGGGAGGACCTCCCGGTCCCGAACGACACGGCGAACCTGCGTGAGGGTGCCGCACTGCACGACGCGCTGCTGCCCCTGCTGCCGCTGATCGGCGTGTGGCGCGGCGAGGGCGAGGTCGTGTACCCGACGATCGAGTCGCAGCACTTCGGGCAGCAGGTGATCTTCGCGCACGACGGGCGCCCGTTCGTGTACTACGAGAGCCGCGCGTGGCTGCTGGACGCGGACGGGAAGGTCATCCGTCCGGCGGCCCGCGAGGTGGGCTGGTGGCGACCCCAGCCGGACGACACGATCGAGCTGCTGCTGGCCCACGCGACGGGCGTGATCGAGATCTTCTACGGCGAGAACCGCACGCAGACGTCCTGGGAGCTGGCGACGGACGTGACGATGCGCACGGCGTCGGCCAAGGAGGTCAACGGCGCGAAGCGCCTGTACGGCCTGGTCAACCAGGGTGACCTCGCGTATGTGGAGGAGCGGGCCATGGTGGACCAGCCCCTCCAGCCGCACACGTCCGCGTACCTGCGCAGGGTCGCCGGGTAGCGGGTCAGTACTCGGACTCGTACAGGGCCGACAGCTCCTTGTGCAGGGTGCCGGCGTCCGGGAGCTGCACGCCGTCCAGGGTGTGGACCCGGGTCAGCTTCCGGACGCTCGACGCCATGAACAGCGCGTCGGCCTCGCGGAGCTGTGCCTCCGTCACCGGTTCGACCTTGGTCGACCAGCCGGCCTGCTCGGCCGCGCGGAACAGGGCGCCCTGGGTCGTGCCCTTGAGGATGCCGCTCGACGGCGGGGTCGTCCGCAACGTCCGGCCCGACACCAGGACCACCGACGACGTCGGGCCCTCCAGCACCGAACCGTCCGCCGCGATGAACACGACCTCGGACGCGCCCACCGACTCCGCGTGCCGCAGCGCGGCCATGTTCACCGCGTACGACAGGGACTTCGCGCCCAGCAGCAGCCACGGGGCCGCCGGCACGATCGCCGGGTCGTAGCCGCGGGCCAGGGTCACCACCGCCACCCCGGTCTCGCGGGCCAGCAGGACCTTCTCCCCGATCGGCAGCCCCATCGCGTAGCCGGTCGGGGTGCCGTCGCCGAACTCGGGGCCCCGCGTGTACACCAGCTTGAGGGCCATCTCCTCGCCCCCCTGCCAGTTGTCCAGCACGAGCTGGACGCAGCGTTCCCACGCCGCGCGGTCGGGCGGCGGCAGCTCCAGCATCGCGGCCGAGTGGTCGAGGCGGTCGAGGTGTGGCCCCAGCTCGCGGGGCTTCCCGTCCACCACCAGGATCGTCTCGAAGACGCCGTCGCCGCGGGTGACGCCCAGATCGTCCACCCGGATCAGCGGTGTCGTCGGATCGGCAAGGGTTCCGTCCAGCATCGCCAGCACGCGCATGACAAGAGCCTACGATTCAAGGTGTGGCAACCAACATCCAGGAGCTGAAATCCACGCTGCACGAGCGTGGGATGCGGATGACGCCCCAGCGTCAGCTCGTGCTCGACGCGCTGCTCGTGCTCGAGCACGCGACCCCCGAGCAGGTCTGCCACCACGTCCAGCGCTCGACCCCCAGCGTCAACATCACGACCATCTACCGCACGCTCGAGCTCCTCGAGGACCTCGGCATCGTGCGGCACACCCACCTCGGCCACGGCGCGCCCAGCTACTCGGTGCACGAGCACCAGCACGTCCACCTCGTCTGCCATCGCTGCGACACCGTCATCGAGGCGCCCCGCGAGCTGATGGACGACCTGCGCGGAACACTGCGCGCCCGCTTCGGGTTCTCACTCGATGCGAGCCATCTCGCGCTGTCCGGACTGTGTGCGAAGTGCCAGAAGGAGATCCAGTGATCCCGACCCCCGAAGGCTCGCCGGACGCTGGGATGCCGTGGCACTACGGCGACCCCTTCGCCGAGCAGCGGGCCGCGGCACGCAAGGTCGCGGTGGTGGATCGCGGCAACCGCGAGGTCATCGCGGTGACCGGGCCGGAGCGCCTGTCGTGGCTGCACCTGGTCATCTCCCAGCACATGACCGACCTGGCCGACGGCGCCGCCACCGAGGCCCTGGTACTCGACAGCCAGGGGCGTGTCGACACGCACATGGAGGTCGCGCATCTCGACGAGACCGTCTGGCTCGACGCCGACCCCGGCGCGCACGCGACCGGCGTCCGGGGCGGCACCCAGCCGCTCCTCGAGTACCTCCAGTCGATGGTCTTCTGGTCGAAGGTGGAGCTGCGGGACGCGACGGCCGAGCGGGCCGTGCTGACCCTGCTCGGTCCGCGGACCGACGAGGTGCTCACGAAGCTCGGCCTGCCGGTTCCCGGCCCGCACGGGGTGGCCGGTGACCAGCAGGTGATCGTCCGGCGCGGGGCACTGGGCGTCGACCTGCTCGTGCCCCGCGACGCCGGCTGGTGGGAACGGCTGACCGAGGCCGGCGCCCGGCCCATGGGCAGCTGGGGCTACGAGGCGTTCCGCGTCGAGGCGGCCCGGCCGCGCATGGCCGTCGACACCGACGACCGCACGATCCCGCACGAGGTCGGTTGGGTGCACGTCGCCGCGCACGTCGCCAAGGGCTGCTACCGCGGCCAGGAGACCGTGTCGAAGGTGCACAACGTCGGCCGGCCGCCGCGCCGGATGCTGCTGCTGCACCTGGACGGCTCGACCGAGGTACTCCCGGAGACCGGCGACCCCGTCGTGGTCGGCCGGGACGGGGAGGCCGGCGGGCGGACGGTCGGACGGGTCGGCTCGGTCGTCCGGCATCACGAGCTGGGCTCGGTCGCGCTGGCGCTGGTGAAGTACTCGGTGCCGCTGGACGCCGAGCTGCTGGTCGGCGCCGAGGACCGGGTGGTGCAGGCCGCCATCGACCCGGACGCGGTCCCCGAGGCCACGCCGGGACTCGGCCGCGAGGCCGCACGGAAGCTGCGCGGCTGATTAACATCCACGCCATGGCAGGCACCCAGGCAACACTGATCACCGTCGCGCCCACCGGCGCGGAGCTCGCCAAGGCCGACGTCCCCAACCTTCCCGTCACGCTCGACGAGCTGGTGGCGACCGCCCGGGACTGCGAGCGGGTCGGCGCGGCCATGATCCACGTGCACATCCGGGACGCGGACGCGAAGCCGACGCTCGACCTCGGCCGCCTGAAGGAGACCGTCGCGGCACTGCGGGCGGAGACGTCGCTGGTGGTGCAGCTGTCCACCGGCGGCGCGGTGACCGACCCGGAGGAGGACCGCCTGCGCGTGCTGGAGGCGATGCCGGACTCGGCGAGCTGCACGATGGGCACGGTCAACTTCGGCGACGACGTGTTCATGAACCGCTGGGAGTTCGTGGTCGAGCTGCACAGGCGGATGCGGGAGCGGAACATCGTGCCGGAGTACGAGATCTTCGACCTCGGCCACCTCGCCGCGCTGCACCGGCTGCTCAACGAGCACGGCCTGCCGGCCGGCGGCCACGTGCACGTCGACCTGGTCATGGGCGTCCCGGGCGGCATGCCGGGCGACGTGGCGACGCTGGTGGCGGCGCTGCGGCTGATGCCCGCCGGGGCCACCTTCTCCGCCACCGGGGTCGGCCGCACCTCGCTGCCGGTGCTGCTGGCGTCGCTCTCGGCAGGCGGCCACCTGCGGGTCGGCATGGAGGACACGGTGTCCTACGCACGCGGCGAGCGGGTGCGGGACAACGCGCAGCTGGTCGCCAGGGCAACGGGTCTGGCCAAAATCGCTCAGCGCCCGCCGATGTCACCGGCGGACGTACGTACCCTGTTGAACGTCGCGCAAAGCAACTGACGCTTCGTGGTTGGCGACGGGGCCATCGGTACCGGAGGATAAGCCTGTGATCGAAGTCCGTCCTGGGGGACGAAGGCGAATCGACCGCGTGCTCGCGCCGGACTATCTGCGAGACCTGAGCCAGCTCGACCTGGCAGAGGTCCGCGGCCGCCGCGACGACGCCGCGCAGGAGGAGACCGACCTCTCCTACCTGCGCAGGCTGCTGCACGGTCGGATCGACATCGTGAAGGCCGAGCAGAAGCGGCGGCGGGAGGGCGGGTCCAGCTCCGTCGTGGAGCGGCTCGCGGAGATCCTGGCGGACAACGTCGGGGGCAGGACGCCGTCGGGGTCCGGGCGGCACCAGTCCCTGGAGCCGTCCCGCGCGGAGGCGCACCGCCGGCACGTGGAGGCCCTGGTCTCCGACGCGGACCTGTCGGACGTGTCGTCCCTGCCGGACGAGCGGCTCGACCTGGCCCTGCGGACCTACGCGGCGGAGGAGGAGTCGGTCTCCAAGCGGCGCCGCGAGGTCCAGAAGGTCGTGGACGCCCTGAACGACGAGATCGGCGCCCGCTACAAGGCCGGCAGCGCCTCCGTGGACACCCTCCTGGCCGCCGAACGCGGCGATGACGGCGGTGACGGACGCCCGGCGTCGAACTAATCGTGGGCTGGTCGTGGGCGGGCGGGCTGGTCGTGGGCTAGTGTCCCGCGCCGGAAATCAGGCAACTAATTCGGCGGCCCAGCTTCCCGCTGGCGGCGTTGCCGGTTCGCCCAAGTACGACCCAGTACGAGGGCGAACCGGCGTCTTGCCAGCAGAAAC
>Ga0164298_10000208_pt1 | contig 17495 bp, 18 predicted proteins | sample Whisoiple_216_MG_FD_109713 | JGI IMG/M metagenome (GOLD analysis project Ga0164298, IMG submission 109713) | Unamended control soil microbial communities from upstate New York, USA - Whitman soil sample_216_MG | ecosystem: Environmental > Terrestrial > Soil > Agricultural land ...
ACGGATCTCGGCCGGGAAGTTCGGCAACGTCGCCAGATCGTTCCCGAACGCCGCCGCCTCCGAGGTGAACCGGTCACCCGTGAGCTGCATCCCGTCACCCGAATCACCGGCGAACCTGATCACCACCCGCTCGATCCTGACGGGCTTGGGCGTGGCTTGTCCTCCGGTGATCACCCGACCAGTGTCCGGAGTCCGGGCAGAGATACCGTCGAAGCCGGCTTGAGGGGTTCTAGTGTCCCGACTCAGGACACTAGAGGCCGCGTTTGACCGACTCCAGCAGCATCTGCGACACGTCCCGCACCTGGACGTCCGTGCCCTTGTCCTCGCTCTGCCGCTGCACGAGCCCGTCGGTGACCATGACCCGGCAGAACGGGCAGCCGGTCACGATCTCCTTCGCGTCCGTGTTCAGGGCCTCGTCGACGCGCTCCAGGTTGATGCGCTTGCCGATGTGCTCCTCCATCCACATCCGCGCGCCACCCGCGCCGCAGCACAGTGCGCGGTCGGCGTGCCGGGGCATCTCGGTCAGCGTCGCACCGGCCGCGCCGACGAGCTCGCGCGGCGGCTCGTAGACCTTGTTGTGCCGGCCCAGGTAGCAGGGGTCGTGGTAGGTGACGGGCGCGCCGCCGTCGGCCGGCTTGACCGGGGTCAGCCTGCCGTCGCGCACGAGCCGGTTCAGCACCTGCGTGTGGTGCATGACGTCCCAGTGCCCGTTCGTGCCCTCGAAGCTCGGGATCATGCCCTCCAGCTGCGGGTACTCGCGGCCGAGCGTGTTCATGCAGTGCGGGCAGGTCGTGATGATCTTCCGCTTGGTGGGCTCGCGGCCCTCGAACACGGTGTTGAGCATCTCGGCGGTCTGCTGGGCCATCATCTGGAAGAGGAACTCGTTGCCGGAGCGGCGTGCCGGGTCACCCGTGCACGTCTCCTCCTTGCCCAGCACCACGAACTTGACGCCGGCGATGTGCAGCAGCTCGGCGGTGGCGCGGACCGTCTTCTTGGCCTGGTCGTCGAACGCGCCGGCGCAGCCGATCCAGTACAGGTACTCGACGTCGTCGGCCAGCTCGCCGTCGTAGACCGGGACCTCGAACGGCAGGTCCTTGGCCCAGTCCATGCGCTCGGAGTTGTTCTGGCCCCACGGGTTGCCCTTGTTCTCCAGGTTGCGGAACAGGGTGCCCAGCTCGGACGGGAACTCCGACTCGATCATGACCTGGTAGCGGCGCATGTCGACGATGTGGTCGACGTGCTCGATGTCCACCGGGCACTGCTCGACGCACGCGCCGCAGGTGGTGCAGGACCACAGGACGTCCGGGTCGATCAGGCCACCGACCTCCGCGGTGCCGACGAGCGGGCGGCCGGCCTGCGCGGGGCTGTCGGCGGGCACCCGCCCGAAGCCGGACTCCGGGACGTGGTGGCCGTTGCCCGACGCCAGCGCCAACACGTCGACGTCGCTGTGGTCGGGGACCTCCTGGCCGCCGATCAGGTAGGGCGCCTTCGCGAACAGGTGGTCGCGAAGGTCCATGATCACGAGCTTCGGCGACAGCGGCTTGCCCGTGTTCCAGGCGGGGCACTGGCTCTGGCAGCGCCCGCACTCGGTGCACGTGGCGAAGTCGAGCATGCCCTTCCAGGTGAAGTCCTCGATCTTGCCGCGACCGAAGACGTCGTCCTCGCCGGGATCCTCGAAGTCGATCGGCTTGCCGCCGGACTCCATGGGCAGCAGCGGCCCGAGGCCGTCCGGCAGGCGCTTGGTGGAGACGTTGATCGGCGCGATGAAGACGTGCAGGTGCTTCGAGTGCAGGATGATGATCGTGAACGAGAGCATCACGCCGATGTGCAGCAGCAGCGCGATCGACTCGATCCACTCGTTCGCGGTGTCACCGAGCGGCCGCAGCAGGTCACCGACGCCGAGCGACACCCACGCGCCCGAGTCGTACGGGAAGTTGCCCAGCGCCGCGGCCGCGCCGCGGAACAGGAACATCGTCCAGATGACGTTGAAGATCATGATGAGGATCAGCCACGCGCCGGAGGTGTGTGAGCCGTAGAAGCGGGACGCCCGCTCCTTCTTCTCCGGGGCGTTGCGGACGCGGATGACCGCGAACGCGACCAGGGAGACCACCACCATCACCGCGATGAAGTCCTGCGCGAAGCCGAGCACGGACCAGCGGCCGATCCACCAGATATGGAAGTCGTGGTCGAACAGGGTGCCGTACGCCTCGAGGTAGACCGAGGCGAGGATGACGAAGCCCCAGAAGGTGAAGGCGTGGGCCGCGCCGGGGATGGACCACTTCAGCAGCTTGCGCTGGCCGAAGACCTCCCTGACCTGCGCGAACAGGCGCGCGCCGAGCCGGTCGAAGCGGTCGACGGGCTGTCCGGACTTGATCAGGTCATAGATGAACTTGCCACGACGTGCGGCGAACCCGAGTACCACCACGGTGATCAGCAGTCCAACAATGAGACGAACGACCACGAGCGCTCTCCCGCATCCGGCGACGTTGGCTTGCAAGAGTGTCAGTCTTGCTTGTTACTCGCCAGTATTTATGATCGTGACGCGAGTCGCGCAACAGGGTTGTGACTATCGCCGCTCAATCAGCGCCGCCACGCCGTCGAGGATCCGAGCCAGCCCGAACTCGAAGCCGTACCTGGCGTCGTAGGCCGACTGGTACGTCTCGCCGGCGACCTGGCCGACGCGGGCGGCGACCGGGTACTTCTCGGCGTCGAAGACCCGCTCCAGCAGCGGGGCGTACGCCTCCCACCACTCGGCGTCCGTCACGCCCGTGTCGCTGGCCGACGTGGCCGCCTCGGCCGCCGCACGGGCCGTACCCTGCACGTACACCGACACCATGCTGACCACCGAGTCCATCTCCAGCTCGGTCAGGCCGATCCCGTCGATCGCGCGCAGGGCGTGGTCGTACGCGGCGATGGCACCCGGCCCCAGGGGCGGCCGGGACATGGCCATGACCTGCAGCAGCCACGGGTGGCGCTGGTACAGCTCCCAGTCCGCCCACGCGACGGCCGTCAGCCGGTCGCGCCAGCCGCCCGCGACCTCCTCGCGCGGCACGGACCCGACGGCCCGGTCGAACATCACGTCGACCAGCTCGGCCTTCGACGGGACGTAGGTGTACAGCGACATCGTGCCCACGCCGAGCCGGTCGGCCACCCGGCGCATGGACACCGCGGCGAGCCCCTCGGCGTCGGCGATCTCGGTGCCGGTGCGGACGATCCGCTCGACCGTCAGCCCCTGCCTCGGCCCTCGCGACTTCGGCGCGGAGCCGACGCCCCACAGCAGCTCCATGCCGCGCACGGGGTCACCCCGGCCGCCGTAGTGCCTGGTCTCATCGTTCTTGGTCATCGCCGTAACATCCTAGAATCTTCGTACGATGTACGGTAACGTCTGATCTCGTACACCGTACGACTAGCGAGGGGGGAGCATGATCCGCACCGAGGGCCTCTGCAAACGGTTCGGCGAGAAGGTCGCGCTCGACCAGGTCGACCTGACCGTCGCCGCGGGCACCGTCCACGGGTTGCTCGGCCCGAACGGCGCCGGCAAGACCACGGTCGTCCGCATCCTGACCACACTGCTGCGACCGGACGCGGGCCACGCGTCGGTGGCCGGCTTCGACGCCGTCACCGCCGCCGGCCAGGTGCGGGCGCACATCGGACTGGTCGGCCAGCACACGGCGGTCGACGAGGCACTGTCCGCGCGGCAGAACCTGGAGCTGTTCGGGCGCCTCTACCACCTGTCCGCCGGCGCGGCCCGCACGCGAGCCGGCGACCTGCTGGCGCGGTTCGCGCTGGCGGACGCGGGCAGGAAACCGGTCAGTCAGTTCTCCGGCGGCATGCGGCGGCGACTGGATCTCGCGGCGAGCCTGATCCTGCGGCCACGGGTGCTGTTCCTGGACGAGCCGACGGCCGGGCTCGACCCACGCGGCCGCAACGAGGTGTGGGAGTCGGTGCGGGCACTCGTACGCGAGGGCACGACGGTGCTGCTGACCACGCAGTACCTGGACGAGGCCGACCAGCTCGCCGGCGCGGTCTCCGTGATCGACCACGGGCGCGTGATCGCGGAGGGCAGCCCGGCGGCGCTGAAGTCCAGGCTGGGCGGCGACCGCCTTGACGTGGTCCTCCACGACGCGGCGGAGCTGCCGGCGGCCGTGGCGGTACTGGCGAGGGTGGCCGGTGCCGAGCCGGAGACCGACCCGGACAACCGGCGACTGAGCACCCCCGTGACCGACCCGCTGACCGCGCTGGCGGACGCGGTGCACGCGCTGCGGGAGGCGGACCTGACCGTCGAGGACATCGGACTGCGCCGGCCGACGCTGGACGAGGTCTTCCTGCACCTGTCCGGCGACCGGAAAGAGGAGGTGCCCGCATGAGGTGGGCTTTCGCGGACGGCTGGACCATGACCCGCCGGGACATCCTGCACTGGTCGCGGCAGCCCGGTCCGGTCATCGTGGGCCTGCTGTTCCCCGTGTTGATGGTCGTGATGTTCGGTTACCTGTTCGGCGGGGCGATGGCCGTGCCGGGCGGCGGGGACGGGTACCGCGAGTTCATCCTCCCCGGGATGTTCGCCATGACCATGGCCTTCGGACTCGAGGCGACCATGATCGCGGTCACCGCGGACGCCGCCAAGGGCGTCACCGACCGGTTCCGTTCCATGCCGATGGCGCCGTCCGCCGTCGTCACCGGCCGGGCCGGCGCCGACATGCTCAACTCGGTCCTCGGGCTCGTCGTGATCATGCTCGCCGGGCTGCTCGTGGGATGGCGGGCGCATACCGGTCCGCTGTCGGTGCTCGCGGCGGTCGGGCTGCTGCTACTCCTGCGGTTCGCCTTGCTGTGGCTGGGAATCTTCCTCGGGCTCGTGATCAAAGGGCCGGAAAGTGTTCTCGCGGTACAGATTCTCGTCTGGCCGGTCACCTTCCTGTCCAACACCTTCGTCGCGCCGGGCACCATGCCGGGCTGGCTCGGCACGATCGCCGAGTGGAACCCGCTGTCCTCGACCGTCGCGGCCACCCGGCACCTCTTCGGCAACCCCAGCTGGGGCGGCGGCTCCTGGCTCACCGAGCACGCCACGCCCATGGCCGTCGCCTGGCCCGTGCTGCTCATCGCGATCTTCTTTCCCCTGTCCGTACGCCGTTTCCAACGGCTCAGCCGATGACCGAGGGTCGCACCGTCCCGTATCGCGGGAACCGCTCCCATTTTTTGAACCGGCGACGGGTCCGCCCCGTCAACCGGTTGTGTCCCCGCACCCGAAATCGACCCGGCCGAAGTCGTCCCGATCATGGTCCGGGCGGCGGAGCGGGACCCGGAAGATGTTGACGGAGAGTAATGTTACCGGCATGTATGGCCAGGTGAACCGCACGTGAAACAGGTACACCCGGTGACCGATCAGTTCCGGAATGTGCCTGTTCGCAATAACCGTGAAAGCTGGGAAAAACCTGAGAGGCTTAATCGCTAAAGCCTTGTCTACCTGCTTGATAACGATTCAACGGGACGTCGAATTCGGTCCGGTCCGACCGACTCGGGGGTGGTGTGAACCACGCGGCGGGTGTCAGGATGCGCGGCGCCGGGAGTGCATCCCGGCCTGACTGTGACCCCTCGGGTGTGGTTACCGAGCGAACACGGTCGACAATGGCACTGCCGGATGGCCCCCGACACTCGGCAGGCAGGCAGAAAGGCTCCGAATGACCTGGGCACGACACGCCAGCCCGACCCTTGAGCAAGGCCGCTTCGCGGAAGCACGGGCTAGCGAGAAGATGCACTACGCGATCCAGAACCGGAAGGCCGCGCGCACGGTAGCGTGCCACGCCGCCGACGCGATGGACTGCGCGAACCTTCTCGCGATGCTTGGCCTCGACCAGCTCGATGAGAACGGCGCGATCAAGATGCCGGCGGCTGAGTAAGCCGGTACTCGACCAGCCCACCCGCTCCGTCCACTGAGGACGAGCTGAGCTCACCACGAAGGACCAGTACATCCAGGTGTGCCGCGGTTTCCCCGGCCGCGAGCGTCTGGTTGAACAGGTCGAGGTCGTCGAAACTCGTGTGCCGTCGCGTCCATCCCAACCGGCGCGCGGCCTCGTACGCGGTGGCGGCTCCGTCGCGCACCGCGCCGAGCGACTCGGCGAGCCGTTCCTCGTGATGGGCGAGTAGTTCGTCGACCCGGGCGTGCGTGCTCGCCGTGACCGGCCCGTGTGCCGGCAGGAGACGCAGGTCCGGGTAGGACCGGACGAGGTGGAGGCTGTCGAGGTAGTCCCGCAGCGGCAGCTTGGCCGGCTCCGGCTGGAACCCGATCGACGGCGTGATGTTCGGCAGCACGTGGTCGCCGGCGAACAGCACGCCGGCCCGCTCGTCGACGAACACGACGTGGCCGAGCGTGTGGCCCGGCGTCGGCACGGCCGTGAGCGTGCGGTCGCCGACGTCGATGGCCGTGGTGCCGTCGAGCCACTCGTCGGGCTCCTCGTAGCGGTCGCCGCCGCCCTCGCGCTCACCGAAGGTCTCGGCCCACCGCTTGACCAGTGGTTCCGCGCCCCAGCGGACCATCTGGCGGGCCTGCCCGTCGAGCCGCCGGGTCATGGTGCGCTCGAGCGAGGGCTGCTCGCCGATGCCGAGCGCCACCTTGGTGCCGTACACCCGGCGCAGCGAGATGGCCAGCGTGTAGTGGTCGCGGTGGATGTGGGTGACGAGGAAGCGCTGGATGTCGCCGAACTCGTAGCCGATGGCGCCGAGCGCCTGTTCGAGCTGGCGTTCGGCCACCTCGAGGGCCCAGCCCGAGTCGATCATGACCAGGCCGCCGCCGGTCTCGATCGCGTAGACGTTGACGGCACGCAGCCCGTCCATCGGCAGCGGCAGTGGGATGCGGTGCACCCCCGGCGCGACCTCGAACGCTCCGGGTACCAACCACGCGTGCCGGTCGGTCTGGTCGTCCGCCATGGCCACCTCCTCGTCAGCTAACCGGAACCTAGCAAATCCCGGTTCACTTATGGGTGTGAGCCGTCTCCTGTGCCCAGTGGCCGGGACAGGGCCTGTCGAACACCTGTCCGCGACGATCGGACCTGACAGTTGCCAGTTGGTCTGTACCACTTGACGGGACGTGGTCTAGACCAGATAGTGGCAGTGGATCTCACACGGGCGCCGACCCCGGACAACGAGGAGAACGATGTCGGGGATCCGATGGCGCCTGCCGGCCCTCGTGGCCGCGCTCGCCACCACCACTGGTCTGGCCGTCGCGCCGGCCCAGGGCGCCGAACCAACCGGCCAGCCACACGTGAACGCCGCGGGAGTGACCCTCGGCTACTTCGTCGACTGGGGCGTCTACCAACGCGACTACCACGTCAAGAACATCGAGACGTCCGGCTCCGCGTCGAAGCTGACTCACATCAACTACGCGTTCGGCAATGTCACGAATGGACAGTGCGCGATCGGTGACTCCTACGCCGACTACGACAGGTTCTACGACGCGGCGTCCAGTGTGGACGGCACGGCCGACACCTGGGACGCGGGTGCCCTGCGCGGCAGCTTCAACCAGTTGCGCAAGCTCAAGGCCATGCATCCTGGTCTGAAGGTCATCTGGTCCTTCGGCGGCTGGTCGTGGTCCGGCGGGTTCGGCCAGGCCGCCGCGAACCCGGCCGCCTTCGCCGACTCGTGCCACGACCTCGTCGAGGACCCGCGCTGGGCCGACGTGTTCGACGGCATCGACATCGACTGGGAGTACCCGAACGCGTGTGGCCTGCAGTGCGACACCTCGGGGGCCGCGGCGTTCCCGAACCTGATGTCGGCCCTGCGCCAGCGCTTCGGCCCGGACGACCTCGTCACGGCCGCCATCACCGCGGACGGCTCCGACGGCGGCAAGATCGACGCGGCCGACTACGGTGGCGCCGCGCGGTACGTCGACTGGTACAACGTGATGTCCTACGACTACTTCGGCGCCTTCGACGCGGACGGCCCGACCGCCCCGCACTCGCCGCTCACCTCCTACGACGGCATCCCGGCACAGGGCTTCAACACCGACGCCGCGCTCCAGAAGCTCCAGAGCAAGGGCATTCCGGCGTCGAAGCTGCTGCTCGGCATCGGCTTCTACGGTCGTGGCTGGACGGGTGTCACCCAGGCCGCGCCCGGCGGGTCGGCGACCGGCGCCGCACCGGGCACGTACGAGCCGGGCATCGAGGACTACAAGGTGATCAGGGACCGCTGCCCGGCCACCGGCACCGTCGCGGGCACCGCCTACGCGTTCTGCGGCGACCAGTGGTGGAGCTACGACACCCCGGAGACGATCCGCGGCAAGATGTCCTACGCGAGCGACCACGGCCTCGGCGGCGCGTTCTTCTGGGAGCTTTCCGGCGACACGCGCGACGGTGAGCTGATCAGCGCGATGCGCGACTAGTGTCCCGCGCCGGAAATCAGGCAGCTAATTCGGCGGCCCAGCTTCCCGCTGGCGGCGTTGCCGGTTCGCCCAAGTACGACCCAGTACGAGGGCGAACCGGCGCCTTGCCAGCAGAAACCCGGATCCACCGACTTGATCACCGCATTTCCGGCGCGGGACACTAGGGAAGATCCGGCGTCCGCACGCGCGTGCGGGCGCCGGCTACCAGTCCTGCGTGCGATCCATCGGCCGCACGTCGCGGTACGCCGCGGTGAGCGGGTTGGCACCCGGCCGGACGACCAGCGCGCCCAGCAGACCGAGCAGACCGAGCAGGGCGAGCACGAGCAACTGAAATGCGAGGCCGATCACAAAAGCGAGACCAGAAACAAGACCGACGAGCCAACGAACGGCCATCACTCCCCCAACCGAAAAGACACTCCAATCGGTTTTTCGCGGGAGTGCGGTGATTTGTTACCCAGCGTGCTCTCTTTCACGTATGGTAACCGAATGGTGGCGGCCGGTGGGTATGACCAGCGGTGTTCCACTGACCGGGTCGGTTGTCACCTGGCACCGGACATCGAATACGTCCTCGACCAATTCGGGCGTGACAACCGTTGTCGGCGGGCCCTCGGCGACGATCCGGCCGGCCTTCATCGCGATTACGTGATCCGCGTACCGGCAGGCCTGGTTCAAATCATGAAGGACCATCACAATTGTTCGGCCCTCGCGCCGGTTCAGGTCCACGACCAGGTCGAGCACGTCGATCTGGTGGGCGAGGTCGAGGAAGGTGGTCGGCTCGTCGAGCAGCAGCACCGGCGTCTCCTGCGCGATGGCCATCGCGATCCAGGCCCGCTGCCGCTGCCCGCCGGACAGCTCGTCGACCGGCCGGTCTGCGAGGTCGGTCAACTCGGTGGCACGCAAGGCTTCCGTGACCACGGCCGCGTCCTCCGACGACCACTGCCGCCACCAGCTCTGATGCGGCGCCCGGCCGCGGGTCACGAGGTCGATGACGGTCAACCCGTCGGGCGCGACCGGCGACTGCGGCAGGATGCCCAGCTGCCGCGCGACCTGCCGGGTCGGCGTGCTGTGCACCGGCCGGCCGTCGAGGTACACGGTCCCGGCCTGCGGCGACAGCAACCGCGCCAGCGCGCGCAGCAGGGTCGACTTGCCGCACGCGTTGGCGCCGACGATCACGGTGATGCGACCGGGCGGCACGAGCAGGTCGAGGTCGTCGACCACCACCCGGTCGTCGTAGGCCAGGCGGAGATGCTCGGCACGTAACTCGATCACAGCCATACCCTACGCGTCGAAGTTAGGTTAGGTATACCTCAGACAGCATGGCTGGTCAGGTAGCCGCCCATCGTGCGGAAGTACTCGGTGGCCGCGAGCTCCGTGCCGTCGTCCAGGCGCAGCCGGCGCAACAGCAGGCCGTGGCCGCGGCCGCGGCGGGCGTCGGCGCCGGCGACGATCACCACGCCGTCGCCCTCCTTGATGAAGATGCGGCCGGGCGTTCCGCCGTACCGGCCGGTGGAGACGTCGGCCTCGATCACCCGCAGCCGGGTCGAGCCGTGGTAGGCGAACGCGTTCGGGTACGGGTCGGACTGGGCCCGCACCAGCCGCTCCAGCTCCTCGGCCGTCCAGTGCCAGTCGATGCGGCTGTCCTCGATGGACCGCTTGTGGAAGAAGGACGCCTTCGCCGGGTCCTGCTTCGCGAAGTCCTTGTCGCCGTTGGCGATCCTGGCCAGCGCGTCCACCACGATCGGCCCGATGAGGTCGACCGTGCGGTGGAACAGGTCGGCCGCGGTGTCCTTGGGACCGACCGGAACCGCCCGCTGCAGCACGATCTCGCCCGCGTCCAGCTCGTCGTTCATCAGGTGCGCGGTCACGCCGACCTCGGCCTCGCCGTTGATCAGCGCCCAGATCACCGGCGCGAAGCCCGCGTAGGCCGGCAGCAGCGAGTCGTGCACGTTGAGGGTCCCGTTCGGCGGGAGGTTGAAGATGTGCGGCGGAATCCAGGTGCGCCAGTTGTTCGCGACGATGATGTCCGGCTCGGCGTCCTTCAGCGCACGCACCACGTCCTCGTTGGGGCGGTTGCTCACCACCACCGGCACGCCGTGCGCCGCGGCCAGGTCCGCCACGGAGTCCCTCCAGATCGACTCGTAGGCGTGGTCGCTCGCGGGGTGCGTCACCGCCAGCACCACCTCGTGCGCCGAGGCGAGCAGCGCCTCCAGGGTCCGATGTCCCCATGTCTGGTACCCGAAGAGCGCCACGCGCATGAAACTTCTCCCATCCCGGTCAGGTGAAGCGAGGCTATCCTTACTCCGCGGCATTAGGTTAGCCTTACCTGTGCCGAACGAGGAGAGGACGGTAATGCCACAGGAACCCCTCGGGGACCGGGACACGTACGACGTGCTCGGAGTCGGTTTCGGACCAGCCAACCTCGCACTGGCGATCGCGGTCGCCGAGCACAACGCACGACCGGACGTCACGCCGCTGCGGAGCCTGTTCCTCGAACGGCAACCCCGCTTCGGCTGGCACCGCGGCATGCTGATCGACGACGCGACCATGCAGGTCTCGTTCCTCAAGGACCTCGTCACGCTGCGGAACCCGACCAGCGACTTCAGCTTCCTGGCCTACCTGCACTCGTCCGACCGGCTCGTCGACTTCATCAACCAGAAGTCCCTGTTCCCACTGCGGGTCGAGTTCCACGACTACCTCGAGTGGGCCGCGGCCCGGTTCACCGACGAGGTCCGCTACGGCCACGAGGTGGTCGAGGCCACCACTCCCGACGGCACACACTTCGACGTCACCGCGCGCCGCGCCGACGGCACGACGACCACCGTCCGCGCCCGCAACCTCGTGTTCGGCGTCGGCCTCACGCCGCACCTGCCGCCCGGCGCGACCCTGTCGGAGCGCGTGTGGCACAACCGCGACCTGCTGGACCGCGTCGAGCTGCTGCGCCGGTCCACGTCCTACGCGCCGCCGGTCCGGTTCGCGGTCGTCGGCGCCGGGCAGAGCGCCGCCGAGGTCACGAAGTACCTGCACGACAGCTTTCCGCACGCCGAGGTGTGCGGGGTCTTCTCCCGCTACGGCTACAGCCCGTCGGACGACAGCCCGTTCGCCAACCGGGTGTTCGACCCGGACGCGGTCGACCACTTCTACGGCGCGCCGCCCGAGGTCAAGCAGCTGATCATGTCCTACCACGCGAACACGAACTACTCGGTGGTCGACACCGACCTCATCGAGGAGCTGTACCGGCGGGTCTACCAGGAGAAGGTCCTCGGCACGCGGCGGCTGCGGCTGTTCAACGTGTCGAGGGTCGTCGAGACCGTGGAGACCGGCGACGGCGTGCGGGCCACGGTCGAGTCGCTGGCCACGCACGAGAAGGCCGTGCTGGACTGCGACGTGCTCGTCTACGCGACGGGTTACCGGCCGCGCGACCCGCTTTCGCTGCTGGGTGAGGCCGCGGCGCTGTGCGAGCGCGACGAGACCGGGCGGCCCCTGGTGTCCAGGGAGTACCGGGTGGAGACGTCGCGGGAGCTGATGGCCGGGCTCTACCTCCAGGGGTACACCGAGCACACGCACGGGATCTCGTCCTCGCTGCTGTCGACGACGGCCGTACGGGCCGGGCAGATCCTGGACTCGATCGCGACGCGGGTGCCCGCGCGGCTGGCGGTGACCCGTTGACCCTTGTCGAGCCGGAGGTCCAGTCGTACGTCCTGTTCCGGGTGGAGGTCGTCCGGACCGAGCGGGTCAGCCCGAAGATGCTGCGCGTGACGTTCGGCGGGCGGTCGCTGTCCGGTTGCGTGTGGGCCGGCCACGACCACCGGATCAAGCTGTTCCTGCCGCTGCCCGGCCAGCTTGACCCGATCGTGCCGGAGGGACCGGACTGGTTCGCCGAGTATCGCGCCATGCCGGCGGAGATCAAGCCGCCGATGCGGACGTTCACCATCCGCGCGCTGCGTGGGGACGAGCTGGACGTCGACTTCGTGCTGCACGGGGACATCGGGCCGGCCGGCAGGTGGGCGAACCGCGCGCGGCCCGGCGACCGGGTCGCGATCCTGGGGCCGAACGCGCGGTGCCCGAGGGTCTACGGCTACGAGTACCGGCCCGACGCCGACACCGACTGGACGCTGCTGGCCGGCGACGAGACCGCGTTACCGGCGATCACCGCGATCCTCGCCTCGTTGCCCGCGCGGCGCCGGGCCCTGGTGTTCCTCGAGGTCGACTCGGCGGCGGAGATCCGGCCGCTGCCGTGCGCGGGGGACGCACGGGTGACGTGGCTGTCGCGGGAGGGTTCGCCCGCGGTCGGTGGCGGACTGCTGCGGGCGGCGATCTCCCGGACCGAGTTCCCCGCCGGTAGGCCGTACGCCTGGCTGGCCGGCGAGTCGAGCGCGGTGAAGGAACTGCGGCGCCACCTCGTGCGGGAGCGCGGGGTCGACAAGAAGGACGTGTACTTCTCCGGCTACTGGCTCCTGGGGAGCGCGATCGAGTAGCGGCGTGTTCTTCCCGGATCACCGCACGATCGAGTAGGCATGTCCTCGTGCATGACTACTCCACACAGTTTCCCAGCCTCCGATTCGCCGACCTGGGCGGTGGCGTGCTCGAGGTGTCCATGTCGGCGCCCGGGCGGCTGAACGCCGTCGGCCATCAGGGACACCGCGACCTGGCCGCGGTCTGGTCCGCCGTCGACACCGACCCGGACGTGCGGGTGGCGATCATCCGCGGCGAGGGCGGCGTGTTCTCCGCCGGCGGCGACCTCGACCTGGTGTCGGACATGGCGTCCGACTTCGAGGTCCGGATCCGGGTGCTGCGCGAGGCCCGTGACCTCGTCTACAACGTGATCAACTGCTCGAAGCCGATCGTGTCGGCGATGGAGGGTCCGGCGGTCGGTGCCGGCCTGGTGGTGGGGTTGCTGGCGGACGTGTCGATCGCGGCCACGGACGCCCGGATCATCGACGGCCACACCCGGCTCGGCGTGGCGGCGGGCGACCACGCGGCGATCGTGTGGCCGCTGCTCTGTGGCATGGCGAAGGCCAAGTACTACCTGCTGACGTGCGAGCCGGTGTCGGGCGAGGAGGCCGAGCGGATCGGTCTGGTGTCGCTGTGCGTACCGGGCGAGGAGCTGCACGACCGGGCCCGCGCGGTGGCCTCCCGGCTGGCCGGCGGCTCCCAGAGCGCGATCCGGTGGACGAAGTACGCGCTGAACAACTGGCTGCGGCAGGCGGGTCCGCTGTTCGACACGTCGCTGGGGCTGGAGTTCCTCGGGTTCGCCGGGCCCGACGTGCGCGAGGGCGTGTCGGCCATCCGCGAGAAGCGCAGGCCGGACTTCTCCGGTCCCGCCTCGGAATGAGACCCGGGTCCACTACATTGCGTGTCCGCGACGATACATAGAAGTTCTACCTTCATATGTAGTACACCTGCTATCGTTCGCAGCATCAGAACGATAGGAGGTGGACCGTGACCGTGACTGATCACACGGTGGCACCGACAAGGGGGACCCGATCGGTGGACGAGACATACGTGCTCGACATCCGTGATCTGCGGATGCGGTACGGCACGAAAGACGTGCTCACAGGCGTGAGCTTCGTGGCACATCCGGGTGAGGTGGTCGCGTTGCTCGGCCCGAACGGGGCGGGCAAGACGACGACGATCGAGATTCTCGAGGGGTTCCGGATGCGCTCGGCGGGGGAGGTCGGCGTGCTGGGGGTCGACCCGGCGCACAGGGACGAGAACTGGCGGGCGCGGCTCGGCGTCGTGCTCCAGTCGTGGCGTGACCACGGCAAGTGGAAGGTGCGTGAGCTGCTGGCCCACCTCGGCCTGTACTACGCGCCCTACTCGACCGACCGCATCACCCGTCCGTGGGACGTGGACGAGCTGATCGCGGCGGTCGGCCTGACCGAGCACGCGAACAAGAAGATCTCGCGGCTCTCCGGCGGGCAGCGGCGGCGGCTGGACGTGGCGATCGGCATCGTCGGCCGGCCGGAGCTGCTGTTCCTCGACGAGCCGACCGCGGGCTTCGACCCGGAGGCGCGCCGGGAGTTCCACGACCTGGTGCACGCCCTGTCCGACGCGAACACGACGATCCTGCTGACCACGCACGACCTCGACGAGGCCGAGAAGCTGGCCGACCGGATCCTGATCCTCGCGGGCGGCGCGATCATCGCCGACGGCTCCGCCGACGAGCTGGCGCGGCGGATGTCGACCGAGGCCGAGGTGAAGTGGACGATCGACGGCCAGCGGTTCGTGCACTCGACGGCCGACGCGACGGAGTTCGTGCGGCAGCTGTTCAAGGAGCACGACGAGAAGGTCGCGGACCTCGAGGTGCGGCGGGCCAGCCTGGAGGACACCTACATGGCGATGGTCCGGCAGTTCGAGTCCGGCAGGCAGGACGAGGCCGTGCGCGAGTTCGAGGTGGTGCAGCGATGAGCCCGGCAACGACGACCAGGACAGCGACGAGGAACGGGTTCGCGACGAACCCCAGGGTGGCGGCGGTCTGGGCCGGGGTGGCCCGGGGTCGTGCGGAGCTCGGACAGACGTTCAGGACTCCCCAGGACCTCTGGAACTACTTCTTCCCCAACGCGATCCTGCTGGTCGTCATGTTCTTCATGAAGGGCGCGACGGTGCCGGGCACCTCGTTCTCGCTCGGCTCCCGCACGTTACCGAGCGTCGTCGGCATGGGCGTGGCGTTCACCGGAATGGTGTCGCTGGCGATGTCGCTGGCCGTGGAGCGTGAGGACGGCACCCTGCTGCGGGCCAAGGCGGTCCCGAACGGCATGCTCGGTTACCTGATCGGCAAGATCACGCTGCTCTCCGGCATGGTCGTGATCGGGCAGGTGATCATCCTGGTGCCGAGCCTGATCATGCTCGACGGCATCTCGATCAACTGGTTCACGCTGGCCTGGGTCGTCGTGATCGGCCTGGTCGCGACCCTGCCCATCGGCGCGGTGGTCGGCTCGCTGTTCTCGAACCCACGCAACGCCGGGCTGGTCATGCTGCCGATGATGGGACTCACCGCGATCTCCGGCATCTTCTACCCGATCAGCTCGATGCCGGACTGGCTGCAGGGTGTCGCGCAGGTGTTCCCGATCTACTGGCTCGGGCTGGGCATGCGGTCGGCGATGCTGCCGGACGCGCTGCGGATGGCGGAGATCGGCGACTCGTGGCGGCAGCTGGAGACACTGGGCGTGCTCGTGGCGTGGGCTGCGGTGGGTCTGCTGCTGGCCCCTATGGTGATGCGCAGGATGGCACGCCGTGAGTCCGGTTCCACCGTGGCGGCACGGCGCGAACGGGCGATGCAGCGGGTGACATGACAGGGAAGAACACGTCCAGCGAGACGATCTACAACCGGATCGCGATGCTCCGCGTCGAACGCGGGGTGTCTCGCCGGCAGCTGGCGGAGGCGCTGGGCGTCCACTACCAGACGATCGGCTACCTGGAGCGCGGCGAGTACAGCCCGTCGCTGTACCTGGCGCTGCGGATCGCGGAGTACTTCGGGGTGGCGGTCGAGGTGGTCTTCTCCACCTCGCCGTTCCCCCGGCTCGGTGACTCGTCGGAACAGTCGGCCTGATTGGCCGCTTGACTGGCTGCTTGATTGGCCGCTTGATTGGCCGCTTGATTGGCTGCGCATAATGGCTGGATGGGCACCGTGGCGTTCGGCAGCGTGCCGACCGAGCTGGGCGACGTGCTGGCGGCGGTCACCGACGATGGGCTGGTGGCCACCGCCTTCACCGACTCACCACACATCAGGGCCGCGATCGCCGCGCGGCTGGGCCTCCCCGAGGCCTCCTCGCCGGCGGTGGACGGCGTACTCGGCCAACTACGCCAGTACTTCGCCGGCTCCCGGCGGGAGTTCGAGGTGACCGTGGACTGGCGGATGATGTCCGACGCCCAGCGGCGCGTGCTCGGCACGCTGTACTCGACGGTGCCGTACGGCAAGGTCGTGACGTACGGGGAGCTGGCGGCCCGCAGCGGTACCGGGATCCCGCCGCGCGGCATCGGCTCGATCATGGGCAGCAACCCGATTCCCATCGTCGTGCCGTGCCACCGGGTGGTCGCCGGCGACGGGTTGGGCGGGTTCAGCGGCGGTACCGGTGTGGAGTCGAAACGCCGCCTGCTGACGCTGGAGGGCTACCTGCCGCCGACTCTCTTCTAGACTTGTCAGCTATGTCCGGCCCGGTGGTCAGCCGCCGCCGTGAGGTGAGCGGCGGCAGCGCACGTTCCCTGTTGACGACGGTGCTCGGTGAGTTCGTGCTGCCGCTGGACCGGCAGGTGTGGACGTCGGCACTGGTCGAGGCGCTGGCACTGTTCGACGTCGAGGAGAAGGCCGCGCGGCAGGCACTGGCACGCACGGCCGCCGAGGGTTGGTTGAGCGCCGACCGCGTGGGCCGCCGAGTCCGCTGGAACCTGACGGCGGACGCCAGGCGGCTGCTCGCCGAGGGCGCGACGAGGATCTACGGGTTCGGCAGCAAGTCGCGCGAGTGGGACGGCCGGTGGCTCGTGGTGCTGGTGTCGGTCCCGGAGACGCAGCGCGACCTGCGGCACAAGCTGCGGACGAGGCTGAGCTGGGCAGGGTTCGGCTCCCCCACGGCAGGCGTGTGGATCACACCGCACCTGTCCGCGGAGGCGGACGCGAAGCTCATCCTGGACGAGTTGGACCTGTCGCCACAGGCGATGTCGTACCTGGCGCAGTACGGGGCCCTGGGCTCCGAGCGGACGATGGTCGAGCGGGCGTGGGACCTCGCCGAGGTGGCCGCCCGGTACCAGGCGTTCGTGGACGAGTTCGCGGTGCTGGCACCGTCCACCCCGGACGAGGTGCTACGCGCGCAGACCCTCCTGGTGCACGAGTGGCGGCGGTTCCCGTTCCTGGACCCGCAGCTGCCGGAGGAGCTGCTACCACCGAGGTGGAGCGGCACCACGGCGACCGCCCTCTTCAACGAGCTGCACGTCCGCTGGCGCACACCGGCACAGGAACGCTGGGCCGAACTGGCCAGGGACTGACGGCACGGCACACCTCCCCCCACCGAGCGCACCATCCGGCCCGCCCGCCGAGCGCACGATCCAGCCGCACGCCAAGCGCACCACCCAACCGGCCCGCCGAGCGCACGATCCAGCCGCACGCCAAGCGCACCACCCAACCGGCCCG
>Ga0164298_10000209_pt1 | contig 17464 bp, 13 predicted proteins | sample Whisoiple_216_MG_FD_109713 | JGI IMG/M metagenome (GOLD analysis project Ga0164298, IMG submission 109713) | Unamended control soil microbial communities from upstate New York, USA - Whitman soil sample_216_MG | ecosystem: Environmental > Terrestrial > Soil > Agricultural land ...
GGTTGCCCGGGCCCGTCACCGGCCGGCCGCGGCGGCCGTTGTCGAACAGCGCGTCGACGGCCTCCTGCAGCATCCGCTTCTCGTTGTTGACGATGATCTCGGGCGCGCCGAGGTCGATCAGTCGCTTCAACCGGTTGTTGCGGTTGATCACGCGGCGGTACAGGTCGTTCAGGTCGGACGTGGCGAACCGGCCACCGTCGAGCTGGACCATCGGCCGCAGGTCCGGCGGGATCACCGGGATGCAGTCGAGGACCATGCCCATCGGCGAGTTGTTCGTCTGCGAGAACGCCGCGACGACCTTCAGCCGCTTGAGGGCGCGGAGCTTCTTCTGCCCCTTGCCGTTGCGGATGGTGTCGCGCAGGTTGTCGGCCTCGGCCTCGACGTCGAAGTCGTGGGCCAGCTTCTGGATCGCCTCCGCGCCCATGGCGCCGGTGAAGTGGTCGCCGTAGCGGTCGACCAGCTCGCGGTAGAGGAGCTCGTCCGCGATCAGCTGCTTGGGCTCGAGCTTGGTGAAGGTGGTCCAGATCTCGTCGAGCCGGTCCAGCTCACGCTGGGCGCGGTCGCGGAGCTGGCGCATCTCCCGCTCGCCGCCCTCCTTGACCTTGCGGCGCACGTCGGACTTGGCGCCCTCCTCCTCGAGGGCGGCCAGGTCGGCCTCGAGCTTCTGGGCCCTGGCCTCGATGTCGGCGTCCCGCCGGTTCTCGACCTGCTTGCGCTCGACGCTCATCTCGCTCTCGAGCGTGGGCAGGTCGGTGTGCCGCTGCTCCGTGTCCACCGTGGTGATCACGTAGGCGGCGAAGTAGATGATCTTTTCCAGGTCCTTCGGCGCCAGGTCGAGCAGGTAGCCCAACCGTGAAGGCACGCCCTTGAAGTACCAGATGTGCGTGACGGGCGCGGCCAGCTCGATGTGGCCCATGCGCTCACGGCGCACCTTGGCGCGGGTGACCTCGACACCACAGCGCTCACAGATGATGCCCTTGAAGCGCACGCGCTTGTACTTGCCGCAGTAGCACTCCCAGTCCCGGGTGGGGCCGAAGATCTTCTCGCAGAAGAGCCCGTCCTTCTCCGGCTTCAGGGTTCGGTAGTTGATGGTCTCCGGCTTCTTGACCTCGCCGAAGGACCACTGGCGGATGTCGTCAGCGGTCGCCAGGCCGATGCGGAGCTCATCGAAGAAGTTGACGTCAAGCACGTCGGGTCTTCCCCTTTTGTTGGTTACAGCCTTTTAGTCATTGGGGATCGGGGGCGGCGGGCGCGGCGGTTTCGTGGAGCTTGCGGAGCGAATCATTGAACACTGCGCCGCGCCCGCGCTCGCCCGGCTAATTCACGACGTCGTCAACAGACGGCGACTCATTGCGGGACAGGTTGATGCCGAGGTTGGCGGCAGCGCGCTCGAGGTCCTCGTCGTCCCCGTCGCGCATCTCGATCGCGGCGCCGTCGGAGGACAGCACCTCGACGTTGAGGCAGAGCGACTGCAGTTCCTTGAGCAGGACCTTGAACGACTCCGGGATGCCCGGCTCCGGGATGTTCTCGCCCTTGACGATCGCCTCGTAGACCTTGACGCGACCGAGCACGTCGTCGGACTTGATCGTCAGGAGCTCCTGGAGCGTGTACGCCGCGCCGTAGGCCTGCATGGCCCAGCACTCCATCTCACCGAAGCGCTGGCCACCGAACTGCGCCTTACCACCCAGCGGCTGCTGGGTGATCATCGAGTACGGGCCGGTGGAGCGGGCGTGGATCTTGTCGTCCACGAGGTGGTGCAGCTTCAGGATGTACATGTAGCCGACCGCCACCGGGAACGGGAACGGCTCGCCGGAACGCCCGTCCAGGAGCGTCGCCTTGCCGTCCTCCGCGACCATCCGCTCGCCGTCCCGGTTCGGGAGCGTCGAGCCGAGCAGCCCGGTGATCTCGTTCTCCTTGGCCCCGTCGAACACCGGCGTCGCGGTGTTCGTGTCGGGCGCGACCTCGTAGAGCTCCTGGGACAGGTTCTTCGCCCAGTCCGGGTTGCCCTCGATCTTCCACCCCTGGCTGGCGAGCCAGCCGAGGTGCAGCTCCAGCACCTGACCGATGTTCATACGCCGTGGCACACCGTGGGTGTTCAGCACGACGTCGACCGGGGTGCCGTCCGGCAGGAACGGCATGTCCTCGACGGGCAGCACCTTGCCGATGACGCCCTTGTTGCCGTGCCGGCCGGCGAGCTTGTCGCCGTCCTGGATCTTGCGCTTCTGGGCCACGTACACCCGGACCAGCTCGTTCACGCCCGGGGGCAGCTCGTCGTCGTCGTCGCGGGAGAACGTGCGGACGTGGATGACCTTGCCGGTCTCACCGTGCGGCACCTTCAGCGACGTGTCGCGGACCTCGCGCGCCTTCTCACCGAAGATCGCGCGGAGCAGCCGCTCCTCCGGGGTCAGCTCGGTCTCGCCCTTCGGGGTGACCTTGCCGACCAGGATGTCGCCGTCGGAGACCTCGGCGCCGATGCGGACGATCCCGCGCTCGTCGAGGTCGGCCAGCACCTCCTCGGAGACGTTCGGGATGTCCCGGGTGATCTCCTCGGCGCCCAGCTTGGTGTCCCGCGCGTCGATCTCGTGCTCCTCGATGTGGATCGAGGTGAGCACGTCGTCCTGGATGAGCCGCTGCGAGATGACGATGGCGTCCTCGTAGTTGTGGCCCTCCCACGGCATGATCGCGACGAGCAGGTTCTTGCCGAGCGCCATCTCGCCGTCTTCTGTGCACGGCCCGTCGGCGATGACCTGGCCCTGCAGGATCCGGTCGCCCTCGGAGACGATCGGCTTCTGGTTGATGCAGGTGCCCTGGTTCGACCGGTGGAACTTGTGCAGCGCGTAGGTCCGGCGGGTGCCGTCGTCGGCCATGATCGTGACGTAGTCGGCCGACAGCTCCTCGACCACGCCGTCCTTCTCGGCGACGATGACGTCACCGGCGTCGACGGCGGCCTTGAGCTCGGTGCCGGTGCCCACCAGCGGCGACTCGCTGCGCAGCAGCGGGACGGCCTGGCGCTGCATGTTCGCGCCCATGAGGGCACGGTTCGCGGCGTCGTGCTCGAGGAACGGGATCATCGCGGTCGCGACCGAGACCATCTGCCGCGGCGAGACGTCCATGTAGTCCACGTCGAACGGCTCGATGAACTCGACCTCGCCGCCCTTCTTGCGGACCAGGACGCGGTCGCCCGCGAAGTGGTTCTGGTCGTCGAGCAGCTCGTTCGCCTGCGCGATGACGTGCCGGTCCTCCTCATCGGCGGTCAGGTAGTCGACCTGGTCGGTGACCTGACCCTCGATGACCTTGCGGTACGGCGTCTCGATGAAGCCGAAGGGGTTGACCCGCGCGTACGACGACAGCGAGCCGATCAGGCCGATGTTCGGGCCTTCCGGCGTCTCGATCGGGCACATGCGGCCGTAGTGGCTGTGGTGGACGTCCCGGACCTCCATGCCGGCGCGCTCACGGGACAGACCGCCAGGACCCAGCGCGTTCAGGCGGCGCTTGTGGGTCAGGCCCGCGACCGGGTTGGTCTGGTCCATGAACTGCGACAGCTGCGAGGTGCCGAAGAACTCCTTGATCGCGGCCACGACCGGCCGGATGTTGATCAGGGTCTGCGGCGTGATGGCCTCGACGTCCTGCGTGGTCATGCGCTCGCGGACGACGCGCTCCATGCGGGACAGGCCGACCCGGATCTGGTTCTGGATCAGCTCGCCAACGGTGCGGATGCGCCGGTTGCCGAAGTGGTCGATGTCGTCGACCTCGACCGGGACGTCCGTGCCGTCCTGGCCGTGCATGCTCGTCTCGCCGGCGTGCAGGCGGACCAGGTACTCGATCGTGGTGACGATGTCGTCCTCGGTCAGCACGCCCGTCTCGATCGGCAGCGCGACGCCCAGCTTCTTGTTGACCTTGTAGCGGCCGACCTTGGCCAGGTCGTACCGCTTGTCCTTGAAGAACAGGTTCTCCAGCAGCGTCTGCGCGGACTCCTTGGTCGGCGGCTCACCCGGGCGCAGCTTGCGGTAGATGTCCAGCAGCGCCTCGTCGGTGCCGGCCGTGTGGTCCTTCTCCAGGGTCGCGAGCAGCGTCTCGGAGAACTCGAAGCGCTCGCGGATCTGCTCGGTGGTCCAGCCGAGGGCCTTCAGCAGGACGGTGACCGGCTGACGGCGCTTGCGGTCGATGCGGACACCCACGGTGTCCCGCTTGTCGACGTCGAACTCCAGCCAGGCGCCGCGGCTGGGGATGACCTTGGCGACGAACACGTCCTTGTCGGTGGTCTTGTCGACGGACGTGTCGAAGTACACGCCGGGCGAGCGGACCAGCTGCGACACCACGACGCGCTCGGTGCCGTTGATGATGAAAGTGCCCTTGTCCGTCATGACCGGGAAGTCACCCATGAACACCGTCTGGCTCTTGATCTCGCCAGTCTGGTGGTTGGTGAACTCGGCCGTCACGAAGAGTGGGGCCGCGTAGGTCATGTCCTTGTCCTTGCACTCCTCGGTCGAGGCCTTGACCTCGTCGAAGCGTGGGTCGTCGAAGGAGAGGGACATAGAGCCGGAGAAGTCCTCGATGGGGGAGATCTCGTTGAGAACCTCCTGAAGACCACCGACGGGATTCTCGTCACCGGCGTCGACACGGCGCTGGAACCACGCCTCGTCGCCGGTGAACCACTGGAACGATTGGATCTGCAGGTCGAGCAGGTTCGGCGTGCCCAGCGGCTCGCGGATCTTCGCGAACGAGACCCGTAGCGGTGCGCCTGGGATGCCAGAGTTCGACATGGTGGAGTTGGTCGCAGCAGTGGCTTGGGTCGCGCGGGAGACTGCCAAGATGCGTCCTTCCAGGACTAATGTGCGGTTTGAGCAGCCTCGTTAGCAACTGTAACTAAACTGCTCAGGGGTGCGGTCGTGCCCAACAGTCTAGGGCATGCGAAAGTGGGCAGCGCAAAGGGGCAGTCTAGCCACTCAGGCGACGACTGTCCAGGCCCGCACCCAACCGTCCTCCCGCCGAAGGCGTGCTTGGTGAATAGCGTGACCCTGAGGTGGCCCTGAGTCAAGATGCCGCGCCATGATCTCACGCGGTTCACGGTCCCGGCGTCAGCCGCGTTCCAGCGGAAGTTCAGCAGGTGAACGCACGTGTCGGCTGGTCTCGATGGTCCTCGTGACCCGGGTCCGGTGATCTTCGGGGTGCCCGTGACCGGCCCGGTACGAAGTGTGCGGAACGTCACGTTTTCCGGGTGTCGTGCTCGTCGCCGGAGCCCCGGCCCGCCGACGGCGTCAGCGCTCGCCCAGCTGCCCCACGAGCCGCTCCGCCCACCCCCGCGCGGCCGCCTCGTCGGCGCCGGCCCAGCCCAGCTCCAACCGGACGTACGTGACCCCGTCGGCTGGCCGTGACCCCGTCGGGCAGCTCGGCGAGGTCGATCGAGACCGTGCCACCGAGCGGGTCGAACCTGGCGGGACGCCCGCCCACGATGAACTTCGCGAGCCCGGCGTCGGTGTCCCGGTGGGTCTACCACCGCCCGGCGCCCGAGGTCGTCGGACACGCACTGGCCGAACCTGTCCGTCCAGTAGCCGCCTTGTGCGGTGTTCGCCATCGCCGTGCACAGGACGAGTCCCTGGACCCGCCGCGGCAGGTCGGACAGCCGGACTCCCGGCACGGGCGGTGTCGGGCGCAGGGGCACATGGCCGTAGCTGTCCTCGACGGGCGTCACCGGCCCGTCGTGCGCGAGCCTGGTCAGCAGGGTGGCGAGCAGCTTCCTCAGCATGTCGTCCAGGCCGTCGCGCTTTCCGGATGTTCCGTCGAAGCGTGGAGCGTCAGCACAGGCCGGGCGGGGTCCGGGCGGCCCGACCTCGGCGGCGGCCCGCGCCGACCTCCCGTCCTCCGACGGGGAGAGCCACGCACGGTGCCCGGCGACGTCCGCGGGGCCACCGGCCGTGTCGGTCACGGGGCCGCCGATCATCGCGGCCTCCACCTTCAACCCGCCGCTGATGGCCACACAGGCCGTGCCGCCGTCGAACCGGACCGTCCGGCCGACGTCGCCGCCGCCGAGCAGGTCGACTCCACTCCTCCCGCGAGAGGGCGTGGCAGAGCGCCTGAGCGGCGGTCTCCTCGGGTGCGTAGGCGAGCCCGTCGCGGTAGGTCATGGTCACCGGCCGCAGTCCCGAGTCTTCCGGCGCCTTGACAACGGAGGGCGGTTGGGTCGGCGGCGGTGGCGCGGGGTCCGGGGCCGAACACCCGGCCAGCACGGCGCCGACCAGCGGCGGAACGGCGACCCGCACGCTCACGACTCCCCCTCGCCACTGAGCCGTTGGCCGATCAGGCCGCCGGGCCTGGGGCTCGACTCCTCGGCGTGGCGCTTGCGCTCCTGCTCGACGGTGGTGTCGACCCCCGGTACCGGCTCGTGGAACTGGAACTCGCCGTAGCGGAACGCCGGGCCGCTGGTGCCCCCCATGTGAACCATTCCCCTCGGGTGATGTGCGAGTCGGCGGTAGGACCGCGCGGTCGGCGCGTCGGTGCCGTTGCGGACGCACACCACTCGAAAGCAGTGACGCCGCGCAGCACATGGCTGCGCGGCGTCACCGTGGGCGGTTCAGCAGGTGGGTGCCGGCTTGCCGTTGAACAGGGGCTGGCCGAACATGTCGAACTCGGTGATCTTCCAGTGGTTGTCGACCCTCTTGGCCTGTACGGCGAACTGGCCGCCGACCGCGACGGTCTTGTTGACGTCCACGCGGGTCGAGAGCTGGTCGATGTAGACGAGCGCCTCGGCACGTTCGCCGTCGATGCGGACGACCGCCAGTTCGCGGACCGTGGTGTCCAGGACGATCTTCTGCTGCGGCGCCAGCTGCTTGACCTCGCCGAACAGCAGGTTGTACTCGCACAGCGCCTTGCCGGTCAGGTTCTCCTTGACCGCCTTCTCCGTGGATCCGAGGTCGGTGTAGTTGTAGCTGAACGTCTGCTTGATCGCGTTCGTCAGCTGGCCCTTGACCTGGCTCGTCGTCGCCGAGTCGGTCAGGGCCGTGTTGGTGTCGCCGTCGGACGCCGCGTCGGCGTTGCCGCGGAAGACGAACGCCAGCACGCCCAGGATCACCGCCACGACGGTCAGCGCGATCGCCATCGAGATCTGCGTCTGTGCCCGGGAGCGGGCTGGACGCGTCGCCACCCTCTCCTGGCGGGACGGGCGGCGCTCGGTGTCGGACTCCGCGACCGCCAGGTCGTCCGGCCGGGCCGTGCCGGCCGAGCGGCGCTTGCCGGCCGGCCGGGCCGCCTCGCGCAGCCTCTGGCGTGGCTTCTGAACCGGCTCGTCGACCTCGTCGAGCGAGTCGTCCTCGACGATCGTGGGCGGCTCGTTCGTCTCCGGGTCGACCTCGACCCGGTCCTCGACCGGCGGCTCGTCGGTGATCCGGGGCAGGACGGCGGTCTCGTCGTCGGACCCACGGCTGGGCGGGGTGCCCCGGAGGCCGTTCAGCACGCCGCTCACACGTTCGGGCGACTCCGGTGACTCCTCGGCGTGGACGTCCGCGGGCTCCGGGCGGTTGCGGATGCCCGCGACCTTCGGACGGCGGATCGGCGGCGCCTGGCCCGGGCTTGGCGCCGGGCGGCGGCGGTGCGGTGGCACGTCGGTTCTCCCTTACTGCTGGCCCGGCTGCAGGTACGGGACCTGGCCTATCTCGTAGAGCTTCCAGCCGTCCTGCGTGCGTTGCAGCTTCCCCGCCAGCCGCATGAACTTGTCCGCCGGCTGCTGGCCCTTCACGGTCACGTTGACCTTCAGCGCGACCAGGATCGAGGCCTGGCCGGCGCGGTCGTCCAGCTCCGAGACCGCCGACGAGAGGACCGTCGCCTTCGTGACCGACTGGGCGGCCACGATGGCGTCGCGGCTGGTCTTCTTGCCCTTCACGATCTCGTCGTGCAGGCCGCCGGTGGTCGCGGCCTCCCAGTCGGCCAGGCCCTGGTCGACCTTGCGGTAGTCGAGGGTGTTCATGGTGACGACCGCGTTCGCGCCGACGCGGTTCACCTCGTCACGGTGCTTCGAGTACGCCAGCGAGTCGTCGTTCGCGGCGCGTGCCCAGGCCACGCCGAACCAGCCGCAGACCGCGGCGGCGGCCACCACCAGCGCGATCGCGGCCGTCAGGAGGACACGCGGAACGTTCGACTCGGTCTCGGTGGTCGTGTCAGTGGTCAACGTGCATCACCCCGGTAGTCCGAGCAGCGTGGCGAGGCTCGTCGCGCTGCCACCCCGCTGGCTCACCGAACCGGGCAGGCCGGCGAGCGGGTCAGAAGTATCCGTCGTGCCACCGCCCGGTGGCGTCGCGGGTTGGTCCTGCGCCACCGGCACCCCACCGTAGGGCGCGTTCGCCGACCCCCGCACGTTCACGGGGCTGCCCGGCGGCTCGGCACAGTAAGTCTGCTCCGGCACCGGCGGCGCCGAGCTCCCGGTGTCCGTGCCCGTACGGCGCTGGGTGTGCTCGTACCCCTTGGTACAGGGCGGCGGGTTGAACAGGTTGAGCACGAGCCCCAGGTGCACCTGCCCGGGATCGTCGGCGAGCAGGCCCTGGCCGGCCGCGCTGAACAGCGGGTACGCCACGAACGCGTACTCCAGGCCGTCCTTGCGTGCCCGCAGGATGTCCGACGTCGTGAGCAGGTTCGCGATCGTCACGCCGAGCCCGGGACCGGACTCCTGGAGCAGGTCGGTCACCTGCGAGGCCACCTGCGGCGCCGCGGTGATGAGCCGGCGCAGGTCCGGGTCGGAGTTCTTCAGCTGCTCCGACAGCAGGTTCAGCGAGTTGGCGAACGACTTGATGTTGCCGGCGTTCGCGTTCTGCGTGTCCAGCACGGTGCCGCCGTCGGAGATCAGCGTGATCGTCTGCGGCAGGTGCTCCTGCGCCATCGACGTGAAGTCGCGCGTCGAGTCCAGCAGGACCTGGAGGTCGTCGCCGGTGCCGGCGAAGGCCCGGTCCAGCTCGTCGACGACCGTGCGCAGCGACTCCGTCGGCACCGAGGTCGCGAGGCTGTCCAGGTCGCGGAGGACCGCGTCGGTGCTGACCGGCGTCACCGTGCGGTCGGCCGAGATCACCGAGGCGCCGGACAGGTACGGGCCCTCGTCCCCACGGGGCCGCAGGTCGACGTACTGCTCGCCGACCGCCGACCGGTTGGCGACCACGGCGTCGAGGTCCGTGGGGATCCGCGGGGCGTCCGGCTCGATGTCGAGGTCGACCTGGATGCCGTCGTGCGTCAGGTGGATCTCCCCCACCCGGCCCACGTTGAAGCCCCGGTAGGTGACCTCCGCGTTGGTGAAGATCCCGCCGGACTCCCTGAGGTTCATCTTCACCGTGTAGCCGCCGCCACCGAACACCTTGCCGACGTCGGTGAACCGGAACATCGCGTACACGACCGCGACGACGGCGATCACCGCGAAGGCGACCAGCTGCAGGCGTACCCGCTTGGTGAGCACTGTGACACCCCCTCACCCGCTGCGTGGCGTCGGAACGCTCCGCAGGCTCCGCTCATGAGCCACCTCCCAGGAGACCGCCCAGCAGACCGCCGAGACCGCCACCGCCCGAGGGCTGCTGTTGCTGCGAGCCGGACGACGAGCCGCCGATGATAGGCACCGGCAGCAGGGGCCCGTTCGCCGCACCCGGCTCACCCGAGAGCAGGCCACCCACGATCGGCACGTTCTGCAGCGGGTTGTTCCGGCTGCGGGACAGGTTGTCGAGGACGTCCTGCAGGTTCAGGTCGATCTTGGCGTACAGGTTGAAGTAGTCGCCCTTGATGCCCTTCATCGCCTCGTCGCTGAACGGGATGGTGAACAACACCTCCAGCGACTTCGGCAGGTCCGCGCCGGCCTCCCCCAGCTTCCGCAGTGCCGGGGTCAGCGCCTTGAGGTCGGCGACGATGTCCGCCTGGCTCGCGTTCACCGTGTCCACCGCGACGTCCGACAGGGAGTCCAGCGACTGCAGCATGGTCACGAGCTGGGACCGCTGGTCGTTGAGCACCTGCAGGCCGGGGCCGAGCGAGTCGATGGCCCCGGCGAGCTGGTCCTTCTCACTGGCCAGCGTGGCGGCGAGTGAGTTCACACCGTCGATCGCGCGGATGATGTCGGACTTGCTCTCGTCCAGGGTGGACACCAGGGTGTCGACGTCGGCCAGGGTGGCGCGCAGGTCCGGCTCGTTGCCCTCCAGCGCGGCGTTCAGCTCCTGGGTGATGTTCTGCAGCTGCGCGACGCCGCCGCCGTTGAGCAGCATGGACAGCGCGCCGAGCACCTCCTCGATCTCGGTGTTGCGGTTGGTCCGCGCGATCGGGATCGTGGCGCCGTCGTCCAGCCTGCCCCGCGCCTCACCCGGTGGCGGCGAGGACAGCTCGACGTACTTCTCGCCGAGGAGGCTGGACTGGCGCAGCATCGCGAGCGCGTTCTCCGGCAGCTTCACGTCGCCGTTGACCCGCATGGTCACCTCGGCCGTCCAGCCGTCCGGGGCGAGCTGGATGTCCTCGACCCGGCCGACGGGCACCTCGTTGACCTTCACGCCGGACTGTGGCACCAGGTCCAGCACGTCCTTGAAGTGCGCCCGCACCGTGTACGGGTGGTCGCCGAGGTCCGCGCCGCCCGGCAGCGGGAGGTCGTAGATGCCGGTGAACTGCGTGCCGCACGCGGACAGGGCGAGCGCGGCCGCGGCGAGGGCGGGCAGGAGACGGCGTTTCATCAGTTGCCTCCCGCGATGTTGCCGGGGATCGGCAGCTGGGGCGCCGTGCCGTTCTGGGCCGCGGTCAGCAACTCGGCGGCCGTCGGGAGCTTCACCGTGCCCTCGACGAGCGGCTTGAGCTGGTCACAGGTGTCCGCGAGGACCCCCGGGACGTTCGGCGTGCCCTGGCGGAGCAGGCCGCACAGCGTCACGATCGGCGGCTGGGCCAGCTCGTTGAGGTCCGCGCGGGCGTCCAGCGTGCCGGACGAGCCGTTGTAGGCGTTGATGATGTTGGACAGCGCGACCGGCGCGATGTCCAGCGACTCCGCGAGGGCCGCCCGCTGGTCGACCAGCACCTGGGTGATCGACGCGAGCTTGTCGACGTTGGTCTTGAGGTGCGCGCGGTTGTCGTTGATGAACTGCTGCACGGCGCTCAGCGCGATGCCCAGCTGGCGCACGGCCTCGCCGAGGTCGCCGCGCTCGTCGGCGAGGAACTGCGTGGCGTCGGCGGCCTGCTCGCTGAACTGGTCCACGGCGTCGTCGTTCGTGGCGAGTGCCGTGGTGAACTTCTGCAGGTTGTCGATGGTCGCGAACAGGTCGTCGTCGCTGCCGGCCAGCGTCCTCGCCGCCTGGGACAGCTGGGTGATCGTCTCGTTCGTGATCGCGCCGTTGCCGGCGAGGTTCTTCGCGAGCGTGTTCAGCAGGTCCGCGAGCGCGCCGTCCTTGTTCACCCCGTTGGGGCCGAGCGTCTGGCTGACCCGGTTGAGGCTCGCGTACAGGTCGTCGACCTCCAGCGGCGTCGCGGTCCGCTCCTTGGGCAGCAGCGCGCCCTCGGCGAGGGTCGCGCCGCTGGTGTAGACCGGCGTGAACTGCACGTACCGGTCGCTGACCAGCGACGGCGCGACGATCACGGCCTTGGCGTCGGCCGGGAGCTTGACCGTGCGGTCCACCAGCATGTCGACGCGGACCGTGTCGCCATCCGGGGTGACCGTGTCGACGTGGCCGACCTTGACCCCCAGGATCCGCACGTCGTTGTCCTCGTACAGGCCGACGACGCCGGTGAACACGGCCGAGTAGCGGCGCTGGTTGCCGTCCACCAGCACCCACCAGAGGAAGAGCGCGACGAGCAACGCGAGCACGATCGCGATCGCGACACCGCGGGCGAGGTCCCGGCCCATGCGGGAGGCGAAGTTGCTCATGAGGTGGCCCCCAGGCAGCCCTTTTCGTTGACGGACCCGGTCTGTGGCGGCAGGAGCCCGCAGATGTAGTTGTCGAACCAGCGCCCGTTGCCGACCGCGTTGTTGAACAGCCGGTAGAACGGCGCCATGTTCTTGATGCCCTGTGCGAGCGCGTCCTGGTTGCGCTGCAGCATGCCGGTCAGCTGGTCGAGGCTGGTCAGCACCGGGCCGAGCTGCTTCTGGTTGTCGGCGACCAGGCCGCTCAGCTCCTTCGCCAGCGCCTGGGTGCCGGACAGCAGCGTGCTGATGGCCTCGCGGCGGTTGTTGACCTCCGCCAGCAGCAGGTTGCCGTCCTGGAGGAGCCTCACGACCTCCGCGTCGCGTTCGGCGAGGGTGTCGCTGATCTTGCGGGTGTTGGACAGCAGCGTCGCGAGCTGCTGGTCCCGCGAGGAGATCGTGGTCGACAGCTGCTGCAGGCCGGTCAGCGCGCCCCTCACGTCGTCCGGGGTGTCGCCGAAGGTCTGGGAGATGACCTCGAAGCTCTGCGCGAGCTGGGTGGTGTCGATGGCGTTCGTGGTCTCGGCGAGGCCGCGGAACGCCTCCAGCACGTCGTAGGGCGCCACGGTCCTGGCCCGCGGGATCGGCGTCGACGGGTCGAGCACGTCGCGGCCGTCCGGCTCCAGCGACAGGTACTTCTGGCCGAGCACGTTCTTGATCTTGATGGCCGCGGCGGTCCGGTCGCCGACCCAGGCGTCCCTGACCTTGAACGTGACCATGACGTTGGCGCCGGACAGCTCGACGTCGGTCACCTTGCCGACCTTGACCCCGGCGATGCGGACCTCGTCGTCGGAGCTGAGGCCGGCGGCCTCGCTGAACTCGGCCGAGTAGCTGGTGCCGCCGCCGATGATCGGCAGGTCGTCGGAGAACATCGCGACCGTGAGCGCGAGGCCGATCACCACGAGCCCGGCGATGCCGATCGGGATGGGGTTGCGCGAACGGAAGGACCTCATGCCGAGCACCTCGCCGGGGTGGACGGGGTGAGCGGGACGTCGATGGGCTGGGTGATGATCCCGGGGATCCCGATCGAGCCGGACGCGGAGCAGAGGTAGAAGTTGAACCAGGAGCCGTAGCTCACCAGCCGCGTCAGCTTCGCCTCCTTCTCCGGCAGGAACTGGATGAAGTGCTCCACCACCGACTCGCTGTCGTTGAGGTTGTCGACCAGCCCGCCGAGTGCCGAGATGTCCTCCTTGAGCGGCGCGCGGGCGTCGTTCAGCAGGCCGGCCGTGGTGTCCGCCAGCCCGCCGAGCGCGTCGATCGCGTCTCCGATCGGCTCCCGGTCGGCGGCGAGGCCGGACACCAGCTGCTGGACCGTCACGATCAGGTCGGACAGCTTCTGGCCGCGCTCGTTGATCGTGGTCAGCGCGCTGTTGAGATTGCTGACGACCTCGCCGATCACCTGGTCGCGGCCGGCGATCGCGCTGGTCAGCGAGGCCGTGTGAGCGAGCAGCGACTCGACCGTGCCGCCCTCGCCCTGCAGCACCTGGATGATCTCGTAGGACAGCTTGTTGACGTCGTCGGGTGAGAGCGCGCGGAACAGCGGCTTGAAGCCGTTGAACAGCTCGGTCAGGTCCAGTGCCGGACGGGTGTGCTGGAGCGGGATGGTGTCCCCCGGGTCGAGCACGTCGTTGGGGTTGCCACCACTGACGCCCTGCGTCAGCGACACGTACCGCTGGCCGACCAGGTTCCGGAACTTGATCTGCGCCGTCACGTTCTTCGGCAGCTTCCGCCCGGCGCTGACGGAGAAGGTCACCTCGGCCTGCTTGCGGTCGACGATGCCGACCTCCTCGACCTGGCCGACCCGCACGCCCGCGATGCGCACGTCGTCGCCGGGCAGCAGCAGGGTCGCGTCGGTGAAGCGGGCCTTGTAGTCCGTGGTGTCGGACAGGTCGACGTTGGCGATGCTGACCGCGAGCAGCGCGGTGGCGGCGACCGTCACGACCGTGAAGATGATCAGCTTGGTCAGCGGTCCGGTGACACCCCTCATGACGCCCCCTCGCCCGTTCCGCGGCGGTCGAGGTGCCACCCCGAACATCGATTGGCTCTGTTCACCGGACGGTCACCTCCGCCCCACGGAACAGGGGACCGACGAGGTAGGTCGCCCAACCCGGCACCTGCGCGGGCTCCAGGCCCATCCCCGGCGCGATCAGCTGCGCCAGGAAGTCGTACTCGGCCGGGGTGTTGGCGATCGAGCCCGGCGCCGAAGCGGCCGAGTTCGGGCTGGTGAGATAGCCGGCGGAGTTCGACGGCGGCAGCACACCGTCCTCCTGTGTGCGGTTCGCCGGGCCGTGCGTGGAACCGTCCCGCAGCGGGCCGTCCGGCGGCTGGTCGGGGAAGGGCTTGCCCATCTGGTTCGGGTCGTAGCAGCGCGGGCCGCGGTGCTCGTCGAACTCCGGGGTGTCCTTGCCCGGCTCGTACTTGCCCTTGTCGGCGACGACCTCGATGGTCGCGTGCAGGCCCGGCTGGTTGGTGCCGCCGCCGAAGACCGGCCTGGCCGCGTCGACCAGTGACGCCATCTGCTTGAGGAAGCACGGGTAGGACGGCGAGTACCTGGCCAGGATGTCGAGCGTGGGCCGGGAGCTGTCGGCCAGGCGGATGATGTTGTCGGAGTTGGCGCGCAGGAAGGACTCCAGGTCACGGCTGGCCGTGGTCAGGCCGGCGTACAGCAGGTTGAGGTTGTCGCGCTGCTCGTAGACGGTCCGCGAGGTGACCGTCAGGTCGTCGAGCGCGCTGACGAAGTCCGGGATGGCCTGGGTGTAGGTGTCGCTGACGTCGACCAGTGCCTGGAGGTCGTGGGTCAGCTGCGGCACGTGCGGGTTGATCTCCTCGACCAGCTTGCCGAGCTGGACCATCGTGTCGCCCACCTGCTTGCCGCGGCCGTCGAGGGCGGTGGAGATGGCGGTCAGCGTGGTGGACAGCTTCTGCGGCTGCACCGCCTGCAGCACCGGCAGCAGGTGGTCGAGGGCCTGCGACAGCTCGACCGCCGGCGCGGAGGTGTCCTGCTCGATGTGGGCGCCGTTGGTCAGGTGCCGCTGTGCCGGGCTCTCGGGGATCTGCAGCGCCACGTACCGGTCGCCGAAGAGGGTCTTCGGGATGAACCGGGCGGTGACGTTGTCCGGGATGAGATCGGCCTTGTCCGGGTCGATCGCGAGGTCCAGCTCGGCACCGTGCGCGGTTGGGGTGATCTTCTCGATGGAGCCCACGATCAGGCCGCGCACCTTGACGTCACCGAGCACCTGGAGCTGGTTGCCGAGCTTGTCGGTGGTGAGGCTGACCTTCACCACGGACGTGAACGCCTTGTTGTACATGGCGATCGAGAGGCTGACGAGCCCCGCGATCACGACGATGAACCCGATGCCGAGCAACCGGCGCCGGACCGTCGCCCACCTCCCCTGCCTCATCCGCCGATCCTCACCGTCACGTTCGTGCCCCAGATGGCGAAGCCGATGAAGAAGTTCAGTAAGGCCGCGGTCACGATCGTCGTCCTGACCGAGCGGCCCACCGCCACGCCGACACCGGCCGGACCGCCGGACGCGCGGTACCCGTAGTAGCAGTGCACGAGGATGATCACCACGGCGAAGATCAGCACCTTGCCGAAGGACCAGAAGACGTCCTGCGGCGGTAGGAACAGGTTGAAGTAGTGGTCGTAGGTGCCCGCCGACTGGCCGTAGAAGTAGACGACGATCGAGCGGGACGCGAGGTAGCTCGACAGCAACCCGATGATGTAGAGCGGGATGACCGCGACGAAGCCGGCGATGATCCTGGTGGTCACCAGGAACGGCAGGCTCGGCACGCCCATGACCTCCAGGGCGTCGATCTCCTCCGAGATGCGCATGGCGCCCAGCTGTGCGGTGAAGCCGGCGCCGACCGTGGCGGACAGTGCCAGCCCGGCCACGAGCGGCGCGACCTCACGGGTGTTGATGTAGGCGGACGCGAAGCCGGAGAAGGCGGCCGTGCCGATCTGGTCCAGTGCCGCGTACCCCTGGAGGCCGACGACCGTGCCGGTGAAGACGGTCATGCCGACCATCACGCCGATGGTGCCGCCGATGACCGCCAGCGCGCCGGAGCCGAAGCTGACCTCGGCGAGGATGCGCATGGTCTCCCGCATGTACCGGCGCAGCGTGCGGGGAATCCACGCGAGCGCACGCAGGTAGAACGACAGCTGGTCACCCAGCGTGTCGAGCCAGTTGAGCGGCGCGGTCGCCACCCGCCGCGCGGTGTCGCCGATGGCCATCTGCTCAGCTGCCCTTCTGCGGAACGATGGTCAGGTACACGGCGGTCAGGATGAAGTTGACGAAGAACAGCAGCAGGAACGTGATCACCACGGACTGGTTGACCGCGTCCCCGACGCCCTTCGGCCCGCCCTTCGGGTTGAGACCGCGGTAGGCGGCGACGACGCCGGCGATGAAGCCGTAGATGACCGCCTTGATCTCGGAGATCCACAGGTCCGGCAGCTGCGCCAGCGCGGAGAAGCTCGCCAGGTAGGCGCCCGGCGTGCCGCCCTGGAGGACGACGTTGAAGAAGTAGCTGCCGAGCACGCCGACCACGGACACGAGCCCGTTGAGCAGGACGGCGATGACCATGGCGGCGAGCACCCGCGGGACGACGAGCCGCTGGATGGGGTTGACGCCGAGGACCTCCATGGCGTCGATCTCCTCGCGGATGGTGCGTGCGCCGAGGTCCGCGCAGATCGCCGAACCGCCGGCGCCGGCGACCATGAGCGCGGTGACCAGTGGCGCGGCCTGCTGGATGATGGCGAGCACCGCGGCCGCGCCGGTGAAGGACTGGGCGCCGAGCTGGACGATCAGCCCGCCGAGCTCGAGCGCGATGACCGCGCCGAAGGGGATGGCGACCAGGGCGGTCGGCAGGATCGTGACGCTGGCGATGAACCAGCACTGCTGGATGAACTCCCGCAGCTGGAACGGCCGCCGGAACGTCTGGACGATGACGTCGAGGGCGAGCGCGAACAGCCGCCCGGTCTCCCGCAGCGCGCCTGCCCCGGGAAAGTTCGCCGGTGCGGGGCGAGTGGTCATGCGCCACCGCCGGGTGGGGAGTTGTGCCAGGTCGTGGTGGGCAGTTCGGCCACGCTGAGGTCACCGGAGTCCGGTTGCCACTCTCTCGGCCGAGGGGTGGGGCTGGGCCGAAGGGTGCCCTTGACGCCGTACCGGGCCTTCTCCTCGTCGGTCAGCGAGTCGATGATCCCCTGCTGCGCCGCGCGCGGCAGCGTGTACAGGATCCGCATGACCCGGTCCAGCCGCCGCCGTACGCCGGACCGTTCGCCGAGCCCCGGCGTCGGCTGGATCTGCGGCACCACACCACGCACGTCGTCGGTGCTGCCGTCGTGGTGGCCGGCTTCGATCTGGGCCTGCTCGGCGGCCATGGTGGCCTCGTCCTTCTCCTCGGACATGCCGATCGGGCCGATGCGCGAGCCGTTGAGGAACTGCTTGACGACCGGCTCCTCGCTGGTGAGCAGGACCTCGCGGGGGCCGAACATGACCAGCTCGCGGCGGAACAGCATGCCGATGTTGTCCGGCACGGTCCGCGCGAGGTTGATGTTGTGCGACACGATCAGGA
>Ga0164298_10000210_pt1 | contig 17425 bp, 20 predicted proteins | sample Whisoiple_216_MG_FD_109713 | JGI IMG/M metagenome (GOLD analysis project Ga0164298, IMG submission 109713) | Unamended control soil microbial communities from upstate New York, USA - Whitman soil sample_216_MG | ecosystem: Environmental > Terrestrial > Soil > Agricultural land ...
GAACGCGGGACTCGCGGTGTTTGAACGCGGGACTCGCGGTTAGGGGTTGAGCTTCTTGCGGTCGGGGTTTGGGTCTTCCTTGGGCTGGTCGGTTGACAGGCCCTTCTTGACGGAGTCCAGAATGGCCAGGCCCTGGCCTACCAGGCCTGCCGCCATCTCGCCCAGGCCGTCGGCGCCGCTCAGGATGTTGACGTTCGCGCCCTTGAGGCCGCCGGCCGCCTCCTTCACGATCTGCGGCAGCTGCTCGATGATCAGGCGGTCCAGTGCCACGCGGTCGTACGAGGCGGCGGCCGCAGCCTGGATCTCCGTCGCCTCGGCCTCGGCCTTCGCGATGATGCGGACCCGGTCCGCCTCGGCCTGGGCCGGCTTCACGACCTCGGCCACCAGCTGCTGCTCCCGCAGGGACGCCTCGCGCTGGGCCAGCTCGGTCCGGGCGTTGATGACCTCCTGTGTCGCGATCGCCTGCGCGAGCGGGCCGGACTGGGCGGCCTCGGACTGCGCCTTGTCGATCTCCGCCTTGTACTGGGCCTGCACGACGGCCGTCTGCCGCGCGTACTCGGCCTGCTTGCGGGCGGACTCCTGCTGGGCCTCCGCCGCCGCCTGGTTGGCCCTGGCCTGCGCGATCTGCGCCTCCCGCTGGACGGCGGCGTTGTGCGGCGCCGACAGCGCCGAGATGTAGCCGAGGTCCAGGTCGTCGATCGACTGGATCTGCAGCGAGTCGATGGTCAGCCCGATCCGCGCCATCTCGGTGGCCGAGGCGTCGAGCACCTCCAGTGCCAGCTTCTGCCGCTCGGTGATGATCTCCTCGACGGTCATCGCGCCGACGATCGACCGCAGGTGACCGGAGAAGATGCGGCCGGTCAGGTCCTCCATCTGCCGCTGGTCGGACAGGAAGCGCTGCCCGGCGTTGACGATGCTCTCCATGTCGTTGCCGACCTTGAACGCGATCACCGCACGCACCTTCAGCGTGATCGCCTGCTTGGTCACGCAGGTCTCGGTGATCTCGGCCTCCGCCATGTGCAGCGAGAGGAACCGGACCTTGCGGAAGAAGGGCATCACGAACGCGCCCCGTCCGGTCACCACCCGGAAGGGCGCGTTGCTCTCGCCCCTGACCTTGCCGCCGGAGATGAGCATCGCCTCATCGGGGGCGGGCACGCGGTAGAAGAACATCACAGAGCTCCCATTGGATCTGTCCAGGGCGTGACGTCGACCGCACGCGCCCCTCGTGAGTCGACGACCAGAACGGTCGCGCCTTTCGGAAGCGGCTCGTCGGAGAAGGCGAGAAACGTCTCAGACCCACCCCGGATCTTGACCAGCACCTCGCCGGGGCCCCCGCCACCACGCGTACCGACCACCAGCACGCCGATACAACCGACGGGTGAGTCGTCGGCCGAGTCGTCAGCGTTCATCGCCGCTTCACGCTTGCACGCTAGCGCACCCGTAATCGGTCCCGTGCCACCTTTACAGATCGTTTATCCGCCGGGTCAGAAAACGGCGTTCGACGTCGGTGGGCGCCAATTCCAGAGCCTCCTCGTAGGCCGCTTTCGCCTCGTCCGGGCGGTTCATCCGTCGCAACAGGTCCGCGCGGGTGGCGGGCAGCAGGTGGTAGCCGACAAGATCGTCGCGCAGCTGGTCCACCAGCGCCAGTCCAGCGGCCGGGCCGTCGACCTCGGCGACCGCGACCGCCCGGTTCAGCTCGACGACCGGTGACGGGTTCAGCCGAGCGACCAGCCCGTACAGGTCGGCGATCCGCTGCCAGTCGGTGTCCGCCGACCGCTCGGCGGTGGCGTGACAGCCCGCGATCGCCGCCTGCAGCTGGTACGGACCGGGCCGGGCCCGGTCGAACGCCGCGTCGAGCACGGCGACCCCCTCGTCGATCATGGCGCGGTCCCAGCGGGCGCGGTCCTGGTCGGCGAGCGTGACCAGCTCGCCCGCGTAGGTGCGGGTCGCGCGGCGGCTCTCGTGGAACAGCATCAGCGCGAGCAGGCCCTTCGTCTCCGGCTCGGCCGGCATCAGCTCGGCGAGCACGCGGGCGAGCCGGATCGCCTCGGTGGACAGCTCGGCGCGGGAGTAGCCCCGGTTGAACAGCAGGTACAGCACGCCGAGCACGCCGGTGGTGCGTTCCGGCAGCAGCTCGGCCGGCGGCACGCGATACGGGATGCGGGCGTTGCGGATCTTGCGCTTGGCACGCACGAGCCGCTGCGCCATCGTCGCCTCCGGCACCAGGAACGCCTGCGCGATCTCGACCGTGGTGAGCCCGGCGAGGGTGCGCAGCGTCAGTGCGACCTGTGCCTCCAGCGGCAGGGCCGGGTGGCAGCAGGTGAACATCAGCCGCAGCCGGTCGTCGGGCACCGCGTCCGGTTCCGCCGTCTCCGGCTCCGCCGGCGCGATGGGCGCGAGCCTGCGCAGCCGGTTGGTCTCGGCGGCGCCGCGGCGGATGCGGTCGAGGGCGCGGTTACGTGCGGTGGTCGTGAGCCACGCCCCGGGGCGGCGCGGCACGCCGTCCCGGGGCCAGGTCGCCAACGCGCTGGCGAACGCGTCCGAGGCACACTCCTCGGCGAGGTCCCAGTCGCCGGTGACGCGGATCAGCGTGGCGACGACGCGTCCCCACTCCGAGCGGAACGCGTCGTCGAGCGCCTCCCTCACTCCCATACGGGTCGCAGCTCGATCGCGCCGAACCTCGCGACCGGGTGTTTGGCCGCCACCTCGACCGCCTCCTCGACGCTGGCGAACTCCATGAGGTCGTAGCCGGCGATCTGTTCCTTGGTCTCGGCGAAGGGACCGTCGGAGACGAAGGTGCCGCCGCCGTCCTTGGGCCAGAGGGTGGTGGCGTCGCTGACGGGACGGAGCCGCTGGCCTTCGAGGCGCTGGCCGTTGGCGGTCGTCTCGTCGGCCCAGGCCATCGGATCGGGATCGACGGGGTCGAGATCGGGGTCGACGGTGACGAACATCAGGAAACGCATCAGTCCTCCTCGATGGGCCAGAACGGACGGATCTCGATGGGGTGATGGCCGGCCGCCGGATGGGTCGACGCGATGGCGATGGCCTCGTCGAGGTCGGCGCACTCGACGATCTCGACGCCGCCGACGTGCTCCTTGGTCTCGGCGAAGGGCCCGTCGGACCGCAGCGTCCTGCCGTCACGGACCCGCACGGTGACGGCCTCGACGGGCGGGCGCAGGAGCGTGCCGACCCGGCGGGCGCCCCGCGACTCGACGTCACGCAGCCAGGCCATGAACTCGGGCCGCGCGTCGATCTCGGCGGGACTGTCGAGGTGGTCGCCGGTGATCATCAACATGTACTGCACGTGTGTCCTCCTCGTCCGCTGCCCGGTGCAGCGTCTCACCCCCACGACGCGGCACCGGCCCGAAATCGACAGGCTCGCCATCGACGATCGCGGTTGGTTGAGAAACCCGCGGTGGCGTGCGTCGCGCACGGAGACGCTGACGCTCGGCCTGCCCCGAGACGCCGGCGTTCAGACCGTCGTGACCAGTCGCGCGGCACGCTCCAGGCCACGCATGGACTGCTCTGTCGAGTGCGGGTGCAGGGCGTGCACGGCGAGCCGGAACAGCAACGCGTGCAACAGTGCCTGCGGCCACTCGGGCAGGTGCGACCACCGGTTCGGCAGGCCGTCGTCGGCGCCGCCCCAGGCGAGGGCGTCGACGACCATCACCGCGGCGGCCCACTCGGGCGGCCGGTTGAACGCGACGAGGTCGATGATGCCCGGGGGCTCGCCGCCGTCGAAGAGGACGTTGCCGAAGAGGTCACCGTGCACGACCTGCGGCCGTAGCCCGAGCGGCTTGCGTGCACCGGAGATGACGTCGAACAGCCGCCCGCCGAGCGCCGGGTTCAGCGGCGCGTCCTCGATGCCCGCGGCGGCGCGGTCGGCCATGGCGAACACGTCGGCGCGGGTCGCGACGAAACGCGGCACGGGCAGGTCGGCGGTGGCCTTGTGCAGGCGCAGGGAGGCGGCGATCACGTCGTCGTAGCGAGGCTCCGGGGTGCCGGAGACGTAGCGGAAACCGACCCATCCGCCGACGACGTACCGTCCGTCGCTCGACCGCAGGGACCGACCGATACGCAGGTCGGGCACGCTCAGCTCGCTGAGCGTCTGCGCGACCCACGACGCCTCGGCGGGGTTGGTGACCGGGCGCAGGCCGATGTCGTCGCAGCGCCACTGCGTGCCGGCGCCGACCAGTTCCGGCACGCTGTCCTTCGCGCCGAACGAGGCACGCACGTGCTGGGGCGGCGGGGACGCGGTCACGAGCGGCCACGCTACCCGCCCGACCCGTCACACGTCGTGAATGCCACGCGGTCGTGGCGCGCCCTGACCCGAATCGGCGGCGACGGTCACCCGGTCGGTCAGGCGGGCGGGGTGCGACCTCGGGTCGAGATACGGGACGCGCCCGCGCGGCCGGGTGGGACCGGGCGGGCGCGTACGCCGAATCAGTACGTCGGCAGGCTCGGGTCCACGTCGCGGGCCCAGCCCAGGACACCGCCGCCGACATGGACCGCGTCCTTGAAGCCGGCCTTGTGGAGCGCGGCCAGCGCCTCCGCGGAGCGGGCGCCGGACTTGCAGTGCAGCACGATCGGCTTGTCCTGTGGCAGCGACGCGAGCGCGGCCCCGGACAGGATCTCGTCCTTCGGGATCAGGACCGAGCCGGGGATCTTCACGATCTCGTACTCGTGTGGCTCGCGGACGTCGATCAGGGCGAAGTTGTCGCCGCGGTCGAACTTCTCCTTGAGCTCCCTCGGGGTGATCGTGTGGTTGGCCGCCGCCTGCTGGGCGTCGTCCGACACCACGCCGCAGAACGCCTCGTAGTCGATCAGGCCCTCGATCGGCTTGGTCTCGGGGTCCTTGCGGATACGAATCGTCCGGTACGACATCTCCAGCGCGTCGTACACCATCAGGCGGCCCAGCAGTGGCTCGCCGATCCCCGTGATCAGCTTGATGGCCTCGGTCACCATCACCGAGCCGATCGACGCGCACAGCACGCCGAGGACGCCGCCCTCGGCGCACGACGGGACCATGCCGGGCGGCGGGGGCTCTGGGTAGAGGTCGCGGTAGTTCAGGCCCTGACCGTTCGGCGCGTCCTCCCAGAACACGCTGACCTGGCCCTCGAACCGGAAGATCGAGCCCCAGACGTACGGCTTGCCCAGCAGCACCGCGGCGTCGTTGACCAGGTAGCGGGTGGCGAAGTTGTCGGTGCCGTCCAGGATCAGGTCGTAGCCGGCGAACACCGCCAGCGCGTTGTCCGAGGTCAGCTGCTCCTGGTGCAGGACAACGTGCACGAGCGGGTTGATCTCGGCGATCGACTCCTTGGCCGACACCGCCTTCGGCTTGCCGACGTCCGAGACGCCGTGGATCACCTGGCGCTGCAGGTTCGACTCGTCGACGACGTCGAAGTCGATGACGCCGAGCGTGCCAACGCCGGCCGCGGCCAGGTACAGCAGGGCGGGGCTGCCCAGCCCACCGGCGCCGACGACGAGCACCTTCGCGTTCTTCAACCGCTTCTGCCCGTCGACCCCGACATCCGGGATGATCAGGTGACGGCTGTAGCGGGCGACCTCGTCCTTGGTCAGCTCGGCGGCCGGCTCCACCAGCGGTGGCAAACCGCTTGCCATGGGTTCCTCCTCGACGCGTGACTTGGTGAACCCAAGTCTCCACACCTTCAACGCGATCGTCCCACTCGGCCTTCCCCGGCTCCCACATCGCGAGACGCGCGGCGGCGCGGATCAGGTCGGCGGTTGCGCCTGCGGGTTGGGCCACTGGTTGAAGCGGCACGTCTTGCCGTCCGCCTGCACCGGGTCGTCGTTGTCGGCCTGCTGGTTGAGCTGCGCGACGTAGTTGTTCGACGTGCCGAACGACTGCTGCATCATCACCGGGGCCAGCCCGCCCTGCTCAGTGCAGCCGACGTGCCCGTTGCCGAACGCGTGCCCGATCTCGTGGTTGATGGCGTACTCGCGGTAGGACCCGATGTCGCCGCCGAAGGCCAGCGCGCCCCGCACCCAGCGCGCCAGGTTGATCATCACGCGCTTCTCCGAGCGTCGCCAGCACGACGACTCGTACTTGATCGAGTAGCCGCAGAAGTCCGGCCGGTGCACGGTGTCGGGCGTCGCCAGGGTGAACCGGATGTCCGGCTTCGCGTTGCCGTCGACCCGCTGCACCGACACCTGCCCGGTCCCCGCCCAGCCGCGCGGGTCGGCGAGCGTCGAGTCGACCAGCCGGCCGAACGAGTCGCTGCCGCCGTACGGGGCCAGGTCGATCCCGTCCTCGACCTCGATCGTGTAGGTGAACACCTTCCCGCCGCCGCCGACCCGAGGAGTCGTGCCGGCGACCACGGAGAAGTTGCCGGAGCCCCCCTGCAGGTAGTCCGGACCCGCCGGCAGCTCGGCGGTCGGGATGTTCGGGTTGGCGGCCTTGGCCGGCTTCTCGGTGACCCGCGGACCGCCCACGTACACGTCACCGGTGTCCGGGGCGTCGCGGGTGGTCGTCGACCCGGCGGCCGCCGCGCCCGGCGAGTCCTTGTCGTTCACGGTCTGGACCACGACCAGCGCGGTCACCGCGAGCAGCAGCGGCACCGCGTAGATACGCCAGCCGTACGCGGCCAGCCCGCCCTTCTTGTGCCGCACCGCCCGGCGCCTGCCCGTCGGCGGGTCGTCCGTGGGGCGCCACTTCGCGGCCAACGGCTCTGCCGACGTGCGGCGCTCATCGGCGCGATACCGGTCACGGACAGGTCTCGTCACGACAACAAGAGTGCCACAGGGGGAATACCGGCGCGCGACTCACCAGTTGCCAGCGGCACTCTGCTCCCACATCCCCAGCACCGCGCGGGCGACCGTGCCCGGCCGCTCCATCTGCGCGACGTGCCCGGTCCTCGGCAGCACCAGCAGCCGCGCCCTCGGGATCAGGCGTGCCGTCCTCGGCGCCTTGCGCACGGTGACCAGCTTGTCGTCGGCGCCCCACACGACCAGTGTCGGCGCCTTGATCCGCGGCGCGAGCGACCACATCGACCTCGACCTCGGCGCCATCCACGACCGGAACAGGCCGATCGTGCTGCGGGCGAGCGCGGGGTTGGCCCACACCAGCCGCTCGCGCTCCGCGAGCTCCCGGCCCGCCTCGTCCCGGCGGGACTGCGGGATCTTGTCCGGCTCGGCGAAGCACAGCCGCAGCAGCCGCATGACACGTACGTCGGCCGGTTCGGACGCCATGCGCCTGCGCACCGACGCGCCGACCAGCGGCAGGTAGGCGACGGCCAGCCGCGGGTCGGACATGCGCGAGGCGAACGGCCGCAGGTCCGGCACCGCCGGCGACACGAGCGTCAGCGTGCGCACCAGGTCGGGGTGGTCGGCGGCGACGTACATGGAGATCGCGCCGCCCATCGAGTTGCCGAACAGGTGGACCGGGCCGGCGCCGAGACCTCGGATGAAACGGGCGACCGCGTCCGCGTGCGCGGGGATGGAGTAGTCGAAGACACGCGGCGGTTCGGACCGGCCGAACCCGGGTAGGTCCAGGGACAGGCCGGGCGCGAAGCCGGAGAGCTGATCCGCCAGGTCGGTCCAGTTGGTGGCCGAGCCGCCGAGGCCGTGCACGTAGACGGCGGTCGGCACACCGTCCGGACCAGGCGTGACGCGGACGTGGAGCCGCACTTCGCCGGAGGTCCGGTCCTCGCCGGGCCACGGCGGGATCGACATGTCCACGGCCGGCAGGACGGCGTCCGACATGGGGACGAACGTGACGGGAGGACGTGGCTCGGCGAAAGCACTCATCGTTCCAGTGTCCATGACTCTCCCGGTGGAGCATTACCGGCGAGTAAGGTCGGACCACGGGTCGGTGACCCCGATTCGCGAGGGACCCGGAGGGGTTTTATGTCGGAAACGATTCAGCACGGGCTGGCTGGACAGGGGAACCGAGCGGCGCGACTGCCGCGTACGGCGCGGCGGGCTCAGCTGCTTGCCGCCGCCCAGGACGTCTTCGCGGCCAACGGCTACCACGCGGCGGCCATGGACGAGATCGCGGAGCGGGCCGGAGTGTCCAAGCCCGTGCTCTACCAGCACTTCCCCGGCAAGCTGGAGCTGTACCTCGCGCTGCTGGAGATCCATGTCGACGAGCTCATCATGCGGGTCACCGACGCGATGGAGTCGACCACGGACAACAAGGTGCGGGTCCGCAACGCCGTGAGCGCGTACTTCGACTTCGTGGACGGCGAGAGCCAGGCGTACCGGTTGGTGTTCGAGTCCGACCTGCGCGGCGAGCCGGTCGTCCAGGCGGCAATCGACCGGGGCACCGACGCGTGCGTGCGGGCCATCACGCGGACCATCACCGCGGACGCGGGCCTCGACGAGGAGCCCGCGCGGCTGCTCGCGGTGGGGCTCGTGGGGATCAGCCAGGTGGCGGCGCGCTCGTGGCTCGCCAACAACCGGACGATGACCAAGGACGAGGCCGTGGGCCTGATCAGCACGCTGGCCTGGAAGGGAATCGGCGGCGGCTTCCCACTTCAGCAACACGGCTAGGAGTAGCGTCGCCAAAATGCCAGAAGCAACCGGCGGCTCGACCGGCGACGCGAGACGGGACCGCTGGCGGTCGCATCGCGCGGCTCGGCGGGCGGAGTTCGTCGAGGCCGCGATGCGCGCGCTGGCGGAGCACGGGCCCGAGGTCGGCATGGACCACATCGCGGCGGAGGCCGGGGTGACCAAGCCGGTCCTGTACCGGCACTTCACCGACAAGGCCGACCTGTTCGTGGCGCTCGGCCACCGGGGCACGGAGATCCTCTTCGACCGGCTCATCCCGGCGATGAACAACGAGGAGGCGCCGGTACCGCGGATCCGCAAGAGCCTCGACGCGTTCTTCTCGACGGTCGAGGAGCACCCGCACCTGTACCGGATGCTGCTGCGCCGCAACCTTGCCAACCGGGCGGTCGAGCAGGACATCGTGGCCGAGGACAAGGAGCTCATCGCGCAGGCCCTGTCGACCCTGCTCGGCGACTACCTGCGGGCGATGAGCCTCGACTCGGGCGCCGCGGAGCCGTGGGCGCACGGCATCGTCGGCATGGTCCAGAACGTCAGCGAGTGGTGGCTGGACCGCCAGACGATGAGCCGCGAGGCGGTCGTCGAGTACCTGACCCAGATCATCTGGTCCGCCATCGACGGCTTCACCCGTTCGCATGGGGTCGCCCTCGAACCGAACAAGCCGCTCGAGCTGAACAGGGTCGTGAAGCTGCCGGCGCCCTCGGCCGGCTGAGCGGGCCGGCGCGCGCACGGCATCCGCGTCCGAACACGGGGCCCGGGCACGACGAAGGGCAGGACCCGGAGGCCCTGCCCTCGTGCAAATCCCGGATCAGGCGGTGGCGAAGCCCACACGCCGCGAGTCGGCGGAGCCGATCTCCACGTACGCGACCCTCGCCGCGGGCACCACGTAGCGGCGCCCCTTGTCGTCGATGAGCGTCAACGTGCCCGAGGAGCCCTTCAACGCGTCGGCCACCAACGCCTCGACCTCTTCCGGAGTCTGCGAGCTGTTGATCAGCAGCTCCCGCGCGGTGTCCGCGACTCCGACCTTGACCTCCACGTTGACCTCCAATTACGACAGAACGACGTACTCAGGCTAGCCGAGTCCGAGTGCGGACATCCGCTTGCCATGCTGCTGCTGCAACCGCCGGAACAACGCCGCGATTCCCGCGAGGTCGCCGGTGCCCGCCACGATCAGCTCGGCGAGCCCGTCACGCTCGGCCACGACGTACTGCGCCTGCGTCAGCGCCTCCCCCAGGAGCCGGCGTCCCCACAGGGCCAGCCGGTCGCGCACGGTGCGGTCGGTGTCGATGGCGGCCTGGACCATGCGCTCGGCGAACGCCGAGTGGCCGGTGTCCGCGAGCACCTCGGTGACCAGCGCGGACGTCTCGGGGTCGAGCCAGGTCGCCATCTCCCGGTACAGGTCGGCGGCCAGCCCGTCGCCGACGTACGCCTTGACGAGCGACTCCAGCCACGACCGGGGCGCGGTCGAGGCGTGGAAGGTGTCGAAGTGCCCGATGAACGGCCGCATGGCCTCCCGGACGTCGATGCCGTGCCCGGCGAGATGGCGCTCGATGCGCTGGTAGTGCCCCATCTCGGCGGCGGCCATGGCCGACAGCGCGGCCCGGCCGTCGAGGGACGGGGCGGTCCGCGCGTCCTCGGCGAGCCGGTCGAAGGCCGACAGCTCGCCATAAGCAAGGACTCCGAGCAGGTCAACAACCCCGGGGTCAATGTCCACTTTCGCGGCGGCATCGCCAGACTCGCTCATGGCCCTGAGCGTATCCGGCGAACATCGCAGGTAGACTGAGCCCAAACGCAGGCTTTTTCGCCAGCCGCGTGAAGAGGGTGTGCGCGCCTCGCCGGCCCTCCCGTGCCTCGGCAGACGGTGCGGTCGAGCGGCCCGTCCAGGGCGGAGCGCGCTGGACAAGGGAGAGATTCACATCACTGAGCAGATCAAGGACATGGACGTCATCGAGTTGGAACACAGCGAGGCAGGCGTCCCCGACACCGACACGTCACATCCGCTGAAGGCGGACGCACCGGTCCTCAACGACTCCCCCACGTTCGCCGACTTCGGCGTCCAGGAGGAGATCGTCAAGGCCCTTTCCGAGGCCGGCATCGAGCGGACCTTCGCGATCCAGGAGCTGACCCTGCCGCTGGCGCTCGCCGGCGAGGACATCATCGGCCAGGCACGCACCGGCACCGGCAAGACGCTGGGCTTCGGCGTGCCGCTGCTGCACCGCCTCGACATCCCCGGCGACGGCACCCCACAGGTGCTGGTCGTCGTGCCGACACGCGAGCTGTGCCTGCAGGTCACCCACGACCTGACCGACGCCGGCAAGCACCTCGGCGCCCGCGTGACCTCCGTCTACGGCGGCCGGCCGTACGAGCAGCAGATCGCCGCGCTCCGCAAGGGCGTGGACATCGTCGTGGGCACCCCCGGCCGCCTGCTCGACCTCGCCGAGCAGCGTCACCTGGTGCTCGGCAAGGTCCGCGCGCTGGTGCTCGACGAGGCCGACCGCATGCTCGACCTGGGCTTCCTGCCCGACGTCGAGCGGATCCTCGTCATGGTGCCGGACGAGCGGCAGACCATGCTGTTCTCGGCCACCATGCCGGGCCCGATCATCACGCTGGCCCGCACGTTCCTGCACCAGCCGACCCACATCCGGGCCGAGGAGAACGACGCGGGGGCCATCCACGAGCGCACCCGCCAGTTCGTCTACCGGGCGCACTCGCTCGACAAGATCGAGATCGTGGCGCGGGCGCTGCAGGCGTCGGACCGCGGCCTGACGATGATCTTCAGCCGGACCAAGCGGACCGCGCAGAAGGTCGCCGACGACCTCGAGGAGCGCGGCTTCGCCGTGGCCGCCGTCCACGGTGACCTGGGCCAGGGCGCGCGCGAGCAGTCGCTGCGGGCGTTCCGGTCCGGCAAGGTCGACGTCCTCATCTCCACGGACGTGGCGGCCCGCGGCATCGACATCGACGACGTCACGCACGTGATCAACTTCCAGTGCCCCGAGGACGAGGGCACCTACGTGCACCGGATCGGCCGCACGGGCCGCGCCGGGCGCGAGGGGGTGGCCGTCACGCTCGTCGACTGGGACGAGGAGCCGCGCTGGAAGCTGATCAGCGACACGCTGGGCCTGGACATGCCGGAGCCGGTGGAGACGTACTCGACGTCGCCGCACCTGTTCGCCGACCTGGGCATCCCCGAGGACTCGACCGGTCGGCTGCCGCTGGCGAAGCGGACCCGCGCCGGCCTGGCGGCCGAGCCCGAGGAGGACCTGGGCGGCAAGAAGAAGAGCCGCAACCGGAAGCGCACGCGCCCGGCCGGCAAGAGCACCACGGACAAGCCCCGCAAGGCCGAGGCGAGCGAGCCCACCGGCGAGCCACGCCAGCGCAGGCGGACCCGCCGCCGTGGTGGCGAGGGCGAGGCGGCCGCCGAGACGCCGGAGGTGACCTCGGCGCCCAAGTCGGACCGGCCGGCCCGCAACCGGAACCGGACCCGCAGGCGGGGCGGCGTGCCCGTGAGCGAGACGCCCAACACGAGCGAAACAGGCGGTTCGGCAGACTAGTCGCGTGACTATCGGCGACGAGGACGTGCTTCACGGGACCGACGAACCTGTCGAGCACGGGGAGCGGACGAGTTTCCACCGCAAGCGGGACGTCCTCGTCGCCGCCGTGATCGCGGTGGCGGTACTCGTGGGCGGGCTGCTCCTGTGGCGGTCCAGCGACATCCGCGCGACCGCCTCGCAGACCTATGCGGGCACCATGTCCTCCCCGGCCCGGCCGGCGACCTTCCCGCCGTCGCTCGGCGAGGTGTGGCGGGCGAAGTCGTCCGCCACGCCGGAGCCCGTGGCCGTCGGCCCGGCGGTCGTCACCGGGAACGGCGGCGAGGTCGCCGGCCGCGACCCGCTGACCGGCGAGGTGCGCTGGCGCTACACCCGGAACCTGCCGCTGTGCACGGTCACCGGGGCGTGGCAGATGGCCATCGCCGTGTACGCCAGGACCGGTGACCTGCTGCCCGACGGCGACCCGCGCAAGAAGGGCGGCTGCAGCGAGGTGACCGCGCTCTGGCCGGCGACGGGCCAGCGCGGGCGGCCGACGCAGGACAACGAGCAGCCGGACAAGCCGTTCCAGGGCCAGCGTGACTCCGACGCCGAGTTGGGCACGCGGCTGCTGTACGACAACAGCGGCTACGTCACCACCACCGGGTCGCGACTGCTCACGACCTGGCGGTCGGACCTCGTGCAGACCATGGAGTACGGCAGGATCCCGGCCGTCGTGAACCCGGACAAGCAGCCGCGGGTCGGCTGCACGTACGGGACGGTCTCGGTGGCGTCCGGCAAGATCGCCGTCATCGAGCACTGCCCGACCGACCCGAGCGACCGCCTGACCGTCTACAAGGCGACCGGCAACGAGAACGACTCCGAGAAGCCGGTCATCGAGTCGAGTGTCGTGGTCGGCAAGGGCGCGCAGGTCGTGGCGATGAGCGACCAGTGCCGGCTGGACCCCGCGAAGCCGGACGAGGTGGCGCGGTGCACCGCGATCGTGACGCCGAACCCGAACCAGCTGGTCGTGCTCGACGAGAAGGGCGTGCAGGTCAAGACCTACCCGCTGGCGATCGGCGTGAACGACCTGCGCACCGAGCCGAAGGACCACACGGTGGCCGTGAACCGGGTGACCGGCGCGGTGTACTGGTTCACCGGCACGAAGACAATCGCGCTGTCGCTCGACGACCTCCGGCCACTGTGGACGGTCGACCGCGCGCTCGGTCCCGGCACCGCGTTCGCCGGCAAGATCCTGGTTCCGGTGTCCGGCGGGATAGCCGTGCTCGACCCGGCGACCGGCCAACAGGTCGCGAAGACACCCGTCGACCGCGGTGACTACGACGGCCTGGTCACGATGTCGAAGATCGGTCCGATCGTGCTGGAACAGCGGGGCGACACGCTGGTCGCGCTGCGCTGACCGGTGGCCGACCGGTGGCTGGTCGCCGCGCTGGTCAGGGTACGGTCACGAGGTCGCGGGTAACTCTTCACGACTTTCGTGCTGTCGGCCACAAGTCAGCGAGGACTCCACGCTTTTGCGAGCTCTTCTGGGGCACACTCAAGGTGTGAGCACTCCGTCGCAGTTGACCCCGAACGGGGCGGACCGGGTTGACCTACACGGCCGGTACGGTCCGGTCGCCGCGTTACGCAGGCGTGCCGTCAACACGACGGAACCGCGCCCGACCGCGCTGTTGATGCCCGGCTACACCGGGTCCAAAGAGGACTTCGCACCCCTGCTCGACGCCATCGCGGCGGGCGGGTTCGACGCCATCGCCATCGACCTGCCTGGGCAGTACGAGTCCGCCGGCCCGGACGACGAGGCCGCGTACCAGCCGTCGGCGCTCGGCGCGGTGGTCGCCGAGCTGGTCGGCAAGCTCGCGACCGAGGGCGGTCCGGTCGTGCTGCTCGGCCATTCGTTCGGCGGGCTGGTGGCGCGGGCCGCCGTGCTGGCCGGCGCGCCCGTGGCCGGGCTGACGCTGATGTGCACCGGGCCGTCCGAGCTGCTGGAGGGCCTGCGGCGACAGACACTCGACATCGGCGAGCCGACCATGCGCAAGCACGGCATCGAGGCGGTGCAGAAGCTGCGGGAGCAGCTGGACGCGATGAGCCCGCCGAACCCGGCGGTCACCCCGGCGCTGACGGCGTTCCTCCGCGAGCGGTTCGTGCGGTCACGGCCGGCGGCGCTGCTGGGCAAGGCCAGGGCCCTGCGCACCGAGCCCGACCTGGTCAGCTCGCTCGCCCGCGTGCTGCACACCTCGGGCACCCCGTGCCTGGTCTGCTGCGGCGAGTTCGACGACGCCTGGCCGGTGTCGACCCAGCGCGACATGGCCGACCGCCTGGACGCGGACTTCGCCGTGATCCGCGCGGCCCGCCACTCGCCGAACACGGAGAACCCCGAGGAGCTGCTGGCCACACTGCTGCCGACCTGGCGCTCGTGGCTCGCCGCCCAGGATCCCGGGACGATCACCGCTCGCGCGGGGTCATGAGCGCGCCACCTACTCGCACCACTTCTTGAGCGACGCCGCCTCGGTGTCGACCGCCCAGCGGATCGCCCTGCCGGCCAGCAGAGCGGCGAGCGGTGCGAGCGGACCGGCGACGGCGAAGGTCAGCTCGACCGTCGTGCGGCCCGCGCCGGTCTCCCCCTTCGTCGTGGTCACCGTGTGGTTCGCGGCGAACCGCAGGCCGGGTCCGCTGCTCGTCCACGTGAAGGAGCGGCCGTCCACCAACTCGGTGACGGTCCAGTCGCGGGCCGGCTGCCTCGGCTGGCGGACGGTGGCGACGCTGCCCTGCTTGATCTCGTCGCCGCCGTGCACCCGGATCTCGGTGACGGTCGGCGTCCAGTCCGACCACTTCTCGACATCGCGGACGGCACGCCAGACGACGTCCGCCGGCGCGTCGATGGTGGTGGTGACCTCGTGTCTCATGCGCCGACTGTACCATTTGGTACATGTCCCGGACCGACCTTCTCGACCGCGTGATCGCCTACCTGGCCGGCGCCGGGGTCGGTGACCGCAGCCTGCGGCAGATCGCGGCGGGCGCCGGGACCAGCCACCGCATGCTGATCTACCACTTCGGCACCCGCGACCGGCTGCTCGTCGAGGTCGTGCGTGCGATCGAGGAACGGCAGCGGGTCGCGCTGGCCGCGCTGCGGTCACGCACGCCGCGGGAGCAGGCCCTGGAGTTCTGGCGCCGGCTGTCGGATCCGGCGCTGGCGCCGTACGAGCGGCTGTTCTTCGAGCTGTACGGGGCGGCGCTGGCCGGCCGGGAGTCGGTGGCGCCGGTGCTGGACGGCATCGTGACGTCCTGGCTGGCGGACGACGCCATGTTCGCCGGGCTGCCACTCGCCCAGGCGCGGATGGCGCTCGCGTTCACCCGGGGCGCCCTGCTGGACCTGCTGGCCACCGGCGACCGCGCGGGTGTCGACGCCTCGGTTCAGGCGTTCATCGACCTGGTGTGGCCCTCAGGCCCACCAGAACAGCCATAGGGCGGCGCCGGCGACGGCGACGACGCCCAGCACGGCCGCCGCGGCGGCCCAGCCCGTGAGCCGGTCGGCGAAACGCTGCACGAACACCGCGAGCGCCGCGGCGACCACGTGCCCGACGACGGTCCACATGCCGGGGCCGGGCATGGCCCGCCCCCAGGCCAGGACCTGGAAGACGATGACGACGACGGCGAGCACCGACATGCCGACCGCGAGCGCGCCGGACAGCTCCCGCCACGGGCCGCCGCGGTGGCGCGGCGCGGGCACGGGCTGAGGTGACGTCGGCATCTCCACCGTGGTCGCGTCGGAAAGGTTCACGTGGGGCCTCCTAGGGGACCAGCATGGCCCAGGGTTCGGCCGCCGGCCCAGCGGCCTGACCATCGGGGCAGCTCCGCCGGAAGTCACACCAGGAGCACTGGCGACCAACCTGTGCTGGAAAGAGGACGTCCGGGTCACCGCCGGCGTTCAGCGTATCCGTCGCGAGATTGAACTCGTCCGCCGCCTCCTCGGCCCGCGTGCGGTGCCGGGTCAGGGACTCCTCGGTGTGTTCCCAGGCCGCGACCGTGCCGGAGGGCAGGTGGTGCAGCTCGACCTTGGTGCACGGCCGGCGCAGCGTGCGGCGCGCGGCCAGGACGTACAGGGCCAGCGCCTGCGAGCCTCGCGCGTCGTCGGTGGTGAGCGCCGAGCGGCCGGTCTTGTAGTCGACGATGACCACCTCGCCGTCCCGCTCGTCGATCCGGTCGACCCGCCCCTCGGCGACGATCTTGCCGACCGGGGCGGACACCCAGCGTTCGAGACCGACCGGCTCCAGCTCGGGGTCGAGCTCGGCGACGTAGTCGGAGACCCAGCCCTGCGCGCGGGAGCGGTACTCGGCCGCCTGGCTGGGGCCGGCGAAGCCCTCGTCGCTCCACTGCTGGCCGACGAGCGCGGCGGCGGCCTCGGGCGTGCGGCGGTTGCCGGGGAGGTCGAAGAAGGCACGTAAGGCGTTGTGCACCACGGCGCCGAGCGTGCTGTGCGCCCATGCACCGCCCCGCGGAGGGGTCGGCCGGTCGAGGTAGGCCATCCGAAAACGGCGCGGGCAGTCGACCCACGCCGCCAGGCGGGACGGGGTGACCTTGATGAGCTTGCGCGGCATGGCGTCGAACCCGAGTTGCACGGGGACCACCGTAGTGGCACCCACCGACAGTGCCGGTCCGGCTCGCGCCGCCCGGTGTCACGACGCGTCGTTCACGAACCCCTGCACCGAGTCCGCGACCAGCTGAACCGCGATGGCGGCGAGCAGGAGACCCGCGATCTTGGCCATGAGCAGGATGCCGCTGTCCTTGAAGATGCGGATCAACAGGCCCGAGAACCGCAGGCACAGCCAGAGGACCAGATGCACGGCGACGATCGCCAGCGCGAGGGAGAAGTAGGTGGCGAAGCTGTTGGCATGCCTGACGAAGACGATCGTCGCGGCGATGGCGCCGGGGCCCGCGAGCAGCGGGGTGCCGAGTGGGACGAGCGCGACGTTGACGTCCTCGACCGCACGGGGCTCCGTGGCGTCGCGTCCGGTCAGCAGGTCGAGGGCGATGAGCAGGAGCAGGAGACCGCCCGCGCCCTGGATGGCCGGGATGCCGATGCCGAGGTAGGACAGGATCGCCTCGCCGCCGACCGCGAACAGGCTGATCACGCCGAGCGAGACGAGGACGGCCTGACGCGCGGCGGCCACCCGCGCCGGGCGGGGCCTGCGCCCCACCAGGCTGAGGAACACGGGCACGGTGCCGGGTGGATCCATGATCACGACGAGGGTGATGGTCGCCTCGGTGAAAAGCCGCACGTCGAACAGCACCGCGCCAGCCTGCCACGGCCCGAGCGACACCGCCGCACCGCCGCACCGCCGCACCGCCGCACCGCC
>Ga0164298_10000211_pt1 | contig 17419 bp, 17 predicted proteins | sample Whisoiple_216_MG_FD_109713 | JGI IMG/M metagenome (GOLD analysis project Ga0164298, IMG submission 109713) | Unamended control soil microbial communities from upstate New York, USA - Whitman soil sample_216_MG | ecosystem: Environmental > Terrestrial > Soil > Agricultural land ...
GTCTTCTTTGGCCGGTTCGGTGCCGCTTCTCAGCATCTTCTTTCGCCTGCGGGTATAGAGATCGCATTTGAGACGACTGATGCGGTCGATAAATAGCTTACCATCGAGATGATCGATCTCGTGCTGCAGTGCGACGGCGAGAAGCCCTTCGGCTGTGATCTTCAGTTCTTTCTCATGCTCATCGAGGGCGACGATTTCAACCTGAGCTGCGCGCCGAACTTCGGCGGTAAAGTCGACGACGCTCAAGCAGCCTTCTTCCCAAACGACTTCGCCTTCCGCCCGAGTGATCACGGGATTGATTAGCTTATAAACTTGCTTGTGCGGATGTTCGTGATCCACGTCCATGACCAGGATTCGCGCGGAAGCACCGACTTGTGGCGCTGCCAGGCCGACGCCGGGCGCGGCATACATGGTATCCAACATATCCTCGATCAACTGCGCGGTTTTCCCGGTAATATTTTTAACCGGCGCGGCAACTTTGTGCAGCAACGGATCGGGGTACTTCAAGATCTCCAAAATCGCCATAACTAAAAAAAATTCATAACATACTGTACGGATCAACATCAATGTGGAGACGCACGGTACGGGAGTTTGGCAGGATCTCCCTTGCGGCGCGCGCGAGTTTCAACACGCGGGAACTTTGCTTGCTGCGCAGAAGAAGCTGCCAGCGGTAGCGATTCCGGAGCTTTTCAATGGGTGCAGCCGCGGGCCCGAGCACTTCGACCTCGTGGTAAATTTCGGCGTTACAACTTTGAAGCGTGCGTAACTCAGTCGCCAGGAACTTGATCTTGGTTTCAACGTCCGTGAGCTTCGGCCCGTCCACTCGCAAGTTGACGAGCCGGCTAAACGGCGGATAATTTAGGACACTGCGAAACTCGAGTTCCGAGGTGAAAAATCCGCGGTAATCGTGGGCTATTAAAAACCGGATCGCGTAGTGATCGGGCGCATACGTTTGGACAATGACACGCCCGGGATTATCGCCCCGCCCCGAACGGCCAGCAACCTGGCTCAAAAGCTGGAATGTTCGCTCCGCCGCGCGGAAGTCCGGCATATTGAGCGACAGATCCGCGAGTAAAGCACCAACTACGGTGACGCCGAAAACATCGTGCCCCTTGGTCACCATTTGAGTGCCGACGAGTATGTCGATGTCGCCCTTTTCCCAGCGCCGAATCAATGCTTCGTGTGAACCGCGTCCGTGGGTCGTGTCTCTATCCATGCGGGCTACTCTAGCGTCCGGTAGGAGATGCTTAAGAATCTGTTCAACTCGTTCTGTGCCGCCGCCAACGCCTGAGAGCGTGTTGTCGTGGCACTCCGGGCAATTGTCTGTCAGCGGCCGACGGTAATCACAATGGTGACACGACATTCTGTTGAGCTTCAGATGTAAAGTGAGAGTGACGCTACACTGAGGACAGCGCCAGACGTAGCCGCACGCGCGGCACTGAACAAAATTAGCGAAGCCTCGGCGGTTGAGGAAAATCAAAGTTTGATGCCCGGAATAGAAATTTTCTTTGAGAGCTCGTACCAACTCGTCGGAGAAAAGTCGCCTGCCACCGACCACTGACTCCGGCTGCACCGTCGTCATTGTGCCGGAATTCGAACCGTTCGATTCGAGTCGTGCGCGCAGATCAATCGCTTCGATGGTTGGTAGCGGACGCTGCTCCACTCGCCGGGTGATTTCCAGGAGCTGGTAGCGTCCTTGCTTGCAGTTTTCATAGGTCTCCAACGCGGGTGTGGCTGAGCCCAGAATCACCGGGCATTCCAACAACTTGCCGCGAACTACCGCAACATCGCGGCCGTTATACCGAAGCGACTCCTCCTGTTTGTAGGACGGGTCGTGTTCTTCATCCACCACGATCAATCCTAGATCGGGGATCGGCGCAAACACCGCCGATCTCGCGCCGATTACAACATCGACGTTCCCCCGTGCGATATGGCGCCATTGGGCCAATCGCTCAGCGGCCGTAAGCGCGCTGTGCAGCACACCGGTCTTGTTCGGGAAACGCGCCCTTACGCGATCCAACAGCTGAGGCGTGAGTGAAATTTCCGGGATCAAAATGAGACTTCGTCGGCCAAGGGCTTTGATCCGTTCCATAGCGCGAAGGTAAACTTCGGTCTTCCCGCTACCGGTCACACCGTGCAGCAAAAAGCTCTCGAATCCACCGCTGTTGATGCGGTTCTCGATGGTGCGAAGCGCGGTACTCTGCTCGATCGTCAGGCGAAATCTTGCCGGTGCATCCGTTTTCGGCTCGCTTGCTGTCGTCCAACTCTGGTCTTTGCTAGTTCTTTGCGTTGGCAGGTGATCCTTGATCTCGATTATTCCACGAGACTCAAACCGGGCGAGTACGGTCGGCAGCGCTGCTTCAGGAAATGCCCGCTTCAACGCGGCCCTCGGCATTTTGCGTTTATGCTGACGTAATTCTTCGAGAACCTTACGGCCAAGCTCGTCTGTAACCCTTGCTTCAGGTAGCTTTAGGATGACCATTCTTTGACTCTGCCGCCGTGAGTTTGGCGGCAGCATAGAGCCGATGACCTCGCCCAGGGATGCGACATAGTACTGCGATATCCATTTAGCGAGCTTGAGCAAATGAGCGTCAAGAAATGGCTGATCGTCAAGTAACTCGATAATGTCTTTGGTCTGATTCAATGAATTTTCGAAGACCGATTCCAGCAGAATGCCCGTCACTGTCCTTTTTTGCAGAGGCACCACAACTCTCAGGCCGGGAACAATTCGGTCCTGCAACGATTCAGGCACGCTATAGATGAGGGGCTCTTTGAATGGGCCCGGCACGACGACTCGGGCGAATTGCCGTGCGGATTTCATCGCTGATTTGTATCGACGGGATCCCGCAAAAGCAAATTAGTTAATTCAGCGGTCGCCGAACGCTTCTGTTCAATTCTGTCGTTCAACGGAGCACGGCGGATGTTTCACGGCTTCCTCAGCCTCGGATGTCCATGATTTGACTGAGCAAAAAGTCGAGCAACCCACAAGTCCCCATGGCAGTTAGTTTGCTTTAAGAGCGCAACGACTTAGCACAATTAGCCATAATTAAGGCAAATTTTAGTTGACCCGGAGCTGTCTTATACAAGCTCGGCCAACTTCTGCGCGTCTAGACTGTGGATAGGATCAGCGGGATGGATCACGAGAACAGCGTCAAAAAGATGCGTGAAGAAAAGATGCTCAGCAAGACCGAGTTAGCACGACTGGCGGGCATTTCTCCACTCACTCTCAATCGAATCGAACAGGGCAAAGATTGTCGCATGGCGACCAAGCGAAAGATCCTTTTGGCTCTGGGACTTACGCCCGAGCAAAAGCAAACTCTATTCAAACGCTAAGATGCTCCCTTTTTTGAAAAATTTCAATTTGGGCTTGCTAGACATTTTCGCCGCCAAGGATGGCTATGTGGCGCTGGATATCGGCTCGAGCTCGGTCAAGATGATCGAAGCTGCGGTCGATCGAAATGGTTATCGAATCCTCAGTCTCGGTATTCTGCCGCTGCCCGAGTATGCCATTCAGAACAATATGGTGGTGGACTCCAAGCCGGTGGTGGAAAGCATTCGCAAGCTCATCAGTGACAACCATGTCAAATCCACACAGGTCATTTCCGCCGTGCCGGGGCGGGCGGTAATTATGAAGAAAGTGCAAATGCCGAAGCAAGAGCCGGCGGAACTGGAAGCCAATATCGAATTCGAAGCCCAGAATGTCATTCCGGAAAATCTAGAGAACGTTAATCTGGATCATCAAGTGCTGCAGGAAATCGATGGCGGCAACAAAATGGATGTTTTGTTGGTGGCGGTGAAGAAGGAAATTGTCAACAGCTATGCCGATGCGATTGAAGAGGCTGGTTTGACGCCCACGGTCATGGATGTCGACTATTTCGCCTTGGAAAATATGTATGAAGCGAATTACGCGGATGATGCCGAACACGGTGTTACCGGAATCATTCATATCGGCGCGCAGTACACGAGCATCACACTTCTGCAAAATGGCATCTCGATTTTCACCGGCGACTTGTCGGTCGGTGGAGCGTACTTCACCGACAGCCTGGCGAGACAGCTCGGCGTATCGGTTGAGGCAGCTGAAACATTCAAAACAACGGCTGTTTTGGATGGCAACAAGGACTTGGATTTGGAATCAACGCTAAGACCGACCTCCGAAGAGCTCGCCGAGGAAATTCGGCGAACCGTAAGCCTCTATGGCGCGTTTCCTGCCGAGGATGGCGATGGTCTCAAGGTGATCTATATCAGTGGTGGCGGCGCCAAGCTTGCTGGCTTGCGAACATTACTCGAGGATCGGATGGCGGTGCCCGTGCGTTTGAGCGAGCCGTTCCGGCGTTTCACGCTTAACAAAAACATCGATCGGGAGTTTTTAACGGAATCGGCCCCCTATTTTGCTGTGGGCGCTGGATTGTCAATGCGCCGCGCGGGAGACAAATGATCCGGGTCAACTTACTCCCGATCAAAGCGTTGCAAGCCGAGGTCACACGCCGGCGCGAAGTCATCATCGGTTCGTCCGTGCTGGGCTCTTTAGCGGCTCTTTTGATCGGCGCGCATATGTATCAAGCTCACGAACTCTCGCAGCTGCAAAATGAACTTTCGGGATTGCGCAGCGAACTCCAGAGTCTCAACTTGAAGGTCAAAGAGGTTGGCGATCTCCAGAACAAAATCAAAGATTTTCGCAGCAAGAACAAAATCATCGAAGACTTGAATAGAAAGAAGAGCGGTCCAGTGTTGGTCATGGAGAGTCTTTCAAGCGCGATCCCCGCGAGTCTTTGGTTGACGGACTTCAAAGAAAGCGCCGGCAGCCTGACGATGAATGGACTGGCCATTGACAATCAAACCATCGCCGACTTCATGAAGGCGATCGCGCGATCAAAATATTTCACGAATGTCGAGTTGGTGGAAACCACCCAAGGCGCTGGTCAGAGCGCGGCATTGAAAAAATTCGCGCTCAAAACGACAGTGGTCTACCGCCCGCCAGAATCCATTCCGGCGAGCAGCAAACCCGCGCCAAATGTCGCCGTCAAGAAAGAGGAGAAGCATTGAATCAGATCCTTGACGCCATCCTGGAGCGATCGACAGCGCAGAAGGTCGCGATTCTCGGGGTGAGTGTGATTTTGATCGCGGCACTCTATTACAGTTTTTTGTTTAGTCCGAAAGCGGACGAGCTGGCGAAATTGGCGGATAGTGTGGAAATTGCGCGCAACGAGAAAACCGTCAAGACCCAAAAAGCAGCGAACTTGTCGCGTTTACGTCAAGATCTGCAACGCCTCGATGCCGAACTAAAAAAGGCGATCGCTCAGCTGCCCGAGAAGAAGGAAATCCCGGAGTTGCTGAGCAGTATTTCCAGCAAAGCCCAACAGTCGGGCCTCGATGTTCTGCTGTTTCGTCCGCGCCCGGAGAGCTATCAAGAATTTTATGCGGAAGTACCGGTGGATATTACGGTCAAGGGCAATTTTCACAACACAGTAAATTTTTTTGATGACGTGGGACGAATGGAACGGCTCGTGAATATCGACAATATCGGCTTTAAGAATCCCACCGTGAGTGGTGATAGCGTGGTACTGGAGACCACCAGTGTCGCCACCGCGTTTCGTTTTCTCGATGAGGCGGAGCGAAAGAAAGTTGCCGAAGAGAAGGCGAAAGCTGCCAAAACGAAAAAATAGAAAGCGATGCATTCTCCAATTAAAATCGTTCTCATTCTTGGTGTCGGCTTAGCCGCTGCGTTAAGCCACGGTGCTGAAGAACCGATGCCCTCAGATAAGATGAGGGAAGCCGTGGGCAAGTTGAACAAGGCACCCGCGAGCATTGGCCAAAGTTTACGGGGATTAACCGACGCGGCGGCGACGAAACTGAAGCAGATCTCCGGTAGCGATAGGCCCGCGCCGGAATCCAAGCCGCTCGACATGACCGTGCCGCAGAAGAAGAGCGAAATTGCACCGCCAGCGCACGTGATGAAACCCGATGGACGCGATCCGTTTCGTCCGATGACGCTTAAAACCAACGGGCCGTCGCGGTCACGTGAGAATCTTTCGCCGCTCGAGCGGTTCGACATCGGGCAGCTCAGGATCGTAGGGATTGTATGGGACGTTAAAGAACCGCGAGCGATCATCGAGGACAGCGCCGGCCTTGGCTACACCGTCAAAGTTGGAACTCCGATTGGCAGTAACGACGGTCGAGTGAAAGTGATTCGGCGGGACCAGATCGTTGTGGAGGAAGTTTATGAAGATGCTTATGGAGCCCGAAAAAAACGCGATGTCCCCATGCGGCTCTCAACGGAGTAGCGATGATAAGGAAACGCACGAACATGCTTGCTGCGACTCTTGAGTTCCGGAACGATCTGCAACTCCGAATGCTCGTTTTCGGATGGATTTTCATCGTGGGCATCGCTTTAACTCTCACCGGCTGCGCCACGAGTAAAGAAACGCGGCTCCCACCGGCGGCACAACCTCCGGAGCTGCCGCAGCCAGCCAGCGGCACCCCTCCAGCAACGGCGACTCCGATGCAGAGCGTGCAAGAGCTGAGTGTGCGCGAAGAAAAAGGACAGACGACGCTGCTGCTTAAATTTGCTCAACCGATAAATCAGTACCGGCATTTTATATTGCCGCAGCCGGCGCGGATCGTCTTGGATCTGTTGGACGGCGCGAAAGCCGCGCCATCGAACGAGCTATTTCGGATCGATACCAGCGTTGTCTCGGCCTTGCGGCTGAGCTCGGGCGAGACGACTTTTCGTCTTGTCGTGGAGATCGCGGCCGCCACCGTTCCCGCCTATACCGTAGCTCCGGAAGATGGTGGATTGAAAATTACCGTCGGCACGGTTGATCCCAATATCAACGTCAAGCGTGATGTTGTACTGGTCCGCGGGGGTAAACGCCAAGACGTGCAGCAAAAAAACACCGGTGCGAGCACTGATTCTCGGGGGAAACTGCAGCTGGCCGATGATCGCTCAAATGACAAGGTCTATACGGGTCAAAAGATTTCCCTCGACTTCAAGGACGCTGACATCAAGAATGTATTTCGTCTGCTCGCTGAAGTCAGCGGCTTGAACATCGTGGTCACCAACGATGTGAATCGCCGGGTCACGGTGCGTCTGGTGGAAGTGCCGTGGGACCAAGCGATGGACTTGCTCATCGCAACCAACGGACTGGACAAGGAACAGATCGGCAATGTGGTGCGCATTTCGACGGCGGGAACTCTGAAGGCCGAGAAAGACGCTTTGATCGCCGCGAAAAAAGCTAAAGAAGATCTAGAACTGATGCAAACGGTCTACTTCACGCTCAACTACGCCAGGGCCAAAGAACTGGAAGCGAAAATCAGACCGCTGATGAGCAAACGGCCCGATAACGCGCTGGTCGTTGACGACAGAAGTAACACCGTAATGATCCGGGATATTCAGAGCGCGATCGACGATGTCAGCATATTGGTCGGGAAATTCGATTCACGCACCCCGCAAGTTCTTATCGAGTCCAATCTTGTCGAGACGACGCCGACGTTTTCAAAATCCCTGGGTATGGAATTAGACGCGCTGTTTAACAACAACCGGGTGCTGGGCAGTTCGCGATTTCTGGCACCCGACCCCTTTTCCGGGTCTCCGGCAGGCGCGCTGCCGATTTTACCTATTCCGGCTTCGGGATTTCGATTCGGCTATTTCGGCAATAACGTGCGGTCCATCCTCTCGGCAGCCGAAAGCGAGGGCCAAATTAAAATCATTTCGCGGCCCTCAATCGTAACGTTGAATAACGTTCCCTCCACCATCAAAAGCGAGCGAATACTGAGGATCGCCTTGCCGTCATCGACAAACATAGCTAGCGGTAGCGGCGCTGCAGCCGGTACTGCCGTAGCAACCGAGCAAGTTCCGGTTGGAATTATCCTGACCGTCATTCCCCAGGTTTCAAGCGACGGATTCGTTTTAATGAATATTAAAGTAAAGTCCAGCTCCACCGCTCCGGCCACGGTTGCCGGTGGAACAGCCGGTGTCATTCCCTTCGACGAGCTAAACCGTGAAGCAGAAGCCAACGTGTTAGTGAGAGACGGTGAAACAATTGTCATCGGTGGGATTCTCAAGGATTCCGATACTACGGCATCGGCCGGGGTTCCCTATTTAAAAGATATTCCGGTCCTGGGATGGCTGTTTAAGAACTGGAGTGTTGATAAGAAATTGGAAGAGCTCATCGTTTTTATCACGCCTAGAATTGCCTCCGCTGGATCCGAAAACTTACCGAGCGCAGAACAACTTTGGCGCGAGCAAATGAAGAAAACCGAAAATGCTCCGGTTCCGGTGATGCAGCCGGGCAACCCCTAGCCTGCTCTAATTTATTACGCTACGATAGCCCGCATGCTGCGTTATCTGACCGCGGGCGAATCGCATGGACCCTGTCTGACGATGATTATCGACGGGGTGCCGGCGGGCTTTCCGATTCAAATCGAAAAAATCAATCACGATCTTTGGCGCCGTCAGCAGGGTTACGGACGCGGCGGCCGCATGTTGATCGAGAAAGACGAGGCACAAGTTCGTTCGGGCATTCGCTGGGGCGAAACGATCGGCGCGCCAGTGGCGCTGGGCATTGAGAACCGCGATTGGAAAAAGTGGACAAAGAAAATGTCCGCGCTTCCGGAAGACCGCGACGACAAAATCGCCGTTACCAAACCGCGTCCCGGACATGCCGACCTCAATGGCGCGCTTAAATACGATCGCTCGGATATTCGCGATATTCTAGAACGAGCGAGCGCCCGCGAGACCGTGGCGCGCACGGCGGCCGGATCTTTCGCCAAACAGCTGCTGGCGCCCTTCGAGATCCGCATCATGGGTTACATTCGTTCGATTGGCAATGTCGCGGCCAACCTGAGTCGGCTTTCGTTCAATGAGATCTACGCCCGCTCGGAAGAGTCGCCGGTTCGAACTGCCGATCCTGATGCCGAAGAAAAGATGATTGCTTTGATCGAGGAGTGCAAAAGAGAGGGCAATACGCTCGGTGGTATCTTCGAAATTGTGGTGCTCGGGTTGCCGCCGGGGTTGGGTTCCCATACCCAATGGGATCGCAAGCTCGACGGACGATTGGCCCGCGCCTTGATGAGCATCCAGGCCATGAAAGGCGTGGAGATCGGACTCGGTTTTGAAATGGCACGGCGGCGGGGCTCTCAGGTTCATGACGAAATTTTCTTCGATCCGATTAAGGACGTGAGCGAAGGGACTCCACGCGTCGTGCCGACGGGGTTTTACCGCGGCAGCAATAACTCAGGAGGCACGGAAGGCGGCATGAGCAACGGCGCGCCGTTGGTCGCCAGGGTGGCAATGAAGCCAATTTCAACTTTGATGAGTCCTTTGCAATCCGTGGATCTTCGCTCAAAGCAGCCTGCCGATGCTTCCGTAGAACGCTCGGATGTTTGCGCGGCGCCGGCCGCAACGGTGGTCGGCGAGTCTGTGGTCGCGTTTGAGATCGCTCGGGCATTTCTGGAGAAATTCGGGGGTGATTCATTGCGCGAGGTTCGGCGTAATTACGAAAACTATCTGGAGCAAATCAAGAGCTACTAGGCCAGGGTCGCGCGACCGGTCTCCATAGCCGCACGTGTGGCAATACCACGGTCTTATTTTCGTAGCTGAAGAATTGCGAGATGCTTCGTCGTTGGCTCAGCATGACAGCCCTCGCGCAAAAGCCTCTGTGACGAGGTGAGCACTAACCGTTTAGAACCGGTGGCGTGGTGCAGCGCAGCTGCCGTGACGTAACAAACGCTTGGTCCGAGACATTGCAGAAAAACATCGCGCTCATCGGGTTCATGGCGGTCGGCAAGAGTGCGATTGGCCGCACTTTGGCAAAAAAGCTGCGTCGCCGCTTTGTCGATCTGGATCGAGTGATTGAAAGAGCCGAAGGCAGCAAGGTGCGCGAGATTTTCGAGCACAAGGGCGAGGCGTACTTTCGGCAGCTGGAAAAGCAGGCGCTGGCGGACGTGTTGGAAGAGAATAACCAGGTCATCGCCACCGGCGGCGGAGTCATTCTCGACGATCAAAATCTCCAGATACTCCGAGAAAAGGCGCTCCTAATCGGCTTGTCCGCCGAGATGGATGTGTTGCTTGCGAGAGCCGGTGATGCAACGAAAAGACCCCTTTTGCAAGGAAGTAATCGCCGGGAAAAGATCGAAATTCTGCTGCGCCAGCGCGCAGCGCGGTATGCCCAGGCTCATGTGACAATCGATACCAGCAATTTGACTGTGGATCAGGTGGTAAAAAAGATTATGGGCATGCTCGAGGTCAGAAAAACCGTCGGATGCAAACCCTAAAAGTTAATTTGGGCGATCGTTCCTACCCGATCTATGTGGGTGCTGGAATTCTCGATAGCCTCGGCCAACGGCTGCAAGAATCCGGATTGGCACGCAAAGTTGCCGTTGTCACTAACCCGACGGTCGCGCAACTCTACCTCGACGCTGTGCATGGCTCGCTCGATCACGCCGGATTTGAAGTCGTACCGATTCTGGTGCCCGATGGGGAAGAACATAAGACATTCAAATCACTGGCAACCATTTACGATCGGCTCATTGCCGAACGCTGCGAAAGAAAATCCTGTGTTCTCGCGCTTGGCGGCGGTGTGATTGGAGATCTCGCCGGATTTGCCGCAGCCACTTATCTCCGTGGTGTCCCGTATGTCCAAGTGCCAACGACATTGCTCGCGCAAGTGGATTCGAGCGTCGGCGGCAAAACCGGCGTCAATCATGAAAACGGAAAAAACCTGATCGGCGCTTTTTATCAGCCTAAGCTAGTCCTCATCGACGTCAACGTGCTCGCCTCGCTGCCCCATCGAGAGCTCGTTGCGGGACTCGCCGAGGTGATCAAATATGGCATCATCGAGGACCCGCAGCTTTTTCGGGATGTCGAAAAAAATCTCGCAAAGATCATCGCGCTGGATCGCGAGTTGTTACAGCGAGTTATCGTGACATCTTGTTCCATCAAGGCCCGAATCGTCGAAACGGACGAGCGCGAGGAAAATCAGCGCGCGGTGCTCAACTTTGGGCACACGATTGGGCATGCATTGGAGGCGGCGACGGATTACCGGGAATTTCTGCACGGTGAAGCCGTAGGGATCGGCATGGTCAAAGCCGTCATGCTCTCGGTGCAGCACGGTTTTTGTGACCAGCAAACCTTTGAGCGTATTCTCAAGGTGATCAAAAAAGCCGGCTTGCCGAGTGAAATTCCCGCCCGCCTCTCGATGCAGAGTGTGATCGCAGCCATGCAGCTGGATAAAAAAGCAGCTGGTGGCCGGATCAAGTTTGTGATGTCTGAAGGGATCGGGAAAACTCGTTTCCACTGGCTTTCGCCAGGAGAAGTTTTGTCTGCATTAGAGAGGTAGTTCGAACAGCGTGGTTTCGACGAAGGAGACTCGATGGCCAACATGCAGATTCTGGTGTTGAATGGTCCCAATCTCAATCTGCTCGGCAAGCGGCAGCCGGAGATTTATGGCAGCCTGAGTCTTTCAGATATCGAGCAGCAAGTGCGCGCGCTCGCCGACGAGCTTGGCGTCGAAATTGATTTTCGCCAGTCAAACAGCGAGGCCGAACTGATCGACTGGATCCATAATAGTGCCGGCAAATTCGGCGCTCTGGTAATTAACCCGGCAGCGTACACGCATACCAGCCTGGCGCTGCGCGACGCCATTTCGGCGGTGGGAATTCCGACGGTGGAGATTCACATTTCCAATATTCACAGGCGCGAGCCCTTCCGGCATCATTCCTACATCGCGGAAGTCGCGGTCGGTCAGATCGCCGGCTTCGGCGCGACGAGTTATCTTTTGGGGCTGCGCGCCGCGGCGGAGTTACTCCAAAAATAGCGAACCGACTTCGAATCCTTTCGCTCTCATTTCATCGATCACTTTTTGCCGCTCGTTTTCGATTTGGCTGATGCGAGCTCTTAAATCGCTCAGCTCTCGCTGCCTTTCTGTATAAGCGGGAGGTGCATCGAGCGAAAACTGCGGAGATGAAGCAGCGCTGCCGGTCGGTAGACCTTGGGCCTTATTTTGCGCGTCACGTAAGCGAGACAACAAATCATCCTGCTGGCCTTTGAAAGCTTCCTCGGTTGTAAAGAAACTGGGCTCCGGACCTTTATTTCCTCGGGTCATCAGAGAATAGCGGTCCCGCAGTTCTTTCAACTGTGCAGTTAAGTCTTTTAGCCTGTCCTCGTACGCCTTTGCTTGTGCGGCGCGCTGTTTAGCTTGTTGTTGCTGAATCGGAACCGTAGCGGGCGGTTTGGTCTCAAGCGGTGCAACCGGCGTTGGTGTAGGTTCCGGCGGATTTTTACCAGGACGATCATCAAATGACAGAGAACGCGAACCGGCACTCTCGGAAGCTTCAGCACGGCGGATCGTTTGAATCTGATCCTTGCTGATGGCGATTTCGCCGCCGAGACCAGAAAATTTGATCATGCTGCCTTCCTCGCGATAGTTCTGCACCGTCAGTTGCCGACCATTCTTTAAAACCACAACGTACTGTGCGTCCGCGATACCGAAACTCATGGAGAGCAACGCTACGACGAGGGTAGCCTTTAACATGGGACGGATTATAGCACGATGATCGCTATTGAGGTATGCACCCTGGACGGCTCTTTTATGCCCGGAGCAATCGTGTTAGCGTCGGCATGTCGGAGAGGTTGATTTATGAACCTGTTTCGATGTGCGCTCGTTAGTGCTTTGTTCTTTTGCATCGTTGGTTTAGACCCCGTTGCCTCGGCACAACCCAAAGTACAGATTCTTTCGCCCAAAAACGGCACGCAGATCACGCAGGATCAAAAATCAGTTTTAGTCAGCGGCAAGGTTGCGCGAGAGACGGGGCGATCGGGAAATGTCGATATCTTTTTAGTTATCGATGTTTCAGGGAGCACCGCACTTTATGCCGGCGCGGATCTGGGTGATGCGGATCAGCCTCCGGATAGCACCGGTTTTCCTATGCCGCAAATCAGTATCGGCGGCTTCGGCCTCGGCGGACCACCGATGCGCAATCCAAGAAATTCCGTTCTTGCCGCAGAGGTCGCGGCGGCACGCCGCCTGCTGCTTCAACTCAATCATGAGACGACACGAGTCGGCGTCTTGAGCTTCAGCGACCGCGCCAATTTACTCCAACCGCTAACCCATGATTTCGAACGAGTTCGAAAAATCTTGGCCGACGTGCTGCGCTCGGGTTCTTACGGCGGTACCAACATGGTCGAAGCGATACGGCTGGGAATCAGTGAGTTGATGGGATTCGGCACCAGCGAAAGGCGGACCGACGCCATCAAAGTGCAATTCCTTCTCACCGATGGATTTCCAACCCTGCCGATCGGTGAAAGCAAGAGAATGACGCCGGAGGATGTCGCGCTGACGATCAATGCGGCACGGTTGTCCGGGAAAGCGGGCATCAAGGTCCACGTCTTCGCTCTGGGGGAGGAAGCGCTCTCCTATCCACGCGCCGCGATTGGCATTGCCAAAGAAAGTGGCGGTACCTATACGCCGGTGATGCGGCCGGCGGATGCGCTGGCGGTGCTCGAAAATATTTCGGTGGTCGGTGTCGATTACGTGCAGGTCGTCAACCAGACGATCGGGCAGAAGGCGACCCAATTACGGTTAGCGGCCGATGGGTTTTTTTCCTCGGCAGTGCCCGTGACCGAAGGAAAAAATCAAATCGATGTTTTAGCGCGGGCGAGTGACGGTGCCAATGGTCGTGAATCGATCACGATTTACTATCAGTCCGGCACACAAAAATCCTTGGACTTGGAAGTCTTCCTAGAAAAGGAAAAGAATCTCCAACTCGAAGTTAACCGCCTCGGCAAAAGTCCGGCAGAAATTCAGCGGGAAGTCGAGCGCAATCGTGAAGATAGCCTTAGCAAGCCGCAGCAGCTGCCACCACCGACGGAAGGACCGGCGCGATGAGTTTGAGAAAGCTCTGCGACGGGTCTAGCGAGTTTTTCTTTCCGCTTCAGCTGCGATAGCGATCTCAGAAGCGCCGGCGCGTTTGATCATCGACATTACCTTGACGGTGTCGCCCAGCAGCACATCTTTGTCGCCACGAAGAATCACGGTCTTGTCCGCGCGAGCGTTGAGCGCATCCTGAAGTACTTTTTCTAGATTCTCTTCCTTGACGATTTTCTGGTCGACATAAATTTCGTGTTTCGGGGTGATTGTCACCGTGGTGCCGCGTGATTCTGACTGAGTCGCAACAGCTTTCGGCAAGTTCACTTTCCCGCCGGACTCAATCATTGCCGAACTGGTGATCATGAAAATAATCAGCAGCACGAGGAAAATATCCGTCAATGGAGTGATATTGATCTCGGCGACGATATCAGAACTGTCTTCGTTTCCGCCGATCGGTGTAATAGCCATGCAATCCTCACGCGCTCATCAGCTGGACAACTTTGGCGGCTTGGATGCGAAAGAGGCCCGTGAGCATTGAGATGCGGGTTTGGAAATAGTTATAAAAAATGACCGCAACTATTGCGACGCCGAGACCTAACGCCGTCGCCACCAAGGCTTCGGATATGCCGGCAGCGACGACGGCAAACCCGCCGGTTCCGGCGATCGCCATACTTTCGAAGGATTTGATGATTCCGACCACCGTGCCGAGCAGACCGATGAAGGGAGCGCTGCTTGCGACTGTGCCTAGGATCCAGAGATTTTTCTTCAATTTCTGAGTTTCTTCGAAGAGCGCTTCGCTGACGATGCTGTTCGCAGCTTCCAGGCGCGTGCTGCTTTCTCGTTCCAGGATGTGCAAAAAAATTCTGGCGACGGGCCAATTGGAGTTTTGCTTACAAATGGCAATCGCCAAATCGCGCTGCCCTTTCTTGACCGGTTCGAGAATGGATTCAGTGACTCGAAGCGTAATCGCACCAAGATTTCTGAGCGACCATAGACGCTCAAACACCACGGTCAAGCTGACGATCGACAGGAGAATCAAGGGGTAAGTCGCGATGGCGCCTTTATGGATAATGTCGATGAGATCGAGGCCTTGCGGCTGCATGAAATTTCCTTCCGATGATCGGATGATGATTACCTTATAGCAAAATTATTGCAATGAACCCGGGCGGATTCAGACTGTCTCTGCGGGGATGGCTAGCCGCGCACGCCGATGGTGACGGTAAACTGCATGCGCAGAGGGGTGTCGGCCAGATCTTTTAATGTCTCCGGGATCGGCGGGAATGGTGATGCACGCTTCATCGCCTCGACGGCGCTGGCATTCAGTCTCGCGTCGGTGGAATCCAGCACCTCCGAACGCGTGAGTCTACCCGCTTTGTCGAGGGTGAATAAGATGGCGACTTTTTGCACGCCGTTGACACCGTCGGGATACTTCCACACGGACTCCACTCGTTTCTTGAGCTGGCTGAGATATTGATTGTAATCGGCGCTCGATAAACCTCTCAGCCCGGTCGTGCTGCCGCCGCCGCTGCCGGTTCCCGTACCGCCGCCGGTTACGCCTGTGCCGGTAGTACTGCCGCCGGGGACGCCATACGGGCCTAATCCCGTTCCTGTTCCTTTGAGAGCGCCGGGGATCTGCGTGCCCTCCTTGAGCGCCTTGATGCCGGGACCTTCTCCCGCGCCTTTGAGCGCTGCGATGGATTGCTGCTGACGGAGATCGAGATCAGCAGTATTGCTGGGTAGATTTGTCGGACTCTCCTTGGTAGGCAAGCGCACCAGTGAATCCGGTGATGTTTCTTTCACGTTTATCGATTCAGTGCGCGCGTCTGAACCCAAGATCTTTGGAGCGGGCAACGGCGCTGGTGTCGGAGGCGGCGCGGTTTCAGCGGGAGTGTTGCTTGGAACCGAAGTTTCGATGGAGCCTTTATCCAATCTGCCGGTCCGCTGCGCGGGTGGTGTCGGAGTTCCCAGTTTTGGCATCGTGCGTGGTCCGCCGGGACCGCTGCCTGGACCAATACTCTTGTTCGGGGATGTGCCTTCTCTTGGTTCCAGTAGCTGGACGGAAATCGGTGTCTGTTCAGGTGTCACGATCGGCAACATCGCTGCGTGCAAGGCGAGCAACGCAAGCATCGAGTGAAACAACACCGAGGGGATGAGAAAAGGACTGCGAAATAGCGAGAGGACGCTAAAGTCTTCCCAATCAGCGGTGATCTGCTGCATTTTCGTCACCGGGGAGAGAAATTTTCGTCAATTCGGTCATCGCTGCGGGGAGTTCTTCTTTCTTTGAGAGTATTTCGAGTCCGACGGCACTGACATCGCGCCGAACGAGATGACCATTTTCATAATACGTCCATAAGTCCGCGACGCCGTCACCGTTGAGATCGCGTTCTTCTTTGAGAACGACCTCGCCATCTTTGCTGGCGTCATAATAGATCCACAGATCAGTCCGGCCAGAACCGCTCGTGTCTTTCTCGAGCTTGGCGAGTCGGCCATTCTGATAGATGGCGCGATAAGTGATACTTCCCAAGCCGGCCTCGTCACGCTCTTCGCGAATGATTTTGTCGTTATCGTAGAAATATACTGTGTCGGGTCTGCCGAGTTGCTTAGTATCGACCTCACGGCGAACCATTTTTCCTTCTTTGAAGTAGCTCCAGGTATCGACGCGGCCGTCGCCTTTTGTTGACTCTTCTTGACGAATAATTTCACCGGGCTTTTGTGGATTATAATAAATCCACAAATCTGCGACGCCATCGCCGTTCAAGTCGCGCACCTCAACATTTTTAAATGGGCTGGGCGGCGTTTGGGCTACAGCTGGTTTGCCCAGCGATGCGATGATAGTGTTCTCGCCGGGGAGTTGCTTGGTGGATGATGGTTGTGCGGAGTCGCGTGAATGAGGCGTAGGGTTTGAAACGGGTTGCACGGGCGGCTCGGCTCCGGTGCTGCTATCACCGGCTTGGGCAATTTGATTTTCCAAGCCGCGCTGGTGTGCCAATTCTTGCTCAATGGCCGCTTCGAGCTGCTGATCTTTTTTCTGTTCGGTATAAATCTGATTATTAATCTGCCCATAGTGGGAATCGGCGGTGATCAACCCGGTGATCAGACCAATGATCAAGCCGCCGCCGGCGCCATAGGGTCCAGCGAGGGACCCACCCATCGCGATTCCTTCCATTGCCTTGTTCCAGGCGTGCTGCCAGCGCTGCGAGCCGGTAATGTCGGGATTTTGAGGCGCTGACTGAGAGGCATTGGCGGGATTGGCAGGATTGGCAGAATTTTGCCCGGAGGACCCAGGCGGATGCTGCACCGCCATGGGATCGCAGGCGTAGAGCACGACAACAATGTGCAATAGCAGCAAGACACTGAATCGCGCTCTCATAGTACAACCTTGAAACGCGGATCTTACTTTATTTGCCGGTCCAAAACCAATCCGGAAACGGCGTTGCTCGCGGGGCTCTGTATCGCGGTTGTGGCATCGAGAGCGCTTTTGAGCTCTTCCTCTATAGTCCTGAATGGCTTGGAAACCCTTGGCGGGTCAAGATTATCCAAAGTCTCCTGCCCGA
>Ga0164298_10000212_pt1 | contig 17387 bp, 14 predicted proteins | sample Whisoiple_216_MG_FD_109713 | JGI IMG/M metagenome (GOLD analysis project Ga0164298, IMG submission 109713) | Unamended control soil microbial communities from upstate New York, USA - Whitman soil sample_216_MG | ecosystem: Environmental > Terrestrial > Soil > Agricultural land ...
GACTACGGATCAGAAGGTTAGGGGTTCGAATCCCTTCGGGCGCGCTCGTTGCTATGGTTGAGGCAACCGTGGGCCCGGACTTTCGAGTCCGGGCCCACACTTTACCCACACAAAATTTGCGGATCCCGTGGCAGCGTTCTCGCTTGCCGAAGTGGTGTGCGTCACAGTCTGGATGCGAGTGCGTCAGGCACTGGCCGCCCGAGGCTGCGTAGCGTAGCCACGCATGAGACCATCCTCCGTTAGTTCATGTGATGCTGCCTCGTCAGAAGGATGTGCATATGGACATACCGGTGTTCGTCTCCTGCCCAACTTCGTTGAGTCCGGCGCAAGAATCCTCTCGAAGCAAAATCCTCAAGCAGCTTGAAAAGCTTCATCTCGCGCCCAGGGCACTCGGGCGATCCGATTATCCTACCGAACTCCCGCTACGGGAGGTCTTCGTTATTGCCAAGCATTGTGCCGGCGGCGTAATTCTCGGTTTTGAGCAGTTTAGGGCAAGTGGCGGTACTTTTAAGCCAGATGCTCCGGATGAAAGGGTAGACACTGGAACTATTAGCTACCCGACACCATGGAACCACCTTGAAGCAGGCATCCTATTTGGGTTGGGAGTCCCCCTTTTGATCTTTAGGGAACCGGGAATAGCTGGTGGAGTGTTTGATCCAGGTGTAACAGATGTATTTGTAAACCGCATGCCAACCGGTGCTGATACGACCGAGCAAACGAAGAGTCTTAACGAAGTGTTCCTAAAATGGCAAGCTAGCGTGCGGGTAAAATACTATGAACGATAGATCTGCTTAGTTATATGCGCTCACGAGAATCCTATAGGTCGATTACGTCGAGCAGTTTCGCGACCTTCGGACTCGGCTGTGCGCGGCCGAGGTAGGTGTCCAGCGTCTCGCTCACTCGCTTGTGCCCAAGTTGGTCGGCGATCTCCCGAACGGTCAGACCACCATCGTCGAGAAGAGTCGCCGCCGTCTTTCGGAAGTTGTGGCTCGTGAGCCACGTGAACCCGATCGGGTCAAGTGCATCCCGCAGGTCAGGACCTCCCCAGTGCGCGGGCCGCCTTGACAATGCTCGCTCAGGCCAAGCACGAGTTCCGTGCCCACGACGCGTACGGCGAGGCATGGATCGCCGAGCTGTTCTTGACGCTGGCCACAGTCTTCCTCACCGATCGCGACACCGCGTTCCGCCAGGCAGCCCGCCTGCTGGCGACCGCGCAAGCCGCAGACGCGCAGTGGGCGATCTCGTCGGCGTTGTGGGCAACGCCCTAGCCGAATTGCAGTTCGGCGACCTTGAGCGGGCATGTGACCTCGCGCAGGAAGGGCTGCGGATCCAGCGGGAGATCGGCGACACCTGGGGACGTGCCTGGTCCGTGTGGGCCATCGCGAACATCGCGGTATCGCTGGGTAACCACGGGCTGGCAGCACAACTGTTCGGCAGCGCGAAAATGGGACTGCGTCAAACACACACCAAGGTGCTGGGCCTACTTCCGCTCCTGCGCCGACAGCAGCAATCAGAGGGCGAAGCCCGACGCAAACTCGGCGACGACGAATTCGAGAGCCAGGTCGCCATCGGCGACCAGCTGTCCTGGTCCGAGGTAGTGGAGCTGGCGTTCCAACTGCAACCGCAGCGCAAGACCGTACCGGGCCAGGAGCGGCCTGGGGGACTGTCCGGGCGGGAGTTCGAACTCGCCGCACTGGTCGCCAAAGGCAAGAGCAACCGCGAGATCGCCGAGCAGCTGGGCATCTCCCACCGCACCGTCGAGGAGCACATCCGGAATATCAACCACAAGCTCGGAGTGACCAACCGGGTGCAGATCGCCGCCTGGTATCTGAAAGCCAGCTGACTCTCCGGCCGAGCCGCGTGCGTGGGCCCGCCACGAACCTGCCGCCACCGAGGCTCGCTGGGCACGTCCGTGCCAGGTTCACCCCACTCTCCGGTGTCCAGGTCGGGAACGCCGGTTTCTCGCGGCCACCGGCCACCTGATAATCCGCGCGGCGCCACCAGCATCTTCATCGCGCCGACGCAGTCGGCGTGCCGTGCTTGGCGGCGAACCGTCCGAGGAGCGTCGCTACACCTTCGCTGCCGTGCCAGCGGTCCTGGACGTTGCGTCGAGAAGGGCGTCGAAGGGCGTCGCCTGCAGAGCCCACCCCGGTCTGGCGGCCGGCTGGGTGCGCACGCCGTGCCCCGTACACACCGTCTCGGAGGTCAACCGCAGGGTGGGCCGAATGGCGGCGCAGTAGTCTTCGTTCGAGAACGGCTTCGGCGAGCGTAACTGGTCGACCAGGTCCTGCTGCTCTGTCAGCGCTCATGAAATTCCGCAGGTCTGAGGGGTTGTCGCTCACGTAATTCCCCAGGGTGCCGCTCATGTAATTCCCCACCGGGAAGGTGAGCGTGTCGTGCGTGCTGGGTCCTCGCGATGGGACAGGCTTCACCGGTCGCATCGGGTGGCCAGGGAGTGGGTTTGGCGAGGAGAACGTTTGACGTGACTGATGTGACGGAGATTTTGGTGCACTGGTATGCGGGTCGTTCGCAGAGCGAGGTCGCGACCAGTTTGTGCCGACACACAACACCGCGGACGCGGCCACCGGATTGCGCGCGGCGTACGAGGCGGAGCGGGTACGTGCAGCCCGCCGGGTCCGCCGTCCTTTTCCAGCGCCGAGGTGACTCATCGCGAGCCTGTGCCATTGCTGTCGCTCAAGCGCTCGAGCAGACGGAGCAGGACAGCACTGATGGTCGCGACCTCCTCCGGTTCGAGGCATCCGAGTGCTGCGGCCTCGGCAGCGGTGGCCAGCGGCTCCGCACGTCGCAGGACGTCAAGACCGGCGTCGGTCAGTGTCAGAACAAGAGGCTGACGCGGCGGGGTCGGTGCCTTGTCGATCAGATCCGCGGCGAGGAGTCGAGTCACGAGAGTGTTCACCGCTTGAGGGGTGATGAGCAGGACTCGGGCGAGGTCGCTGCTGCTGAGCGAGGGGCGGCGCGCGATGTGGGCTAGGGCGCTGAACTGGCGCAGGGTCAGCCCGACCTGACCGACAGCCTTGTCGATCCGGCGCTCAAGCAGATGCTCAACTTTGGCCATGAGGTAGGTCAAGTGCTCATCGGGACGCACATCTAACAGCTCACCGTTGGACCGCTCTTGCAACATGCTGCTAGTCTAGCAACATGTTGCAAGAGGCTGCTCTTCGATCAATGATCGACCTCACCGACCCGTCAGTCGGAATGGTCCAGTTGGTGACGTTCATCGTCGAACCGGCCCACCAGCAGGAGATCGCGGAAATCATCGTCGACCAGGTTGAGCGGACCGTGGCACACCGTCCCGGCTTCGTCTCGGCGACCTATCACCTGTCTCTCGATGGCACTGAGATCATGAACTACGCGCAGTGGGCCAGCAAGGACGCGTTCGACGCGTTCGCCGAGGACCCAGCGTCGCAGGACTTGCGGACGGCATTCGCCGATCTCGACGGTGTGGTCTCCCTCACCGGGAGCGCCTGGCAGGTCTACCGCGCTGTGACACCGGCCGCCGCCCGGTGAGCCGGCCGAGTCGTGATACCGCTCAGCAGGAGCAGGAGAGACCATGAATTCCACCGACCGCGACGGCATCGACACGCTGGTCGAGAGTCTGGTTGCCGCATTCAACCGACATGAAGCCGGCGGCTTCGCCGCCGGCTTCACCGAATCCGCATCCTTCGTGGACGTCCTCGGCCGACGAATGGCGGGACGACAGGGCATCGAAGCCGGCCACCGATTCCCCTTCGACGGCCCACTCGCCGAGGCCGTCCTGACCGTCGAGGAGCGAACCGACACCGTCGTCCACCCCGAAGTCGTCGTGGTGGACCTGGCCTGGCGAACCCGCGGCGGACGCGGCGGCGACGGCCGCGCGGTCGGCGAACGTGTCGGACTTCTCTCGTTGACGACGGTACACAGCGGCGGCCGTTGGCAGATCGCACTCGGCCACAACGTGGACTACACCAACGCGTTCGACAGGACGACCGACGGCCCCGATCGAACCACCGGGTCACGAACACTGGGCACCCCTGGCGAGGTCATTGTCACCGGGGACTCAGAAACGTCGTCGTGAACAGCACGTTCGCGGCGTCACAGCTCCCCCCAGAGACTCATGCGGATCACCTGTGGACATTGAGGTGATCGGCGGTGTTGCGGCAGCCGCGTGAGTTTGCGGCGCTGGACGGGCGTTGCCCTTGATCTCCTTGGCGAACTGTTTGACTCCGTCGACGTCGGCACCGGCGGCCAATTGAGAGTTGGGTCGTCATCGCACATCAGAGCCTCCATCAAACCCGGGGCGGTTCACTATCGGTGGGCGAGCGAGGGTGTGTGGGCCGGGATCCTGGATGAGTTGCGGCGTGGGTGTGACGAGTCGGAGGGGCCGGACTGGACAGTGGCGGTCGACGGGACCGTGGTCCGTGCTCACCAGCACGCTGCCGGTGCTCGTCACGCCCCACCTGGTCACACAGGGGGATCTGTCGAATGACAAGAATCCCGCAGAGGTCTCGGCCAAGGCTGTCGCTAGGGCTGTCGCTGAGCGGGAGGCGCTGGGGCGGTCTCGGGGTGGGTTCACCACCAAGATCGTGCTGGCCGGCGACTCGCGAGCACGTCCGGTTTCGCGGGTCACCACCGCAGGGCATCGGCACGACTCGACCGCCTTCGACGCAGTGATGGCCGGGATCCGGATCTGCCGCACCGGCCGAGGCCGGCCACGCACCACCCCGGGACACCTGTTGGGTGATAAAGCTTTCTCCAACAAGAGCATCCGCGGGCAGTGTCGGCGGCGTGGGATCACCGCGACAATTCCGGAGAAGACCGACCAGATCCGCCACCGCACCAAACGCGGCAGCCGCGGTGGACGACCTCCTGGCTTCGACACCGAACGCTACAAGCAACGCAACACCGCTGAGCGGTGTATCAACAAGCTCAAGGGGTTCCGGGCCGTGGCCACCCGCTACGACAAGCGTGACTTCATGTACCAGGCCACCATCGACGTCGCATCGATCCGGATCTGGCTCAAAGACCCGTTTCATGATCCACAGGACACGCCCTAATGCGAGGTTGTCATCTGGAGCGCCAACTGGGTTCGAGAGCTGACGCCGAGTTTCCGGTATGCGCGGCTGAGGTGGGTTTCGACGGTCTTCTCGGTGACGTAGAGCCGCTCGGCGATCTGGCGGTTGGTCAGCGCGTCGGCGGCGAGGGCGGCCACCTGTCGTTCGGACGGGGTGAGGGCGGGTACGCCGGACACCTCGATGCGGGGTGGGCGGCCACCGCGGGCGGTCAGCGTGCCCTGCAGCCGTTCGGCCAGTGCCGTGGCGCGGCATTCCAGTGCCAGCACCGCAGCCTGCCGTAGCGTCTCCCGGCCCTCACCTCGTGACTGCTGGTGTCCCAGGTCCGCTAGTGCGTGGGCGAGTTCGAGCCGTGCCGGGGAGGTGCGCAGCACCGCCACCGCCTCCTTCAGCGAGGGCACCGGGTCGCCCAGGCGCGCGAAGGAACGCAGCGCGACCCCGAGGTGGCTCGCCACCCCGAACGACCGTGCGCGGCGGAGCTGCTCCTCGACCAGCTCGGCCGCTCGCGTGCGCTGCCCGAGCCCGAGATACGCGTCGGCCGCGCACAGCCGCCACGGCACCTCCCACACGCCCGTGGCGCCCCACCGCTCGTACGCCGCCCCGCAGGCTAGGGCGTCGGCGAGTGCCGCGTCGTGGTCGCCGCGTGCCGTGTGCACTCGCATTCGGGCGCCCAGGAGCCACAGGTGCAGTGCGGTGCGTGGTTCCCGGATCTCGGGCAGCTCGCGCAGGACCTCCGCCGCCTCCTCGATGTTCCCCTGTTCTACGAGCAGGTGCGCCCGTGTCGACGCCAGGAGCGGCAGTCCGATGTTCGGGTCCGGCACGGCCCGGGTGCCGGTCTCGACATGCTCGGCAGCCTGGGCCAGGTCGCCCCGCAGCAGGGCGATCCGCGCGAGGTAGGCACGGATGAACCCCTGCGGGAACAGCTGGCCGCGGTCGACCGCGCGGGTCAGCGCCCCCTCCACCCGCTGTTCGGCCTCCGGCGTCTGGTCGGTGACCATCAGCGTCGTCACCGCGGGCCAGAACCCGGTCCGCTCCGGCGCGAGCCGGTCGCCCGCCAGGGCCTTGCGCGCCAACGCGATCCCTCGTTGCGCGGATTCGCCGGTGAGCACCGCCTCGAGCGACAGCTGTGCGGCCACCAGGGGGTCCGCGTCGCCGACGTCGTCGCGGACCCGGGCGAGCACTGCAAGGAAGGCGGTCCGGCTGGACAGGTCGGCCCTGGTGAACCCGATCAGCTCGCCGGTGATTTCCTTGACCAGCGCGGGATCCGTGTCCTCGGGCAGCTCGGTGGCGGCCTGGGACATCAGCGCGAGCGCCGGTTCGGTCTCGCCGCACGCGTTGCGGAACCTGGCCAGGCTGTAGGCACAGCGCGCGCGTTGTGCCGGGTCGTCCGCCAGTGACAAGGCCTCGATCAGGTGCTCGCCGGCGTTCGCGAGCGCGAGTTGGTGTGCCTCGCAGTTGCCGAGCCGTCGGCTGATCTCGGACCGGAACGCGGGCGGGGGTGGCTCCGCCCTGGCCCGGGTCAGGTAGGTCGACGCGCTTTCCGGAGAGCCCTGCAGCCAGGCCTGTTGGGCGGCGGACAGCAGGACCGGGAGCCGGTCCTGGTTCGCCGCGGGTGCCGTGCGCAGCAGGTGTGAGGCCAGTCGCGCGAGCGGTTCGCCCGCCTCCCGCAGCACCGACGCGGCCCGGTCGTGTTCGGCGTCCCGTTCTGGCAGTGACACCAGGGACAACGCGACGTCCCGGACCACCGCGTGGACGAAGGCCGGCGGCTCGACACGCTCGAAGATGCCGTACTGGGTAAGGCGTTCCGCCGCCGCGGCCGCGGCTTCCAGTGACACGCCGGCCTGGCGGGCGACCAGCAGGAGGTCGACGTCGTCGCCCAGGACGGCGACGGCCGTGACAACGCGCCGGACGTCGTCGGGTTGGCGCCGCAGCCGTGCGGCGACATACCGCCGGATCGCGACCGGGCCGGCCGCCGCCACGGACAGGGCGCCGTCCGCGTCCAGCCGCACGTCGCCGCCGGCCAGCACCCGCAGCAGCTCACGCACGAACAGCGGGTTGCCGGTCGTGATCCGGTGGCAGGCGGCACAGAAGTCGTCGGTGGCCTCCGGTCCCAACTCGCGGCGGACCACGTCGGCGACCGCCGCAGCGCTCAGGTTCCGCGGCTCGATGAGCACACAGTCGTCGGCCGCCAGGATGTCGTCGAGCAGTCCGCCGTCGTCGTGTTCCGCCGCCCGCGTCGCGGCCACCACCGAGATCGCGACCGACTCCACCCGGCGGGCGAGGAAACCCAGGAACCGCAACGACGGGAGGTCGGCCCACTGTGCGTCGTCGACCATGACCACCAGCGGGCCGCGCTCCGACATCGTGACCAGGAGCCAGTACAGGCCGTTGAGCAGCGCGTAGGCCGCGGTGTCGTCCGCTGGCACGTCGGCGTCGAAGAGACCGCGGGTGGCGGCCGCGGAGCCGGTGAACAACGCCGCGCGTTCGCCGGCGTCCCGTGGCAGCGCGGGTTCGACGAGCTGGCGGACGACACCGAACGCGAAGTCCCGCTCCAGCTCGGCGCCCCGCGCCGCCAACACGGTCAGTCCCGACTCCTTGGCCAACTCCCTGGCATGACGGAGCAACGCGGTCTTGCCCAACCCCGCCGCCCCGTCGACGACCACCACCGACCCGCCCCCGAAGCCGCCGGCCAACCCGGCAAAAGCCCCACGGAGCGCGTCGACCTCGTGCTCACGCTCAACCAGCGGCCCCAGTGACTGCATACTTCAGTTCTAGCCCAACCGCCGGTCAGACCACGAGCGGACTCGTGCTCAGGGCACCGCGCCCTCGAAATCCGTGTAGGCCACGGCCAGTTGCGCCACGCTGCGCGCGAGCTGAAGGTCCATCCGCAGGGCCGAGTAGAGCGCCCGGCCGAGGATCGCCGCGCCGAACAGTTCCGGTTGTGCGTCCGCCACCTGCTGGGTGATGGCGGGCGCGAGCATGGAGTTGACCGCGGCACACAGGTTCTGCGCCATCTTCGCCCCCAACAGAGCACCGTACGTCGCCTCGTCGGTGTCCTTGTGGGGCTCGCTGACCTGCAGGCCGAACGACGCGCAGGTGAGCACCACCAACAGGCCGCCGTACCCGGCATCCACGAAACGGGTCACGTCCGCAACCCCGTAGGAGGCGGCCTCCGCGCGGAAGGACACGAAAGCGTCCGGAATGGGCGGTGGGTCGGGCAGCGGAATGTCAGGGCGGGGCGGCGACGGCGCGAGCAGACGCGCGATCTCCCGGATCGTGCCCAGCGTGGGTGGGACGATCCCCAGCACGGTGATCGCGATGTCGAGGTTCTCCCGGTCGGTGCGCTCCTTCTTCGCCAGCAGACCCGCCCCGATCAGGCCGAAGACGTAACCCGTCCAGTCGAGGGCGAGTTTGGCCAGCCGAAGTGGCCGCGGTGACGCCGCACCCGACGGGTCGAGCACGCTGCCGTCGAGCGCGATGGACAGGTACACGTTGGGCACCCGGAGAAACGCGTTCATCACCGCGAAGACCTTGCCCGCCTGCGTCTGGGCGCCGGGCGTGGCCGCGGCGGCGAGGCGCATCGGTTGGACGGACAGTGCGGTCACCGCCGCGTCCCAGGTCTTCGCGGCGCGGACCGCCTCGATCTGGCGGCTGCTGAACAGGTTGGCGTGGTCCGGCAGGACGGCCTTGCCGACGATGGTCGCGGGGATGGCGCCGAGCAGGCAGATCAGGTCGACCAGCGTCAGCTTGCTGCCGTCGCCACGGCAGATGACCTTCTCGTACAACGGTGTGAGCACCGGGATGTCCCAGCGGCTGGTGAGCATCGCCTTGACGGCCTTGACGACGAGGATGGCCGCGTCGATGACCGTCAGCGTCATGTTCTCGAGGGTGTTCACCACCGCGAGCCCGATGATCTCGGCGACGGCCTCGATGATCTCCGAGAGCGTCCTGTTGCCCAGCCCGTCGGCGAACACGGTGGCGATCTGGTCGGCCATCTGCTTGATCACCGCGATCTCCTCGCCGACCACCGTGGCCAGCAGATCCCCCGGGTCGTCGGGGATGTACTCGCCGGGTGTGGCCTGGCCGAGGTTGCCGCCGAGCTGGTGGTTGCCCCAGCTGGCCTGGGGTTTGTCCAGCGCCTTCTTGTGCTCGGCGCTCGGCTGGACGGTGTCCCGGCCGACCCGCTTGGCGAAGATGTCCGACGACGTGTCCACGACCAGCTTGTCGTCGACGAAGGAACGGCGCAGCGTGCCGAACCAGTCGTCGACCGACTTCTTCGACTCGGCCATCAGCTGGACGACGTGGTCGAACGACAGGGTGACGACCTTCGCCAGCACCCGGTGGTTGGCCAGGATGTCGTCCCACGAGAACACGAAGCCCAGCCAGTCGATCATGTCCTCGAGGCTGATGCCCAGCGTGTGCTCGAGGACCCAGTCGATCGCGGCGACCGCCTGGTGCGCGAACTCGATCACGGCCTCGTACATCTGCTCGCCGACCCACACCACGAACTTCCAGGCGGCGGAGTCCTCGATCTGCCGCACGAGGAAGTCCGTCACCTCCCGCACCTCGCCACGCAACGCCGTGAGCAGGTCGCCGACCGAGACATCGACCCAACCGTCCTGGATCCCCATGGCGGTGAACGTGGGTGCACTGTCCAGCATGGATGACCGAGCATCCCTTCTGGACAGGTCGTCGTGGGCCTGCATCAGCTGCCCGACGGCCGCCGCGGCCCGGTCGCGCGTCGCGGCGGCCGGCGGGGTGTCGAACAGTGGCTTTCCGTTGTTGCGCTTGGCATTGCCGATCGCGTCACCGGTGAGGCCGCGGAGCGTGTCCTTGGTGTCGGCGCCGGGATCGGCGGTGAGGGCCACGTCGCCGTCGACGTGGAAGGTGTAGACCGGCGCGGTCAGGTCCGCCGTCTCCAGCACTATCGTGACCACACCCTGGGCGTCGGTTCTGGCCGGTTTCGGCGTACCGGCGCGCAGGGCGTAGTACCGGCTGTTGACCAGCGACGCGCAGTCCCGGTCCGGCTCGATCAGGACTTCCTTGTCCCGCAAGGGGTTTCCGTCCTCGTCGGTGACCACGACCCTGGTGGTGTAGGTCTGCACCGGCAGGACTTCGCTGCTGGTGTGCAGCGCGACGGTCTGATGCCGCCACAACGCGGTCTGCGGGTCCTGCGTGAGCATGCGGAAACCGCCGTCGGACCCGCCGAGCGCCATCGCCACGCTGCTGCGTTCGTGCTCGGCGGCGACCTGGACGCGGTACGCCGACAACGCGGTGACCTCGGTGTCCAGCAGGAGCGGCTGCTGCCAGGCGTAGTCGCTGCCGGCTTCGGAGCGGCTCCCTTCCACGTACACCAGCGTGTCACGCATGTCGATCGCCCACACGCTGAGCTGCGCACTGTTCTGGTCGGCGGCGACGACGAGATCGCGCACACCGCGGACGTGCTCGCGGCCCATCAGGTTCTCGGTGGGCAGGTGCGAGGTGCCCTGCTTGTCGGCGGAGTAGCGGCAGACACCGTCGCCCCCGACGTAGAGGTCCGTGACCCCGTCGGGGTTGGCCACGGTGGCCAGCGCCGCGGCGGCCAGCCCGTCCGGCAGGTCGAGCTCGACCGTGTCGTACATCAGCTCACCGTCGAAATCGACGGGAAGCGTGGTGAACACCAGGCTGTGCAGGGTGGCGAGCTCGAACAGCGAGTAGATGCCGGTACCGAGGTCGCGGTGCTGGCCGACCGCGACGGACACGACCCTGGTCGCGTCCTGCGGCAACGGAACCGGCGTCGAGGACCAGGTGCCCGCGGGGTCCGGGTTGATCTGGTGGTACTCGACCCGGTTGCCCTCGTCGAGCGTGACCACGACGCTGAACGGCGTGCCGTCCCGGCCGCCGCCGACCAGGATGTCCGTCACCGTCAGCTTGTCGGGGATGCGCCGTTCGGTCAGCCCGGCGGCGAGCCCCGTCCAGTCCTTTATGGACTCGGTGTTGGCCATCCGTTCGCTGACGTAGACCCGGGACGGATGGCCGGCGCCGGCGGCCGCGGCCAGCACCACCCATATCCCGCCGTCGGGACTCTGGGACACGGCGAAGGAATGCACGACCGGCGCCTGGCCCAGCCCTGGCACGGCGGTGAGGTGCGCGGTGAGGTCGAGCTCCTCCCAGCCGGTGGAGCTGGTGGCGGACGGCAGGGTGAGGCCGAGCCGGTGTTCGTCGTTCAGCGCGAACAACAGTGGTGAGTGGTTGGCCGAGTAGACCGTGTGGAGGCGACGCTGGGCGCTGAGCGCGACGCCGGGCACGTGGTTGGTCATCAGCTGGGAATGGGCGGTGACAGGCATGGGTACTGTCCTCTCAGGACTTCTGGGAGGCGCCGAAGATCAGGTCGCCCTCGGCGTTGAAGACCGGTTTCACCAGACCGAGCTGGGCGCCACCGGGGAACACGAACGGCGTCAGGTTCATGTTCTTGGCGACGGCGGCCGCCACCTCGTCGCCGATCGCCTCGTCCAGCGCGGCCCGCACTATGTCGTTGATGACCGCGTCCAGCGTGTCGGAGACGCTCGCCCAGGCCCCGCTGGAACCCTCCGTCCTGGTGACGAGATGCCCCATGGGCAGGTCGTACAGGATCGTCGGATCCGGCTGCGGGTAGCTGGAGGACGCCGTCACCTGCAGCATGCCGTCCACGACACCGGTCATGGTCACGGTCACCGTCAGCGGAACGTGGTACCACACATGGAAGGACGAGCTGACCGCGTGCCCCTCGATGCCGTACCAGTGCGTGTACTCGAGGTCGAAATCCACCACGCGCCCGATGACCAGCCGGTCCGTGCCGGGAGTGTGGGCCACGGACACGTGCCAGCTCATGGTGGTCACGACGTCGTCGGTGCTGAAGGTGTTGGCCTGGTGGGACTTGCCGACCTCGCGGTGGCGCTGCCAGGTGAGCCGGCCGTTCACCGCACCGAGAGACCCGGCGCGGTCCGTCCGGACCAGGCCGAGGCCGTTGTCGGTGTCGCCCAACTGCCAGTACCTGGTCACGAAGGGACTGAGGTGACGGACGAGGAAGTCGTCGAAGAACAGGCTCCGCGTGATCGCCATCGCGCCGAACCAGCCGTCCTTCGCGCCGTCGTCGGGCAACACGAAGTTGCCCCACCACGGTTGCGTGGCGGCAGGAAGCTTCTCACCCCCGGTCATCATCAGGTACAGCAGGCAGTCCCGCTTGCTGTTCGCCGGGTCGGCCTTGTCGGTCGTGTACTTGTTGGTGACGAAGTCGAGACTGGTGGGCGGATAGGTGGCGACCTTGTCGTGCCAGTTGGGCGCGGTGATGCCATAACCGAGGACGTGCCCACGGGCCTGCCGGATCCAGTCCAGGTAGACGGCGAGGTAGTAGGCGAACGTGGACCGCGCGTTTTCCGGCATCTTCTCTGGGAACACCGTGCTCGCGGCGTCGTACCGGGTCAGGTCGGCCTTTTCCAGGTCCAGGAACAGCTGGTTGATGGTGAAGGACCCCGGGGGCAAGCCGGCCGCCAGTTCCTGGACGTCCTTCGGCAGCGTGCCGTGGTCGTCGACACCCGCTTTGGCGAGATCGACCAGGAAGCCGACGGTCAACCCGGCGATGTCGCACTTGTCGGGCACCGGCGGGTAGACCCGCGTGTCGTAGTAGTCCATGTGACCAGCGGAGAAGGTGACGGTGAACAGGACCGTGCTGACCGATTCGGGCACCGACACCGTGATGCCCAGCGCCGAGACCGTGCCTTCGAGCCAGAGTTGCCCATTGTCGTTGATGGGCAGCCGCACGTCCTTGAGACTCGCGCCGGTCGTGGTGTGACCGCTGGCCAGCAACCTGCTCAGCCGGTAGGCGAGATAACTCTGCGGTAAGGCGAGGATGGTGTGCACGCCCTGCATCCGCGTGGCTTCCTTGCCGTAGGGGTCGTCGGTCATGATCGCCGTCCTAGCCTGTTGGCAGGCCACGAAACCCGGTGCCGGAGCGATACTCCGCCGGGGACGAGCCTGGATGTATGCCAAGGACGCTAGATCCGCACGGGCCCCGCAGTCGTTAGGGGAACCCCGCACGCACCCCCTGATGTTTCCGGACTCCTGGCTGCAGATCGGACATCCTGACACCACGCCGAAGCCGCACCGCTCTCGGCCACACCAGGACAACGAGGACGAGTGGGAGGAGCCGCGTCCCATCCTCCGAAAAAGGCGGGGTGAGCCGACTCGTACTCCGGCTGGTAGCGCTGGTCGTCGCTGTGAGTTGCGCAAGGCCGCCGGCCAGCGTCCGGGTGGGGCGTGCGTCGATCGGCGAATACTCGACGGAGCGGAACGTAACCCGCCAACGTTCTGGCTCGTCATCAGCACGAGCGCGGAGTGGAGTCGGAGGTCCTGGACGCGCGGATGCCTTGGCACACAACGCATCGCCGGTCATGCAACACAGATGTGGCGTCTTCCGGTCGGTCGGCCGTGGTCCTGTGCGATGAGTTGGCCGGTCACCGGACGCGCCGTAGTCGGAACCAGTGTGGCGCGGTCTTCTTCAACGGTCCCGGCATGCCGCTGGTGTCGGCCGGCTCTGCCGCGACGACCTGCCAGTCCGTGAAGGCGCGTTCGATGTCGGCCTGGTTCGCGCCGCGGGGCAGCAGGGGCCGACGGCCCGGCCTGAACGCGAGCATGAGCAGGGTCGCCGTCGGAGTGGCGAGGTCGGAGACGCCGCGGGCCTGCGCGGCGCGCTGGTCGTCGGTGAGGCCGTGGAAGCAGCCGATGTCCAGGAAGAAGTCGATGCCGCCCTCGAGGTCGACCGCGCCCAGGTCGGTGACGTCGCCCAGGACGAACCGGGTTCGCTCAGCCTGTGGCCGCCGCCGGGCCTTGGCGAGGGCGTGTTCGACGGAGTCGACGCCGGTCGCGTCCCAGCCGCGGTTGGCCAGTTCGACGGTGTGGCTGCCGGTGCCGCAACCCAGGTCGAGAGCCCGGGCCGGGTGCGCGTTGCTCTCGCGTCTCTCCCGATCCAGCAGGGCCGCGAGTTGTTCGGTGGCGCCCTGGCCTGCTCGCTCCCATGGGGTGACGCCGAGGCGGTAGGCGAGCTGATAGCCGTGTGTCATGACCTGCCTCAAATTCGATCGGGTGTCCATAGAACGAATATGAAGTAGAGTGATCGCCATGGGGGAGCCTGTCAAGCCCCGGTCGTACCACTCGCCGTTGCGTGCCGACCGGGCTCGCGCGAACCGCGAGTCGGTGCTGCGTGCCGCGCACCGGCTGTTCCTCGCCGGCGGATATGCCCGTACGTCGGTCGCGGCGGTCGCGTCGGCGGCCGGGGTCAGCGAGGACCTGGTCTACAAACTCTTCGGGAACAAGCGTGGACTCGTGGTCGAGGTGCTCAACTACGCCGTGACCGGTGTCGACGACAGCCCGCCCGTCCTGCAGCAGGACCGGCCGCGCCAGGTGCGTGAGGAGAAGGACCAGCGCCGGCAGCTGGCGAAGTTCGTCGAGGACATCACCGACCGCACCAGTCGCGGCCGGCCGGTCGACGACGTGATCCGGTCGGCGGGGGAGGTCGACCCGGCGCTGGCCGCGAAGCGCACCGAGATGCACCAGACCCGGCTGGCGAACCTGCGTGCGTTCGTCGGCTGGTTGCGCGCGAACGGGCCGTTGCGCCCCGGCCTGGACGAGGACGAGGCAGCCGAGACGGTGTGGACGATCACCGGTCCCGACGTGCACCGGCTACTCGTCGACGACCTGGGCTGGGACCACGAGCACTACCGTTCGTGGGTACACACGAGCCTGGAGGCGCTACTGCTGCCGCCGAGCGGGCATCACTGATCGCCTTCAGGGTCGCGGGAGCGCACCCATGATCGCTGTCGAGACGGCGAGCTTCAGAGACTCACGCAGGTCGACGTTGAGCATCGCCAACGCGGGATCGGCCGCGTAGACGGCGAGGACGCTGGCCGGCGGCGGGCAGTAGGCCGACAGCGCGCCGGCCATGAGCAGGGCCAGCAGGCAGACCGTCTGGGTACTGTCGCCGAGCTCCGGCAGGTGGTGGCGGACGAGCTCGACCATGTCCACGAGGCTGCCCAGGGAGGCCCGCTTGTGGCGCATGACGACCTCGGCGGACACGTTGTGCTCCAGGACACCGCCCTGCGCGCCGAACAGGTCGCACAACACGGTGCGGGCGGCCAGTGAACGACTGAGGACATCGGCCAACTCGTCCGCACGCTCGGCCACGGAATGGCGCGGGTCGACGCCGTCGGCCAGCTCACCCGCCAGCTCCGTCAGCCAGGTCCGCAGGAAGTCGTCCAGCAGGTCGAGCAGCACTGCCTCGCGGGACTCGAAGTAACGCAACACGTTCGACTTCGCCAGGCCGACGCGCCGGCTCAGCTCGTTGAGCGCCAAGTCGGCCACCGGCATCTCGTCGAGCATGGCCGCGGCCGTGTCCAGGATCGCCCGACGGCGGATCTCCCGCTGCTCCTCACTGCGCGCCCGCTGGAACGTCATGTACACCACTCTAACTTACAGACTGGCGGTCTCTTGACAATGGACCGATGGTCTCTTAATGTTGGGCCTGTAAGAGACCATCGGTTCGTTAGGAGAGTTGACATGAGCGAGACGTGGACCGAGCAGGACGTTCCCGACCAGAGCGGCCGAGTGGCGGTCGTGACCGGCGCCAACACCGGCCTGGGCTTCGAGACCGCCAGAGTGCTCGCCGAACGCGGGGCGTCCGTGGTGCTGGCCGTACGCAACACCGAGAAGGGCAAGCAGGCCGCCGCCCGCATGACCGGCGACGTCACCGTGCAACCGCTGGACCTGACCTCCCTGGAGTCCGTCCGCGCCGCGGCGGCGGACCTGCGCGCCGCCCACCAGCGCATCGACCTGCTGATCAACAACGCCGGCGTGATGTACACCCCGAAGCAGACGACGCACGACGGCTTCGAGATGCAGTTCGGCACCAACCACCTCGGTCACTTCGCGCTGACCGGGCTGCTGCTGGACCGCCTCCTGCCCGTGCCCGGCTCCCGGGTCGTGACCGTCAGCAGCGTCGGCCACCGCATCCGGGCCGCGATCCACTTCGACGACCTGCAGTGGGAGCGTTCGTACGGTCGAGCCGCCGCCTACGGTCAGTCCAAGCTCGCCAACCTCATGTTCACCTACGAACTGCAACGGCGTCTCGCCCAGCACGGCACCACCGTCGCGGTGGCCGCACACCCGGGCATGTCCAACACCGAACTCCCACGCAACTCCCCGGCGGTCGTCCGCCTACCCCTCACCTGGCTCGCGCCGTTGATCACCCAGAACGCGGCCAGGGGATCGCTGCCCACCCTGAGGGCCGCCACCGACCCCGCCGTCCTCGGCGGCCAGTACTACGGACCCAGCGGCATCGGCGAGACCCGAGGACGACCGAAGCTGGTCACCTCCAGCCCACAGTCCTACGACATCGCCATCCAACGCGACCTGTGGGCGGTCTCCGAGGACCTCACCGACGTGAAGTTCCCCGTCTGAGCCCTGGTCACCCGGTCGGTTCGGCCAGCGCGACGACGATGCCGGCGGGGCCGCGGAGGTAGCAGAGCCGGTAGCTGTTCTCGTACCGCACCACCTCGCCGACGAGCTCGGCTCCGTGTGGCCGTAGGCGGTCGAGGACGTCGTCGATGTCGTCGACGGCGAACATGATGCGATGCGCGCCCAGCGTGTTCGTCGGAGCGTGCGGGTTGCCTTCCCGGCTCGGCGGTGTGTGGTACCTGGTCAGCTCGAGCCGTCCGTGGCCGTCCGGGGTGCGCATCATCGCGATGTCGGACCGGACTCCTTCGAGCCTGACGAGGCGATCCACCGCGGCGCCCTCGACGGTCGCCTCGCCTTCCAGTTCCAGGCCGAGCTCGATGAAGAACGCCTTCGCGGCCGCGAGGTCGTCGACGACGATGGCGATGTTGTCCATCCGCTGGATCGTCCCGCGCCTTGGGGCCTGCTGGCCGGTGTCGTTCATGATGATCTCCCTTCGCGGGCGGGCGCTGGCTGGTCGGAACGGACCTACTGCTCGCTGACGACCCATCGTTCGGAGTCGGCTGGTAGTCCCAGGTACTTCTCCAGCAGGCGCTTGACGATGGCCGCGAGCACGTCTCGTTCGGCGGCGTGGTCGGTCGGATGGCCGAGCGGGCCCCAGTCGACGGTCACGGAGCTGCCGGCCGTCCAGTCGTCGACATGCCATTCGACGCCGCCGAAGATGTCGTTGACGCCGAGGTCGGACAGCACCTCTTCCGGCTTGCCGTCGTGCGGGTACGGCAGGTTGATCGAGTTGCCCCGCAGTTGCAGCCAGCGGTCGGCCAGTTCCCTGTCCTGGACCGTGATCGTGAAGTC
>Ga0164298_10000213_pt1 | contig 17387 bp, 13 predicted proteins | sample Whisoiple_216_MG_FD_109713 | JGI IMG/M metagenome (GOLD analysis project Ga0164298, IMG submission 109713) | Unamended control soil microbial communities from upstate New York, USA - Whitman soil sample_216_MG | ecosystem: Environmental > Terrestrial > Soil > Agricultural land ...
GGTGCGCAGCCAGGAGAACCCCGGCTCCCGCCCGACCGCGGCCTCGCCACCGTCCCCGCCCATCGTGTTGTCCGCGAACAGGATCGAGGCGGGCGTGCTGGCCGCCGGGAACTCCGGCAGGGTGACGGCGATCCCCGCGGACTCGAGCTGCCTGGCCACCTCGACCGGCTCGAACTCCTCGTAGGAGGGAAGTGAACGTGAAGCCGCGGTCTCGCCGAGGACCACGGCGGGGAGGCCGACCTGCGTCGGCGCGTCGTCCCCGGCGGCCGGCTCGGACCTCTCGGTTGCCGTCCGCTCGTCCGATCCGGCGCCTTCGGCCGAGCGCACCGGCTCCAGCACACTGGTCGACTCGGCCGCGCCGGGCGCCGGTGCCTCGGCACCGGACGTCCCGCGCCGGCCGGCGTTCGTGGCCTTCCCGGCCGGCTCCGGCTCGCCGCCGGGGGCCGGTTCGGGTTCCTTCGTGGCTGCCGGCCGACCGGCCGGCGGTCGCGAGTCGTCGGAGTAGGCGGCCGGCACCGCAGCCCTGCCGGGGATCCGCTTGGGCAGTCCGCCCGGCTCCGGCCGCTTCGGTGACTCGGGTTCGCTGATCGCCGGGCGTGGGTCGGGCAGGGCGACGGCCGGCGGTTCGGCGTCGCCGCTCGCGGCCGGCCAGCCCGCGGCGTCGCCGGGGGTGGTCGACTCGGCCTTCTTCACGGCCTCGAGCCAGTTCGCCGCCGTCGGTGGTTCGCCGGTGTGCGCCGGTGCCTGCGCGCCGCCGCGTGCCGCCTCGAGCCAGTTGGGGCCCGCCGGTCGCTCGCCCGGCCCGCCGGCCGCCTGCTCCCGGGCGCCGTCCAGCCAGTTGATCGCCGCGAACTCGCCGGTGTCCCCGGACTCCGCCTTCTTCGCGGCCTGCAGCCAGCTCGCCGCCACCGACCGCTCGGGACCGGCGCTACCGGCAGTACCGCCCCGGTCGGCCGGCGCCTGCCCGGCGGCGGTCGTCAGCCACGACTCGTCCGTCCGCTCGCCCCTTGCCCGCGTGCCCCCCGACGCGGTCGGCGCCGACAACCCGGTCCCGGGATCCGGCTCGTCGACCGCCGCGACCGACCGCACCTGCGACCACTCCGCCGCCGACGCCGGCCCGTCCTGCCCGAACGAGGGCAGCTCGAACGCGGCGGTCTGACCTGGGTCGCCGATGTTCACCAACCCCGCCGGCACCAGCACCGAGGCACACAACCCGCCATCGACCCGCGGAATCAGCCGCACGTGAATCCCGTGCCGCGCGGTGAGGCGCCCGACCACGAACAGCCCCATCTGCCGCGAGATCGGCACGTCCACGCCGCCGCCACCGGTGATCTTCTGGTTGGCCTCCGCCAGCTCCTTCTCGCCCATGCCGACGCCCTTGTCGACGATGTCCACCACCGCCGACCCGTCCTGCAGCAGCCGGCTCACCACCGTCACCTGCGCGTCGGGCGGCGAGAACGCCGTCGCGTTCTCGATCAGCTCGGAGATGGACCTGATCAGGTCACCGGCCGCGTAGCCGGCGATCCGCACGTCCGGCACCGACCGGACCACCGCCCGCTGGTAGTGCTCCACCTCGGAGATCGCGGCACGCAGCACGTCCGGCAGCGGCATGGGCTCGGCGAACCGGCGCAGCAGCCCGGTGCCCGACAGCACCATCAGGTTCTCGTTGTTGCGCCGCATCCGCGTCGCCAGGTGGTCGATCTTGAACAGGTTCTCCAGCTGGTCGGGGTCCTCGGTCTTCTGCTCCAGCTGCTCCATCAGCCGCAGCTGCCGCTCCACCAGCCCCTGGCTGCGCCGCGACAGGTTCGTGAAGATGTTCGCCAGGTTGCTGCGCAGGCTCGCCTCCTCGGCGGCGGACCGCACGGCCTGGCCGTTCACCGCGTCGAACGCGCGGGCCAGCTGGCCGAACTCCTCGGTCGACCGCAGCGGCACCGGCTCGATCTCGACCTTCTCACCAGCTCGGATGCTCACCACGGCCGCCGGCAGCCGCTCGTTCGCCACGGCCAGCGCGGTCCGCCGCAGCAGGCCGACCGAACGCAGCAGGTACCGCCCGAGACCGCCCCCGATGCCCGCCGCCAGCAGCACCATCGACAGGAGCAGCACCGACTCCAGGCCCGCGCGGTTGCTGACGCTCTCCGCAAGCGCGGCCGAGTCCGACCGCAGGCTGTTCGCCGCCTGCCGGGTCAGGTCGGTCATCAGCGTGAACGACGCGTTCGAGTTCGTGTTCCACTGTTCCTGGTTGAACGGCAGCGCGGCCGGGTCGGTGGTGCGCAGGGCGTCCACGAGCCGCAGGTACGCGATCACGTTGTCGCCCTCGACGGCATCCTGGTAGCGGGTGGCCAGGGCGGGCGGGGCCTGTGCCTGGAAGTCCTCGAGCTTGTCGTCGAACCGGACGTCGGCCTCGAGCAGCAGTTGCCTCGCGGCATCGGGCAGGACGCGGTCCCGCAGGGCCATGTTGCCGATCACCTGCTGCAACGCGACCTGCTCGCTCATGCCCTGCAGCTCGGACAGCGCGAGCGACGTGGCGGCCAGGTCCTCGGCGGGGAACCGGCCCACCAGTGAGCGGTCGTACTCCAGCACCGGGTTGACCACGGCGTTGTACGCGCTGAGCACGATGAGCCCGTCCGCGCCGGACGTCACCTGCCGCCGGGCCAGGGGCAGGGTGTCGAGCGCGCGGACGAGCGCGCCGTAGCCGGAGGTCGGATCGCCGAGACCGGGGTCGCGCCGGACGACCTCCTTCATCGCGGCGACGGCCCGGTCGGTCGCCTTCGCGGCCGGGTCGAGCTGTCCGCCCGCCCGAAGGGCCTCGTTGCGCTCGCGCTCGACGGCCGCCAGCACCGAGACGAACTGGGTGCGCAGTGCCGCGACGCGTTCGGTCGCGGAGTAGGACCTGGCCAGGCTGACGTCCGCCTCGACCCGCAGGACCCCCAGGACCAGGGCGCTCACGACGGGCACGACGAGCACCACACCCAGCTTGACCAGCAGCGGCCAGTTCCGCCACTGGACCGTCGCCGACCACCACGTACTCCGACGAGCGACCGGCTCGGGCCCGCTCGCCTGGACCGAGCTCACGAGATGCACCTCACCCACGGCGTTGGCTTCTCGGGCACGCCCGGCCGTCCCGACAATCCCAGTCAATTTAGGGATTCGACACCGCTATTTTCAAGCTCCGTTTATGCCACCGACTGAGCACTCTCCGTTGCCAGACCAATTTTGGCAACTGGTTTTCTCGATCTTACTGTATGCCGAAAGTTTCGAACCCAACGAGGCCTTGACTATGGGCGCGCGCTCGTTACGCTTTCGCAAGCTTCGTTGGAAGGGAATCCCCATGACCCAAGCGTCGGCGTTCACGCATGCGCCGGAGCCGGAGAAATACGTTGCCTTCGAGCCGGCGGTAAACGATTTCTCGACGGGGTTCGGTCCGGACGAGAATGCGAAGCCGAGCTACGCGGCGATTCGGGAGCACCCCGACTTCGTGCGGGTCCGCCGCCGGCTCACCCGGTTCATCTTCCCCGTGAGCGTGCTGTTCTTCGTCTGGTACATGACCTACGTGCTGCTCGCGGCCTATGCGCACGACTTCATGGCCCGGCGTGCGCTCGGCAGTGTCACGGTCGGACTGCTGCTCGGACTGTCCCAGTTCGTCACCACGGTCGTGATCATGCTGTGGTACGCGCGGTTCACCAGGACAAAGGTGGATCCGGAGATCGACAGACTGCGCCGGTTCGCCGGGGAGGACTGAGCATGGACGGCGAGCCGCTACTCAACATCGGCATCTTCGTCGCGATCGTCGCGGTGACCCTCTTCGTGGTGTACCGGGTGAGCAGCCGGAACACCACCACCGCCGACTACTACGCGGCCGGCGGTGCTTTCACCGGGGTGCAGAACGGCATCGCGCTGTCCGGTGACTACCTTTCCGCGGCGTCGTTCCTCGGCATCGCCGGCGCCATCGCGGTACACGGCTACGACGGCTTTCTTTACTCGATCGGCTTCCTGGTCGCGTGGCTCCTCCCGCTGCTGCTGATCGCCGAGCGCTTCCGCAACGTAGGCCGGTTCACGATGGGTGACGTGGTCGCCTTCCGGATGCGGCAGCGGCCCCTCCGCGCGGCCGCGGCCAACTCGACCCTGGTGATCTCGGCGTTCTACCTGCTCGCCCAGATGGCCGGCGCGGGCGTGCTGATCTCGTTGCTGCTGGATGTCCGGTCCAGCGGTGGTCAGGCCCTGGTCATCGTCGCCGTCGGCGCGGTCATGATCTTCTACGTGCTGGTCGGCGGGATGAAGGGCACCACCTGGGTGCAGATCATCAAGGCCAGCCTGCTGCTCGTCTGCGTGCTCCTGCTGACCGTGTTCCTGCTGGGCAAGTTCGGGTTCAGCCTGTCCGACCTGCTCAACCGGGCCGCCGGCAACAACGCCCTCGGCGACCAGATGCTCCAGCCGGGCGCGCAGTACGGCAAGTCGGAGACCAGCAAGCTGGACTTCGTGTCGCTGTCGCTCGCGCTGGTGCTCGGCGCGGGCGCGCTGCCCCACGTGCTCATGCGCTTCTACACCGTGCCCGACGCGCTGCAGGCCCGGCGCTCGGTGCTGTCGGCGACCTGGGCGATGGTGCTGTTCTACGGCTGCACGCTGGTCATCGGCTACGGCGCGAGCGCGGTGGTCGGTTCGAAGACGATCATGTCCGCGCCGGGCAAGGAGAACTCGGCGGTGCCGCTGCTGGCGTTCTCGGTCGGCGGGTCCGTGCTGCTGGCGATCGTGGCGGCGGTCGCGTTCACCACGATCCTCGCGGTGGTGGCGGGGCTGACGCTGACCGCGTCCGCGTCCTTCGCCCACGACGTCTACGCGAACGTGCTCAAGCACGGCCGGCCGGCGCCGGGCTCGGAGCTGCGGGTCGCGCGGATGACCGCGGTGGTCATCGGCCTGCTGTCGATCGTGGGCGGCTACCTGGCGATCGGGCAGAACGTGGCGTCGCTGGTGGCGCTGGCGTTCGCGCTGGCGGCGTCGGCGAACCTGCCGACGATCCTGTACACGCTGTTCTGGCGGCGGTTCAACACGACCGGGTCGCTGTTCTCGATGTACGGCGGGCTGGGGTCGTGCCTGCTCCTGATCGTGTTCTCGCCGGTGTTCTCCGGCGGTGCGACCTCGTTCGTCAAGGGTGTGGATTTCCACCTGTTCCCACTGAACAACCCGGGAATTGTTTCCATCCCACTGTCGTTTCTCCTCGGATTCCTCGGCACCGTGCTGAGCCGGGACCGCGCGGACGAGGAACGCTCCGACGAGCTGGAAGTCCGCTCGGTGACCGGCATCGGCGCGTCCACGAGCTGAATTCTGGGCAACGAACGCGTAACGACGTGAACGCGCCCGCGATGCGTACTCGTGATTGCGACGTGACGGCAAAACGCCGGCACGTGAGTCCAGAACCTGGAGTGCGTACAACATGAGTCGAGTCATGGTGAGCCTGGCCGTCGCCGCGCTGGTGGCGGTCGGCATCGGGGGAGCGGCCAGTACGGCCGGTGCGGCGACGACGCACCGCGACCCGGTCCCCGAGGCGATCAAGGTGCCCGACGGCAACAAGCGCACCGCCGTCATGCCGGCGGAGGGCGTGCAGACCTACCAGTGCACCGCCGGCGCGTGGGTCTTCCTCCAGCCGGACGCCATCCTGCGCAACCGGGGGCGCGCCGAGGTGCTCCACTCGAAGGGTCCGGTGTGGACCTCGACGCGGGACGGCAGCTCCGTCACGGCCTCCGCGCAGGCCAACTCCCCGGTGCCGGACGCGATCCCGCAGCTGCTGCTGAAGTCCACCGGCAACCGCGGCCCGGGCATCTTCGCCGACGTCACCTACATCCAGCGCCTGAACACCACCGGCGGCGTCGCCCCGGCCGGCACCTGTACCGATGGCACCACCGTGTCGGTCCCCTACACCGCGGACTACGCCTTCTGGGTGGCCGCGTGACCCACGCGTGATTCGTGTGCGCTCCCAAAGCTGGTCACCGGGAGCGCACACGAGTTCCGCGGCATCAGACCGGTGACGCGATGACGACCCGGTTCTCCTCGTAGCCTTCCGCCCCGCCGACCCAACGGCCGCCGCAGGTCACCAGTACCAGGCGGTGCTCGCCGTCCTGGCCGAATAGCTCCTGCGCGCGGCTCGGCAACTGGTCCTTGTGGACGGTCTCCACCTGCCGCACCTGGAACCGGTACGACTTGCCGTCCTTGTCCATCACCGTCACGACGTCGCCGGCCTTCGACTGCCACAGCTCGGCGAACGGCCCGGTCGCGCCGTGCCAGTTCACGTGCCCGGCGAGCACGGTCGCCCCGTTCCGCGCGTCGAGGGTCGCACCCCACCACGCGGCCTGCCGGACGCCTTCGGGCACGGGCAGCACGCCGTTCACGACGTCCATGGGCACCAACGTGGCCGTCCCACCGCGAACGAGCCGCACCGTGTTGTTCGGCTGCGCCTTCTCGGGCCGGGTGGCCGGAGTCTCGGTCGTGGCGGGGGGAGGTGTGGTCGTCGTCGGCGGCGGCGACTGGCGGGGCGTCGGCTTGGCGGCGACGAGCGCCCGCTTCACGCCCTCGGCCGCGGCCGTCGGCGAGCCGGCGACCGAGTCCGGCCCCGCGCCGGCCGCGATCGCCGTCGCGAGCAGCACCGCGCCCGCGGCGGCCGGCACCGCGGCACGCCGCAACCCGCGGCGTCGCCTCCGGTGCCGGCCCGCCACGCTCAGACCCGCTCGCGCCTGCGCAGCACCAGCTGCCACAGCACCAGCCCGGCCAGCACGAGCGCGCCGAGGAGCCCGGCGATCGCGCCGCCCGACAGGGTGCTGCTCATCGCGGCCTGCGCGACCGGCGCGTCCGGCGAGCCACCGGCCGGGATCTGGCTCGGCAGCTGCGGCGTGGTGGTCGTCGGCGGCGGTGACGCGGACGCCTGGCCCGACGCGGCCAGCTGCTTCTCCCCGCCGGTGCTGACGATGCGCTGGGCGTCGAGCTGCACGGCCTGCTGGACCGTCGGCACCTCGGCCGGCGACGCGAGCTTGATGTCGATCTTCGGGGAAGTGCCGGTCGGCGTCACCTTCAGCACGAAGTCTGCCGTGCCGGTGGTGATGGTGCCCGTGGTGACCGGTTTTCCCGCCGCGTCAGGGAAAGTGGCGCCGGTGGCGGTGACCGTCACCGGCACGTTCGGGACGACCTTGCCCGCCGCGTTCTTGATCGAGATGCCCCAGTCGGCCGTGGCGCCGATGGTCAGCGGCACGGTCGGCGCGACCACCGTGGCCGTCCACGGCCCGCGGTTCGTGGCGGCGTCGGCGGTCAGGGTCTGCACGGCCGCCTGCGCGCTCGCGGGCAGCTTGGCCAGGTGGAACGGCGCGTCGTAGGCGATGTGCCGGAAGTCGTTCGTCGGGGCCAGCTGGTCCGGGGACTGCGGCCCCGCCGTCCAGGTGTGCAGCAGGTGCGCGAGCGCCGCGGCCTCGTCGGGTTTCTTCGTGTCGCCGTAACGCAGCAACAGGTAGGAGATGTCGGCGGCGACGTCCGGCGGGAGCGGGGTGTCCCACTTGGTCCGCAGCGGCGTGCCCGGCTGGTACAGCTCGTCGCTGTCCGGCGCGAGGTAGGCGAACTGCACGCAGAAGACCTGTTTTCCGTTCACCACATAGGAACCGAGCCAGTCGGCGGCGTCGGGGTTGCCCTTGTACGGCTGGGCCGGGCTGGTCGCGATCCCGATGCCCTGCTGCACGGTCGCGTCCGCGACCGGCGCGCCGGCTAAGGCGAACCCGGCAACCAGCAGGCCGGCTGTCAGTCCCGCGCGCAAACGTCTGGACATGCGTCATCCCCAATCGCCGCCAATGGGCTCGTGGGAAGCCTTCTGGATCGACCCCCGCCAGGACAAGCCGCCACCAGAGGGGTGCGGTTAACCCAGCTATACGAACGCAAACGCGGGCCTGATCACGCAGCGCTACCTACTGCATCATCCGGCCTACGGCGTCGGCCAGATGGTCCCGGTCCGGGACGGGAAGCTTGCCGGCCAGCAGGTTCAACTGGGCGACGACCTCGGCGTGGCACCCCACCGCCAGCTCGCGCCCCTCATCGGTCAGCTCGGCGTAGGTCACCCGGCGGTCGTGCGCGTCGCGTGTGCGGACGACGAGCCCGCGCTGCTCCAGCCGGTCGACGAGGTTGCTGACGTTGGACTTCTCGAGCTGTAGCAGGCGGCCCAGCTCGGACATGCCGACGTCGCCGTAGGCGTTGATGGCGCACAGGAGGCGCACCTGCTGCTGGCTGAGCCGGTGCGCCCGGCCGACCTCGGTGAACAGGTGCAGCACCTGGTGGGCCAGGCCGACCAGCGCGACCGCCAGCCGCTCGTCCGTGCGTGTGTCGCTCATCGTGCCCCGATGGTATACGACGTGAACTTAACGGCGACCCGGCCGTAGAGAGGTCGGCCGGGTCACCGACCTCATTGTGCCTCGAAACCGTGCCTCGAAACCGTGCCTCGAAACCGTGCCTCGAAACCGTGCCTCGAAACCGTGCCTCGAAACCGTGCCTCGAAGTCGAAGCTACTGTCCCGGTGTGGAACTGGACCTTGGCGCGGTTCGCGCGTTCGTGGCCGTGGCGGACGAGCTGCACTTCGGCGCGGCGGCGGACCGGCTGGGCCTGACGCAGCAGGCGGTGTCCAAGCGGGTCGCGAAGCTGGAGGCGGCCCTCGGCGCCACGCTGCTGGACCGCGCCCCCACCGGCACGGTGCCGACGAAGGACGGCGCGACGTTCCTCCCGCACGCTAGAGCACTGGTGGCACTGGCCGACCAGGCGAAGGCGGCGGTGCGGACCGGCCCCCTGCGGGTGGACGTGCTGGGCACCCGCCTGGCGACCACGGAGCTGATCAGGGCGTTCCACGAGACGAACGACGACGTGGAGATCCACATAGTGACCGGCGGCACGGGCGGCCGGACGGCCAGGGAGGCGCTCCTCCGCGGCACGATCGACGCCGCGTTCGCCCGGGTGGCGGGGGAGTTGGCCCCACAGCTGGCGCACACCCCCGCCTGCCTGGACCCGCACCAGCTCGTCTGCGGTCGCGGACACCCGCTGGCCACCCGCCCCGAGGTCCGCCTGGCGGAGCTGACGGACTCGGTCACCTGGCTGCCCGGCTACAACCCGGACACCGAATGGGCGGACCTGTACGAGGAGATGCGGCGTGAGTTCCCACTGACGATCGACACCGGAGGCCCGAACTTCGGCCTGGACCACCTCCTGGACACCGTGGCGGCATCGGAGAACCGCCACTTCTTCGGCGGCGAGTTCATGCGAATCCCTTGGCACGCGGGGATCGTGCGCATCCCCATCGTCGACCCGACGCCGGTCTACCCGTGGTCGATGGTGTGGCACCGCGACAACCGTCACCCGGCGCTGCCGAGGCTGATCGAGTACGTCGAGACCACCTACGAGCCCTACGACCCCACCAGACACTGGCTTCCGCGGGCCGATCGCCAGGTGATGTGAGGAGAACCGAGGCGCCGGCGCTCCCCGCTCAGCTGGTCGGCTGGTCGAGGTGACCGTTCTTGACCGCGGTGAGCAGGGGGAGGGTGTCGACGGTGAGTGTGGGCCCGGCGGGGTTCTTGCTGTCCCGCACCGCGTCGCCGGTGTGTGCCAGCTCGACGCAGGTGTCCTGCGCGTCGCTGAGTCTGGACTTGCGCCACCGGGTGGCCGTGGTCATGTTGTCTCCATTGCCTTCGCGATTTCCTTGGCCATCTGCAGTGACCGTTCCGGACCAAGGGCCATTCGTTGGATTTCCGCCGGTGCGGAGAGGTATGCCGCCACGCTCTCCCGGTCCCAGATGAAGGCACTCGTGCGATGGTGTTCCAGCAGCACGATGGGTGGCGCCGTCAGGAACTCGAACATCACGAACGGGCCGGCGAGCATCGGGTGGTAGCCAGGCGCCGTGCTCGGCACGATCTGGATGGTCACGTTCGGCAGCTCGCCCATCTTCGCCAGATGGTCGAGCTGGTCGGCCATCACCTCCGGCGAGCCGACCGGCCGGACCAGCGCCTCGGAGTCGATCAGGGCCAGGAAGTTCACGGGGTTCCGCCGGCGGGTGATCACGTCGCGGCGGCCGGCTCGCAGCGCCACCTTCGTGTCCACGTCCGGGTCGTCCTCGCCGAGTACCGCTCGGGCGTACTCGCTGGTCTGCAGGAGACCTGGGATGAGCAACGGCTGGACATGGGTGATCCGGGTGGCGGTGCGTTCCAGCTCTATCAGCCTGGTCAGGCGTTGGCCGATGTTGGTCGATCCCGTAGTCAGCTCGCCGGGGCCATCAGCCTTGCGCCGCAACCCGATGATGCGTTCCCGCTCGTCATCGGTGACGCTGAGTGCATCCAGTAGAGCGGTCAACCGCTCCAGTGGTACGAGGCGCTTACCAGTCTCCCAGAAGGAAATGTTCGCGTTCGACACGCCCGCGCGTTCGGCCATGACTCTCGTGTTCAGGCCGGCATCCTTGCGTAGTCGCCGGAGTTCCGTGCCCAGGTCGCGTGATTCCGCGGTGCCACTGATAACTGCCACGTAGCAATTCTAGATGTGCAAATGGGTGGCAACGCAATCGCTCGATAGGGGCATTGTGCGAATGAACACGTAGCACTCAGAATTGCCGGTAATCAGAACGTACTGGAGGTGGGCCGTGGGTAGCTGGGCCGTCCTCGACCTCTTCGTCGCGGAGTCCCTTCCGGACGGTCGGGTGTCGTTGCGCATCACGTCGCCGGAGCCCGTCGCGGTCACCGCCGAGGTGGCCGAGCACATCCGCCTCGCCATCGGTGCGGCCATCGGGTCCGCGCGCCGACACGAAGGAGAACTCTGATGTACGGCAGGCTTTTCACGCTCGCGAGCGCGGCCGACCACAACCTGGTCTTCGCGTGGGGCATGGAGATCATCGAGGTCGACGACCGCGCCGCCGTCCTCTACCGCCGCGATCCGGTCAGCCGTCGGACCGCACACTCCGTCCACGAGTCCGCCCGGGCCGCGCTGGCCCGTTTCGACAACCGTCCCGCGCCGATGGAGCTCGTCTGGATGGATATGCCCGACCATATCGGAATTCTGTGGGATCTTTTCGACATCAAAGCGCTCAACTGAACTCGGTGTTTACCGCGGAGCCGCGGAATGTGGACGATTATCGCCGGGTCAGCAACCACAGCAGAACGGGTGCGCCGAGCGCTCCCGTCACCACGCCGACCGGAAGCTGAGCGGACGGCAGGATGTGCCGGCCGACCACGTCGGCGGCCAGGATCACCGCCGAGCCCGTCAGCCCGGACACGAGCACCGGCGGCCACGCCATTCCCGTCAACCGCTGCGCGATCTGCGGTGCCACCAATGCCACGAACAGCACCGGGCCGGCCGACGCCGTCGCGAACGCCGCCATCCCGACCCCGGTCACCAGCAACGCCAGGTGCGCCGCCCGCACCGGCGTGCCCAGCCCGAGCGCGACCTCGTCCCCCAACTGCAGTTGCCGCGCCCACGGGCCGAGGAACACCGCGACCGGGGTCAACACCGCCAGCACGATCGCCAGCGGCTGGACCTGCGACCAGTCCCGGTCGTTCAGGCTGCCCACCAGCCACCCCATGGCCCGCTGTGCCTCGAAGACCTGCGCCTTGGTCATCAGGAAGTCGGTGATGCTCGCACACATCGCGGCCACCCCGACCCCGACCAGGATGAACCGGTACCCGGTCGTCCCGCGCCGCCAGGACAGGACGTACACGAGCAGCCCGGCGCCCAACCCGCCGATGACTCCGAGCACCGTCGCGGAGCCGAACCCGAACGTGATCCCCGCGACGACCAGCGCCGCCGCCCCCGCGTTGACGCCCACGATGTCCGGGCTGGCAAGCGGGTTGCGGGTCACCGTCTGGAAGATCGCCCCCGCCATGCCGAACGCCAGCCCCGCCAGCAACCCGGCCAGCGCCCGCGGCAACCGCAGGTCCCGCACGATGTACACCGCGCCGGGGTCACCCGCACCGAACATCGCCCGCACGACCCCCGGCAGGCTGATGGGAAAGCTGCCGATGGTCATGCCGTAGCAGAACGGCGCCAGCGTCACGACCAGGAGCGCGGCGCCGACGAGGATCATCCGCGGCCGCAGCACCCCGGAAACCGGACCCACCTGAAACGTGGTCCGCCCATGCGCACGAGTCAGCATCACCACGCCACCACCCGAACCACGTGTCGGGAAGGGCCACCGGCCGGCCGTGTGCCCCTCGCGAGTGGGGCCGTCACAGCTCCGCCAGACGTCGGCGCCGGCGGACCAGCGCGATGAAGAACGGCGCCCCGATCAGCGCCACCACGATGCCCACCTGCGTCTCCGCCGGTCTCGTCACCACCCGCCCGACGATGTCCGCGACCAGCAGCAGGCACGGCGACAGCACCATCGAGTACGGCAGCAGCCACCGGTGGTCCGGCCCGGTGACGAACCGCGCGATGTGCGGGATCACCAACCCGATGAACATGATCGGCCCGGCCACCGCGACCGCCCCGCCGGTCAGCAGCGTCACCGCCACCACCCCCTGCGCACGCACGAGCCCCAGCCGCCGCCCGAGCGCCTTCGCCGTGTCGTCGCCGAGTGCCATGCTGTTCAGCGCCGGCGCGGCGGCCAGCGCCAGCACGGCTCCCACCACCAGGAACGGCGCCACCCGCACCAGCGACCCGGACACCGGCCCCGCCAGCGACCCGGCCGACCAGAACCGGTACCGGTTCAGCGCCACCGGGTCCGTCAGCACCAACGCGCTCGTGAACGACGTCAGCAACGCCGTCACCGCCACCCCGGCCAGCGCCAGCCGCACCGGCGATGCCTCCGTCCGCCCCCGGTTCCCCAGCACGTACACCACCACGCTCGCCCCCAGCGCCCCGGCGAACGCGAACCAGATGTAGCTGTACAGCGACGTCACGCCCAGCACCGCGATGGCGAACACGATCGAGAACGCCGCCCCCGCGTTGACCCCCAGCAGCCCCGGCTCGGCCAGCGGGTTACGCGTCAGCGCCTGCATCAGGGCGCCGGCCAGCCCGAGCGCGGCCCCGACCGCCACCGCCAGCAGCGTCCTCGGGATCCGGACGCTGTGGATGACCACCGCGTCCGCCGACCCGTCGTCGCGCCACAGCACCTGCCACACGGCCGTGACGCTGATCTCCTTCGAGCCCAGCCAGATGCTCAGCAGGCACAGCACGACCAGCGCGAGCACGGCCACGAGCAGGCCCAGCGCCTGTAAAGGCACCCGCTTGGCGCCGTCAGTTCCCACGCAGTGAAACCTAGCATTAGGGCTTCCTAACCTAAGTGTTGTTAGGCTGCCCTAAGTCATCGGTTCGGAAGTCGGGGAGGCGTGGCGCGCGTGTCTGGTCGCGAAGCGGTGGAGGAAACCGCGACAACCCACCTTGACCTGGCCGAGCCGTACGACGACCAGACGCTCCGGACGGCCGTCGCGGTGCTCCTGGCCCGGTTCACCGGCGTCACCGGCGTGCTCGGCGACGACCCCGGCTTCGCGACGGCCCGAGACCGGGTCGCCGGATCGCCGGACGACTCGATCACCACGTCACTCGACGGCACGCGGCTGTCCGTGACCTACCGCCCGGACCAGCTCGACGCGGCCCTCCTCGACCAGCTGCTCGGGCGCCTCGACACCCTCCTCGCCGACGCGCGGGCCCGGCCGGCCTGCCCGGTCAGCCGCCTCAACCTCCTGCGTGCCGACGAGCGCGACCAGATCCTCGTCGGCTGGAACGACACGGCACTGACGACCCCGCTCCGCACCGTGCCGGACCTGTTCGCCGAGCAGGTCCGCCGCGACCCGACCGCCGTCGCCGTCGTCTGCGAGGACCGGTCGCTCACCTACGCCGAGCTGGACGAGCGCGCGAACCGCCTGGCGCACCTGCTGATCGCCCAGGGCGCCGGCCCGGAACGCGTCGTGGCGCTGTCGGTCCCGCGCTCGCCGGACATGATCGTGGCCGAGCTGGCGGTGCTCAAGGCGGGTGCCGCGTACCTCCCGCTCGACCCCGCCCTACCCGCCGAGCGCCGGGCGTTCATGCTCGCCGACGCCTCGCCGGTGTGCGTGGTCACGACCCTGGACGAGGACCGGCTCGCGGCCGCGTCGCCCGAGGACCCAGCCGTGCCCATCACGCCCGGCAACGCGGCGTACGTGATCTACACGTCCGGCTCGACGGGCCGTCCCAAGGGCGTCGTCGTGTCGCACTCCGGGGTCGCGAAGCTGGTGGCGACGCAGGTTGAGCGGTTCGGGGTGGGGCCGCGCAGCCGGGTGTTGCAGTTTGCGTCGCCGAGCTTCGACGTGGCGTTCTGGGATCTGTGTCTCGGGTTGCTGTCTGGCGGGCGGCTGGTGGTCGTGCCGGCGGAGCGGCGCGTGGCGGGCGAGGCGTTGACGTCGTACGTGCATGAGCACGGTGTCGACTTCATGATTCTGCCGCCCGCGTTGCTGGCCGAGCTGCCGCCGGATCTGGACCTCCCGCGTGACTCGGTGCTGCTGGCTGGTACCGAACGTGTGTCTCCCGAGCTGGTGGCGCGCTGGGCCCCGGGCCGGCGGATGTTCAACGCGTATGGTCCGACCGAGGCGACGGTGAACTCGACGCTCGGCGCGTGCGTGCCGGGCGGGTCCGTGGTGCCGATTGGTGTCCCGGACCCGGGCACGCGAGCGTATGTGTTGGATGGTGGGCTGAGTCCGGTGCCGCCGGGTGTGGTGGGGGAGTTGTACCTGGGTGGCTCGGGTCTGGCCCGGGGCTATCTCGGGCGGCCGTCGTTGACCGCGGAGCGGTTCGTGGCTGACCCGTTCGGGTCTGGTGGCCGTCTGTATCGCACGGGGGATCTGGTTCGTTGGTTGCCGGACGGTCGGCTGGTGTTCCTGGGTCGTGCGGACGATCAGGTCAAGATTCGCGGCTACCGCATCGAGCTGGGTGAGATCGAGGCCGTGCTGACCGAGCACCCTTCGGTGGCGCAGTCGGTGGTCGTCGCGCGGGACGGTCGGTTGGTCGCGTACGCGGCGGTGGTGGCGGGCCGCGACGCGGCGGCGGAGGAGGCACACGTCGGCGAGTGGCGGGAGCTGCACGAGGACGTGTTCACCGGCAGGGGTGGCCTGGAGGAGAACTTCGTCGGCTGGAACTCCAGCTACGACGGCTCCCCGATCCCGCTCGCCGAGATGCGGGAGTGGCATGCCGCGACCATCGACCGGATCATGGCCCTGCGACCGGAACGCGTCTTCGAGATCGGGGTGGGCAGCGGCCTGATCCTGTCCCGGGTGGCGCCGCACGTCGAGGCGTACTGGGGCGTGGACCTCTCGGAGCGGGCGGTCGAGAACCTGCTGCGCGAGGTCGGCCACGAGCCACGCATCCACCTGGAGTGCCGGCCGGCGCACGATCTCGGCTACGTGCCGGCGGGTTACTTCGACACGATCGTCATGAACTCCGTGGCGCAGTACTTCCCCAGCGTGGAGTACCTGGTCGACGTCGTCCGCAAGGCCTACGACCTGCTGGCCCCGGGCGGCCGGATCTTCCTGGGCGACATCCGGAACGCCCGCCTGCTGGCGATCTTCGCCGCCGCGACCGGCCGCAGCCACGAAGGCGAGCTGTTGGTGGACCCGGACTTCTTCGCGGCACTGGCGAAGCATCTGGGCGGAACCGCCGACGTCGAGCTCAAACGCGGCAAGGCACACAACGAGCTGACCCGCTACCGCTACGACGCGGTCCTGCGCAAGTCGGCCCCGCCGCCGCCCGCCACCGAACACACGGCCGCCGATCTCGTTGCCGCCGAACAGCTCCTGCGCGAGGAGCGCCCCGAACGCCTGCGCGTCACGGCCATCCCCAACGGCCGCCTCGCCGGTGACGTCCCCGGTCTCACCGGCGTCGATCCCGAGGACCTGTTCACCCTCGCCGAGCGCACCGGCTACCAGGTCGCCGTCACCTGGTCCGCCACCGAGGACACCCTGGACGCCGTCTTCGCCGTCGAGGCCCCCGACCACGTCTACCGCCCCGGCAACGTCACCAGGTCCTGGTCCGCCTACGCCAACAACCCGTCCCGCGGCCGGGAGTCCGGCACGCTCGCCGCGACCCTCCGCGCCCACGCACGCGAACGCCTCCCCGAGTACATGGTCCCCGCCGCGTACGTCGTGCTCGACCGGTTGCCCGTGCTGGCCTCCGGCAAGGTCGACCGCCGCGCCCTGCCCGACCCGGAAGCGCAGGCCGCGCCCACCGGTCGCGCCCCACGCACCCCCGTCGAGCAGATGCTCTGCGAGATGTTCGCCGAGGTCCTCGGCCGCCCGTCGGTCGGTGCGGACGACGACTTCTTCGCACTCGGCGGCCATTCCCTGCTCGCCACCCGCCTGCTCCTCTGGATCCGCAAGGCTCTCGGCGCCGAGCTGTCGATCCGCGCCGTGTTCGACACCTCGACCCCGGCCGGCCTCGCCGAGCTGCTCGCCGGCACGGCGGCCGCCGAGGACCGCCCCGAGCTGGTCGCGGCCGACCGCCCCGACCGGGTCCCGCTTTCCTTCGCCCAGCAACGACTCTGGTTCCTGCACCGGCTCGAGGGCGGCTCCGCGACCTACAACGTCCCACTGGTGCTGAGGCTCACGGGCCGCGTCGACGAGACCGCGCTGCGGGCCGCGCTCAACGACGTGGTCGCGCGGCACGAGTCCCTCCGCACGGTCTTCCCGGCCGTGGACGGCGTGCCCTACCAGCACATCCTGGACTCGGCGACCGTCGAGCTGGTCACCAGGGACGACGGCTCGGTGGACGAGATCGTCCGGCGCGTCTTCGATCTGGAGAACGGCATCCCCGTCCGGGCGGAGCTGCTGCGGCTCGACGCCGAGCAGCACCTCCTCGTCCTGGTGTTCCACCACATCGCCGCCGACGGCTGGTCCATGGCCCCGCTCTGGCGAGACCTCGGCACCGCCTACGCGGCCCGCACGAAGGGTCGCGCCCCCGGCTGGGCGCCGCTGCCCGTCCAGTACGCGGACTACACGCTGTGGCAACGTGAGCTGGACACGGACGCCCAGCTGGACTACTGGCGCGAGGCGCTGGCCGGCCTGCCGGACCGCACCGAGCTGCCGACCGACCGCCCCCACCCCGCGGTCGCGTCCTACCGGGGCGGGTTCTTCACGTTCGACTGGGACGCCACCCTCCACGGAGGACTGGGCGAGCTGGCCCGCGACTGCGGCGCCAGCGTGTTCATGGTTGTGCACGCCGGCCTCACCGCCCTGCTGACCAGGCTCGGCGCGGGCACGGACGTCCCCGTCGGCACCCCGATCGCCGGCCGCACCGACCAGGCACTGGAGGACCTGGTCGGGTTCTTCGTGAACACGCTGGTGCTGCGGGTGAGTACGGACGGCGACCCGTCGTTCCGGGAGCTGGTCGGCCGGGTGCGTGAACGTGGCCTGGATGCCTACGCCCATCAGGAC
>Ga0164298_10000215_pt1 | contig 17217 bp, 12 predicted proteins | sample Whisoiple_216_MG_FD_109713 | JGI IMG/M metagenome (GOLD analysis project Ga0164298, IMG submission 109713) | Unamended control soil microbial communities from upstate New York, USA - Whitman soil sample_216_MG | ecosystem: Environmental > Terrestrial > Soil > Agricultural land ...
AGCAAGGCAGCAAGGCAGCAAGGCAGCAAGGCAGCAAGGCAGCAAGGCAGCAAGGCAGCAAGGCAGCAAGGCAGCAAGGCAGCAAGCATAGGGCCACGATGGACACCGGGCGGAAAACGGGGCGGAGCAGAGAAGGCCAACGAGAGCGAGCAGGGAACAAGAGCGAGAAGAGACCAGAGCCATGGCGAGAACCACGCAGAGTCGTGGCGGAAGGCCCACGGCGCCACGCTTCACGACCGCACGGGAGCCGGCCGCCGAGCACGGCAACCTGGGGGCGTTGACACTGCCGGCACAGATGCCTGAGGCAAAGCGCTAGACGACAACCCACCTAACGCCCACGAAGTTCAACCAGCCCCACCCAACCAGCCCCCGGCCCAACCCTCGCCCACCACACCCCCGGCCCCGCCCCCCGGCCGGCCCGGCTAGCAACCAGAGACACAACCCTCAGTGAGCGGCATCGTTCCAGGAGCGACCAAACCCGACCGACACATCCAACGGCACGTCCAACTTGTACGCGGACCCCATCCCCTTGCGCACCAACGCTTCCGCCTCGACACGCTCATCCTCGCGCACCTCGAGCACCAGCTCGTCGTGCACCTGCAGCAACATCCGCGACCGCAGGCCGGCAAGCTCACGGTCCACATTGAGCATCGCGACCTTGATGATGTCCGCCGCGCTCCCCTGGATCGGCGCGTTGAGGGCCATCCGCTCAGCCATCTCGCGACGCTGACGGTTGTCCGAGGTCAGGTCCGGCAGGTAGCGCCGGCGACCGAAGATCGTCGACGTGTAGCCGTCCTTCCTGGCCTGTGCCACGATCTCCTGCAGGTAGTCACGCACTCCGCCGAACCTGGCGAAGTACTCCTCCATCAGGCCGCGCGCCTCCTCCGTGGAGATGCGCAGCTGTTGGGACAGCCCGTACGCCGACAACCCGTACGCCAGCCCGTAGTTCATCGCCTTGATCTTCGCTCGCTGGGCGCCGGTGACCTCCGTCGGCTCCACAGCGAACACTCGCGCCGCGGTCGCCGCGTGGAAGTCGTGTCCGGAGTTGAACGACTCGATCAACGCCTTGTCGCCCGAAAGGTGCGCCATGATCCGCATCTCGATCTGCGAGTAGTCCGCGGTCATCAACGCGTCGAAGTCCGGGCCCACCACGAACGTGTCGCGGATCGTGCGGCCCTCGTCCGTCCTGATCGGGACGTTCTGCAGGTTCGGTTCCGTCGACGACAGACGGCCCGTCGCCGCGATCGTCTGGCTGTACGTCGTGTGGATGCGGCCGTCGTCGGACACCGACTTGATCAGGCCCTCGACCGTGATCTTCAACCGCATCGCGTCCCGATGCTCCAGCAGGTGCGCCAGGAACGGGTGCTCGGTCTGCTCGAACAACCCGGTCAGCGCGTCCGCGTCGGTCGTGTAGCCGGTCTTGGTGCGCTTGGTCTTGGGCATCTCCAGCTCGTCGAACAACACCACCTGCAGCTGCTTCGGCGACCCCAGGTTGATCTCCTTGCCGATGACCCGGAACGCGTCCTGCTCGGCGTGCTTCACCCGCGACCCGAAGTGCGCCTCCAGCGACGCCAGCTGCGCCGTGTCCACCGCGATGCCGACCGCCTCCAGCTCGGCGAGCACCCGCAGCAGCGGCAGTTCCATGTCCGTGAGCAGCGCGGCCTGACCGGTCTCGTCCAGCGCCACCGCCAGCGCGTCGGCCAGCTCCGCGATCGCCCGTGCCCGCACGATCTCGCCCTCGGCGACCTTCTCGTCGTCGCCGTCCAGGCCGTCCAGCAGCGACAGCTGCCGCTCCTCCGGCTGCTGCTCCACCCGCAGCTCACGCTTCAGGTACCGCAACACCAGGTCGTCGAGCGCGAACGACCGCTGGCCGGGCCGCACCAGGTACGCCGCCAGCTGCGTGTCGGTCACGAGTCCGGCCACCGTCCAGCCGCGGTGGCGCAGCGCGTGCAGCGACGGCTTGACGTCGTAGGTCAGCTTCGGCATCGACTCGTCGGCCAGCCACCCCGCGAGCGCCTGCTCGTCGGTTTCGTCCAAGGCGGTGACGTCGACGTACACGCCGATGCCATCGGCTCGCGCGAGCGCCACGGAGCGCAACTCGATGGCCTCCCCGCCGACACCGGTCGAGCTGAGCTGGAACGACAGTCCCATTCGGGTGCCGGCCGGGGAGTTCGCCGACAGCCAGGACCCCAGCTTGCCCGGCTCGAACGTGCCGCCGGTCACCTCGAAGCCGTGCTCGGCCTCGGGCACGGCCGCCTCCAGCTCACCGAACAGCCGCTCGCGCAGCACCCGGAACTCCAGGTCGTCGAACAGCTGGTGCACCGCGTTGCGGTCCCACTGCCGGACCGCCAGGTCGTCGGGCGCCAGCTCCAGCGGCACGTCCTTCACCAGCTCGGTGAGCTGGCGGTTCATCATCACGTTGGACAGGTTGTCCCGCAGCGCGTCGCCCACCTTGCCCTTGACCTCGTCGACCCGGTCGATCAGCTCGTTCAGCGTGCCGTACTGGTTGATCCACTTGGCCACGGTCTTCTCGCCGACGCTCGGGATCTTCGGGAGGTTGTCCGACGGGTCGCCACGCAGCGCCGCGTAGTCGGCGTACTGGTCGGGACGCACCCCGGTCTTGGTGTGCACCGCCTCCGGGTCCATCCGGCTCACCGTGGACACGCCACGGGTCGGGTAGATGACGGTGACCTGGTCGTTGACCAGCTGGAACGCGTCGCGGTCGCCCGTGAGGATGAGCACCTGGTAGCCGTCCGCGGTCGCCTGGGTGGTGAGCGTCGCGATGAGGTCGTCCGCCTCGAAGCCGTCCTTCTCCAGCGCCTGGATGGCCAGCGTCTCCAGCACGTCCTTGATCAGGCTGATCTGGCCCTTGAACTCGTCCGGCGTCGCGGACCGGTTCGCCTTGTACTCGGCGTACTGCTCGCTGCGGAAGGTCTTGCGTGAGACGTCGAAACACACGGCGATGTGCGTCGGCTTCTCGTCGCGCAGCAGGTTGATCAGCATCGACGTGAACCCGTACACGCCCTCGGTGTGCTGCCCGGTCTTGGTGACCAGGTTCGCGTCCTTGAGCGCGTAGAAAGCCCGGTAGGCCATCGAGTGACCGTCGATGAGCAGCAACCGGCGCTCGGAGGTCTTGACAGAATCTGTGGCGGGCGTCTCAGGCACCCTGCGAGTCTAGGGTGGGTCACCGACAATTCTCCGCAGACCCCGTATGACCAGCTAGGAGACCGTGTGGCCAACTTCCCGGAGAGCCTGCCGGGTGTCCGGCAGGACCTCGTCGACCAGTGGCTTCCCACGAGGATGGGCATCGAGATCAAGGAGTGGGACGCTCAGCGTGTGGTCGCCACGATGCCCGTGGCCGGCAACCTCCAGCCGTACGGCCTGCTCCACGGCGGCGCGAACGCCACGCTCGCGGAGACCATCGGCTCGGTGGCGGCCGCGCTCAACGCCCCGGCGGGCCGGGTGGCGCTCGGGCTGGAGCTGTCCTGCACCCACCACCGCGCCGCCCGCAGCGGCTACGTCACGGGCGTGGCGACCCCGGTCCACACGGGCCGCTCGACCTCCACGTTCGAGATCGTGATCACCGACGAGGAGGGCAGGCGCACCTGCACGGCTCGCCTGACCTGCGTACTCCGCGACTCGGCCCCCGGCGCCTGAAGACAGGAAAGGCGCTTTCAGCACGTGCTGAAAGCGCCTTTCCCGCCATCGGCTACTGACCGAGGTACGCCTCGCGCACCCGTTGGTCCGCGAGCAGCTCGTGACCGGGGCCCTCGAGCGTGGTCGCGCCGAGGTCGACGACGTACCCGCGGTCGGACAGCGCCAACGCGGCGAGCGCGTTCTGCTCGACCAGGAGGATCGTCGTCCCCTGCTGCTGCAGTTCCTTGATCGTGTCGAAGATCAGCTGCGTCATGATCGGCGAGAGACCCATCGACGGCTCGTCCAGCATGAGCAGCCTGGGCTTCGACATCATGGCGCGGCCGATCGCGAGCATCTGCTGCTCACCACCGGAGAACAGGCCGGCCTTCTGCGTGCGCCGCTCCCCCAGCACGGGGAACAGCTCGAACACACGCTTGATGTCGGTCTGCACGCCGGACTCGTCCTTGCGGGTGTACGCGCCGAGGAGCAGGTTCTCCTCGACGGTCATCCGCGCGAACACCCGCCTGCCCTCCGGAGAGTGCGCGATACCGCGGGACAGGATGCTGTGCGCCGGCTCCTTGATGAGCGACTTGCCTTCGAACCGGATGTCACCGCCCCGTGGCCGGAGCAGTCCGGAGATGGTGCGCAGCGTGGTCGACTTCCCCGCGCCGTTCGCCCCGATGAGGCACACGATCTGCCCCTCCTCGACGACGAACGACACGTTGCGGACGGCCTCGATCGCACCGTAGGCGACGCTGAGCTCGCTGACTTCCAAGAGCGCCGTCACGGCTGGTCCTCCCTGTACCGGTCGATGACCTCGGTCTTCGGATCGCCAGCCTGGGTGTCGCTGTACCGGGGCATGACCGTGGTCGCCGCCTCGGCCACCTCGGCCTCGACCTCCTCGCGTGGCTTGCCGAGGTAGGCCTCGATCACCCTCGGGTCGTCGCGCACCGTCTCCGGTGGGCCCTCCACCAGCACCTCACCCTGCACGAGCACGGAGACCGAGTCGCACAGGGAGAAGATGAACTTGGTGTCGTGCTCGATGACCACGACCGAGACGCCGGTGTCCCTGATCCGGAAGATCAGCTGCCGGGCGGCCTCGGTCTCCTGCGGGTTCATGCCCGCGGTCGGCTCGTCGAGCAGGAGCACCGCGGGCTCGGTGGCGAGCGCCCGCGCGATCTCCAGCCGCCGCTGGTCACCGTAGGGCAGGTTGCGTGCCGCCGTGCTCTCGTCGCCGGTCAGGCCGACGAACTCCAGCAGCTCCCGGGAGCGTGCCCGCGCCGCACGTTCGCTGCGGCGGAAGCCCGGCCCGTGCAACAGGGACGCGACCGGCCCCTGCTTCATCTGGATGTGCCGGCCCACCAGCACGTTCTCCAGCACGGACATGTTGGGGAACAGCCGGACGTTCTGGAACGTCCGCGCGATGCCCGCCACCGTGACCTTCGCCGGGTCGGACGGCAGCTCCGCGCCCCGGAGCCGGACCGAGCCCCGGGTCGGGGTGTACAGCCCGGTGAGGCAGTTGAAGAACGTCGTCTTGCCGGCGCCGTTCGGCCCGATCAGACCGACGATCCGGCCCTCGCCGAGGGTCATCGTGACGTCGTTGAGCGCGGTGAGGCCACCGAAGATCATGGTGACCCCGCTGGCCTCGAGCACGGTCTCGGTCATGCTGTGCCTGGCCGCCGCGTTCACGCCTTACTTCCCTTCGACGACTCGAGCTCGTGCTCGTGCTCCAGCACCGCCTGCTCCTCGACCTCCTCGATGGGCTTGCCGTCGGGCGTCTCACCCGCGAACTCCGCCCTGCGCAACCGGTCGGGCACCAGACCCTGCGGCCGGAACCGCATGATCAGGATCAGCGCCAGGCCGAACAGCAGGAGCCGGTAGTCCTCGAACTCACGCAGCTTCTCCGGCAGCACGAACAGCAGCGCGGCACCCATCACCGCGCCGGGGATCGAGCCCATGCCGCCGAGGATGACCGCCGCGAGCAGCGTCACCGACTGCAGGAAGGTGAACGCGTCGTAGGACGCGGTGCCCAGCTTGTGCGCGAACACCGCGCCGGCGAGGCCCGCCAGCATCGAACCGGTCAGGAAGGCCAGGATCTTCATCTTCCCGGTCTTGATGCCCATGGCGCGGGCGACGTCCTCGTCCTCGCGGATGGCGATCCACGCCCGGCCGATGCGGCTGTTCTTCAGGTTGGCGAACACCGCCATGACGAGCGCGACCAGCAGGGTGATGAGGAAGTAGTACATCACCCCGGACGGCAGTTTCGTGCCGAACAGGTCGATCGGCTCGTTGAACTGGAGCCCGCCGACCGCGATGGGCGGAATGCTCGGGATCGCGTTCGCGCCACCGGTGAGGTCGCCGACGTTGTTCTGCGCCGAGCGGGTGAAGATCTCACCGAACGCCAGGGTCACGATGGCCAGGTAGTCACCGCGCACCCGCAGCGTCGGCGAGCCGACGATGACACCGAAGACGCCGACGATCACCGCGGCGATCACCGCGGCGACCGGGAACGGCAGCGTGATGCCGAGTTTCGCGGCCGCCGCACCGGACAGGTTCGCGGACACGAAGGCGCCGATGCCCATGAACGCCACGTACCCGAGGTCCAGCAGACCGGCCAGGCCGACCACGATGTTCAGGCCGATCGCGGTGGCCGCGTAGATGCCGACGGTCCCGGCGACGTTCATCCAGTACTGCGTGCCGGCACTGGTGAACGGCAGGGCCGCGGCGCAGACCAGCAGCACGATGACGGAGAACGCCCGGTGCCGCTCGGACATCTGGGAGATCCAGCCGGTGACCCCGACCCCGTGCAGCGCGCCGAGCAACCCGCCGGCCATGCCGAGGAACGCCAGGAACACCGCGCCGGCGTACGGCGAGGACACACCCGCCGAACCACCCGCGGTCAGCGTCTCCGACACCAGCCACAGCGTGGCCGCGAACGCGACCAGCAGCACCAGGTACTCGACGACCCGCGGCAGGTCCGGCAGCCGCGGGATTTCCGCGAGACCGATCCCCGCGCTGCCGAAGATCAGCGCGAGCCCGCCGATGAAGCCGACGATGCTGCCGAACGCGAAGTTGCCGTCCGCGGCGGTGATCGCGCCGATCCCACCACCCTCCGAGGTGATGAAGACGGCGTTGACCAGTGAGATCGCCAGACCGCCCCAACCGACCGCACGCAGCACGCGCCCCTTGCTGGGGAGCGGAACGAACGTGACGACCAGCGCGGCCACGCCGAAGAGCAGCAGGTGCCACCGGAACCCGGTGAGCTCGAACGGCGCGTCGAAGAACTGCAGTGTCGACTTCTCCGGGTACGCACCCTCGTTCAGGACGAAGGTCGCCCACGGCAGCAAAGCCGCGATCAGCAGCAGCAACCCGCCGATCGCACTGAGCGGCCTGCCGAGGGTGCGCGGAACCATGGCGGTGAGTCTGCTCATGCGCGCACCTTCTCCGACTCACCGAACAGACCCTGCGGCCGGAACACCAGCACGAGGATGAGGACCACGAAGATCCACACGTAGTCGTACTGGGTACCGCCGGGCAGGTACTGGCCGCCGAGTGTCTTGACCATCCCGATGACGAAGGCGCCGACCACGGCGCCGGGCAGGCTGCCGATGCCACCGAGGACGGCGGCGGTGAAGGCGAAGATGCCGTTCTGGAAGCCGGCGCGGACGCCGAGCGTCTGGACGTGCATCCCGTACAGGACGCCGGCCACACCGGCGAGGATCGCGCCGATCACGAACGTCAGCACGATCACCCGGTCCGGGTTGACGCCCATCAGCCGTGCGGTGTCCGGATCCTGCGAGGTCGCCCGCATGGCGCGGCCGAGCCGGGACTTGTTGATGTAGAACTGCACCAGCGCGCCGAGCGCGATCGAGACCGCGATCAGCAACAGCCCGGTGGCTGGCACCTCGATGGGGCCGATGCTGACCTGGGTCTTGACGAACTCCCGGGGGAACGACTGGGAACGGTCGGCGTCCGGGAACCAGATCCGCACCGCCTCCTGAAGCCCGATCGACACGCCGAGCGCGGTGATCAGGGGTGCCAGTCGGGGCGCGTTGCGTAATGGCCGATAGGCGAAGCGCTCCATGAGCACCGCGATGGTCACCGAGACGACCACGCCGCCGACGAGCATGAGCGGCAGGGCGAAGTACCAGTCCATGTCCTTGACGCCCGGTACGAAGCGCCACACGGCGAGTCCCCCGAACGCGCCGGTCATGAAGATTTCGCCATGCGCGAAGTTGATCAGCTGGATGATGCCGTAGACCATCGTGTAGCCGACGGCGATCAGGCCGATCGTCGCTCCGAGCACGAGACCGTTGGCAATCTGCTGTAACAGTGTTGTCACATCTGCCTCCATAGACGGCGGGGGTGGGTTGGACCCACCCCCGCCGTCGTGTCACAAGTCACGAGATCCGTCGAAACCCGTCAGCTCAGCCTTCGAACTTGCCGGTCTGGACGGGCGCCCAGTCGGAGCCCTTGACCTGGTACACAGTGAGAACCGTGTTGGTGCTGTCACCGAACTTGTCGAACTTGACCGTCCCCGTGGCACCGTCCGCGGAGTACTCGCCGACAGCCGTCAGCAGCGCGTCGCGCTTGTCGGAGCTCCACTCACCGCTGCCGATGGCCTTGGCCAGCGAGCCGATGATCGCGTTGGCGGCGTCGTAGGCGAAGGCACCGTAGGCGCTGTAGCCCTCCTTGAAGCCCGCACCGTCGTAGGCCTTGATGAAGGCCTTCGCGCTGTCCAGGGTGTCCGTCGGCGCACCGACAGAGGTGGCGAGGTCGCCGTCCTTGCCGCCGAGCTCGATGAACGCCTTGTCGTAGATGCCGTCGCCGCCCATCACCGGGACGTTCAGGCCCGCGCTGGCCAACTGCTTCGACAGCGGGCCGGCGCCCGGGTACTCGCCACCGAAGTAGACGGCGTCCGGGTTGAACGGCTTGATGGCCGCGATCACGCTGGAGAAGTCGGTGTCGTTCTCGCCGACCTTCTGGCGCGTGACGATCTTCGCGCCCTTCTTCTCCGCCTGCGTGGTGAACGTGTCGGCCAGGCCCTCACCGTAGGTCAGACCATTGGTGACGATGGCGATGTTCTTCTTGCCGGCCTTGTCGATCAGGTAGTTCGCCGCGTACGGACCCTGGAAGGAGTCCACCGTGCAGGTGCGGAAGTAGGTCTTCCAGACCCGCTTGGGGGACTTCAGGAAGTCCTCGCCCTTGGTCAGGGCGTCGTTCGTGTTGGCCGGCGAGATCTGCAGGATGTTGTTCTGCGCCAGGATCGGCGCGACGCTCTGGGCCACCGACGAGTTCAGCGTGCCGACGACGCCGACGACGCCGTCCTCCGAGGCCAGCTTGGTCGCGGCCTGGGCGCCCTTCGTCGGGTCGCGCTCGTCGTCCAGTGGCTCGAGGGCGAGCTTGTAGCCCGGGACCTTGCACTCCTTGTTGGCCTGGTCGACCGCGAGCTGCGACGCGTTCTTGATGCCTGCGCCCAGCGCGGAGAGGTCCCCACTCAGCGGCGCGATGACGCCGACGACGAGGGTGCCCTTGCTCTGGTCACAGCTACTCGACTGGTTGCCACTGCCACCACCCGACGACTCATCCTTGTTCGTGCTGCAAGCCGCGAGCAGCACCACACCAGCTGCTACCAGAGCCGCGGCTTTCACCGTCTGGTTTCGCACGTGACGTCCCTTTCTCCGTTATCTGTCCGAGCAGTGCCGCATAGCATGCCGAACCCGGCCCCCGAAGATGTCGGAGGGCTGGCCGGAACCTAGTAACCGAGCGCAGTCTTAGTCACGTCTCAAGAGCCCTCGTGACCAGACTGCAACTAAATTGACCGTCCGTGTCCGCTCTTCGGACGAAGCCGGACCTTCCGGTCATGCGCAGGTAACACCATCTCAACTTCGCAACAGGCCACTTTGGATCGGCGTTGCCCCTTCTAGGCTTCTGGTGTGCCCTCCAGAACACGCGTGCTGATCTGGCTTGGTGCGGTCGCGCTCATCGCGGGGGCTGTGGTCACTCTCCGTGCGACTGATGAGTCCCATAGCAGTGACACGAAGAGTGACGACAGGCCGAGGCCGGTTGTGATCGACAGGTACGGCGCGGACTACGTCGTGCTGCCGAACCCGGACCAGCGGCCCGCTCCGCCGGCCAACGTGGTCGCCACGCCCGTGGGCTGGAGCCGGCTGCGGGTGTCCTGGGCGGACGGGCTGCCCGGTGGGCAGGCGCCGTTCGGGGCCACGGGCTACGAGGTCCGCTGGCGGCAGGGCGGCGAGTCGCACACGAGGCTGGTGGCCTCGCCGGACGTGCTGCTCAGCCCGCTGGACGCCGCCCGCCGCGTGCGGGTCGAGGTGCGCACGGTCGACGCGTTCGGCCGCCGGTCGACGCCGGTGGTGCTGGACCAGGTCCCACCGCAGCAGACCGGTGAGCGCGCGACGCCCGAGCTGAGCGGGATGTACGACGACTTCGGCGAGCCGCCCCGGCTGAACGAGCACTGGCACCTGTCCGGGTACCGCGGCTGCGTCGACGTGGTGTCCGAGCACGGGCACGGGCTGCCGATCGAGCTGGGCTGCGGCGCGGACCTGGCGGTGCTGCGGGCCCGGCAGCCGATGACGCTGACCCCGCCGACCCCGGCCGGCGAGCTCGGCAGGGTGGCGGTGCGCACCGACAGCGCCGGGGTCGGCGGCGAGTTGACGATCACGCTGGCGCCCGGCCCGGTCGACCGGGTCGGCGTGGACGCACGGCGGGCGAACGAGCTCCCCGCCCGGGACCCGACGCTGCCCGGCGGCACGATCCGGGTCGGCATCGACTCGTCCGGTGTGCGCGTGAACGCGGCGCCCGACGTGCCCGCGGTGACGCCAGGGCCGCTGGAGGTGCTACCGGCGCCGGCCCGCGGGCCGCGCGTACCGCACCTGTTCGAGGTGGTGCTGACGACGGCCGGGCTGCAGGTCTACCAGGACGGGCTGGCGGTGGCGAGGTCCGGCGTGGTGCCGTCGTGGACGTCGACGTCGGTGCTGCTGGGGTTCCGCGGCCCGGACCGGCGGCGGTCGCGGGTGCACGTGCTGGCGGCGGGGTTCAGCGGCCCGGCGACGAAGGTGCCCCCGGTGAACGAGGTGCTGGTGAACGCCGGGACGCAGCGGGTGCTCAACCTGACCGAGCAGTCCCCGCAGCTGGGGATCGCCCGCAAGCCGCTGACGACCGCGACCTCGGCCCGCCTGGTCGCGACGATCGCGACGGCGGGCGGCATGGACCCGAAAGGCGTCGTGGCCCAGTTCGGCGACCTGCGGGTACCGGCGAAACCGGTGGTCGCCGCACCGTCGTCCGAGGACGGGGCGGCGGTGACCGTCGCCGCCGACGTGCCGGCGCTGTTCCTCGGCGTGTCGGGCGCGGACTCGATCACGCCGTTCGTCTTGCGCGCGCCCGGGGCGAGCCAGCAGGTCCGCCTGGTGGAGGCGTACCTGGAGGTGACCCCGATCGGCGGCGGCCGCCCGCCGCCGACGGACCTGAAGCCCGCCCGGCCGGTGGGGCCGGACGAACTGCCGTCGATCGACGCCGTGCTGTGCAACTCGGCGGGCGAGCCGCTGACCACCACTGTGATACCGCACCGAGGGCAGGTGTTGCTCAAGGTGTCGCTGGACGCGTCGGCCACCCAGTGGGAGACCGGTTCGATCGATGGCGTGCAGGGCTTTCAGGTGTGGCTGGACGGCCGGCTGATCGCGAGCGTGCCGACCCACACCGACGGCCCCGGCCTGGGCGGCGACCATGTCGTGTCGATCGCGACCGGTGGCATACCGAAGGGAGAGCACATCATGGAGGTACGCGAGTACGCCATGGACGGCAGCGAACGACCGGTGTCGGCTGTGCTGAACTTCGCCGTCAGGTGATGTTCTCCACGACCGCCTGGGCGACGGCCTTCATGGTGGCCCGGCGGTCCATGGCCGTGCGCTGGATCCACCGGAAGGCCTCCGGCTCGGAGAGTCCCTGCTTGGTCATGAGCAGGCCCTTGGCCCGCTCGATGAGCTTGCGGGTCTCCATGCGGTCGGTGAGCGTGGCCACTTCGTGCTCGAGCGCCTGCAGTTCGGAGAAGCGACTGACGGCGAGCTCGATGGCCGGGACGAGGTCGTGCTTGGCAAAGGGTTTGACCAGGTAGGCCATGGCCCCGGCCTCCCGCGCCCGCTCCACGAGGTCCCGCTGACTGAAGGCGGTGAGTATGACGACGGGCGCAATCCGCTCCCCCGCGATGCGAGCAGCGGCGTCGATCCCGTCCATCTTGGGCATCTTCACGTCAAGAATGACGAGGTCAGGCCGCAGCTCCGTAGCCAACGCGACGGCCTGTTCGCCATCGGCGGCCTCCCCAGCGACGTGGTAGCCCTCTTCCTTGAGCATTTCCACAAGGTCGAGTCGGATGAGCGCCTCATCCTCCGCGACGAGCACGCTTCGCTGCACGGCCGGGCCGGACTGGGCCTCGGCAGCCTGATCGGTCACCGGGGTCCTCCTGAATGCGATCGGTCTGAGCCTCCAGCGTACCGGCGGCAGGCCGCAGCGCGACCGAATACAAGGCGTGATCAGCACAACGTTAACGGGCTAGCAACAGAACCTCGGCCAATAGGATGACGTGCGCCACACTGCCCGGCGTGTCGTTCACTCTCGGTGACTTGGAGCACACGGCCGGGTCGTGTCGTGGCCGTCCCGCGGATGCGGTGCCAAGCCCCATGGTCAACATGCCAACCCTGACGACCGGCACACGAACGATCCCGTAGAGTCGTCCCGCGCCAGCCCCCGTAGCCCAACCGGCAGAGGCAACGGATTCAAAACCCGTCCAGTGAGCGTTCGAATCGCTCCGGGGGCACCCTCGCCTACCAGTGCTGACCAGCGCCGTCACCTGCGAAGATGCCCCCCTTCACGAACATGCCGGGTGCGGCTATATGCGGCTGTGTGCGCCCGTATGCGGCCACTCACCCCCCATGCGCCCCCCAGGGTTCGCCCCCCGGGCTACTCGTCCTCGTCGTCGCTGAGCGCCTTCTCGATCCGCTCGTGAGCTGCGTCCTCCAGCCCAGCGATAACCTTCGCGTAGATCTGGTGCAGGACACCCACCGAATGCCCAGCCCACTCCGCGCACTGGGTCGACGGCACGCCGGCGGCCAGCCAGGTAGACACACACGCGTGGCGGAGGTCATACGGCCGCCGAGCGAGCGCGGAGGCGTACTCCTCCTCGGTCAGAGCGATCCTGCGGGCCTTGCCCCATACCCGGGCAATGGTCGATTCGGCGAGGTCGCCCCCGGTCAGGTTGCGGAACAGCCGACCGTCCGCAGCTGTCCCGAACTCCTTCAGGTGCTCGTGGAGGATCTGGGTGAGCTGCGGCGGGGAAGGGACCAGTCGGACCTCCTTCTCCGCCCGCTGCTTCAACTGCCGCCGATCGCGGCGCTCTCCCGAGTCGGTCCAGGACGCTCCCGCGGTTGGGGCGGTCCGCGACAACAGCAGTTCTCCCCAGCCTTGCTCCGGAAGTTGAAGGTCCGGCTTGCTCAGCATCGCGGCCTCCTCCGGCCGCAGTGCCGCGTAGTACATAACCGCGAAGAACGCCTTCAGCCGCGGGCCAGACGATCGGCGTGGCTGGTCCTCGACCCATTGCGCGGCCACCCCGTTCAACAGCCGCTTCGCCTGGCTCTTGTTGATGACCACTCGCTTGTCGATAGCCCGTACGGTCTTCGGAGCAGTCCATTTCACCTCGTGCAGATTGTTGGCCGATAGGGCCTTCAACTCCACCGCGTAGTCGAGTGCGTTGTACAGGACGGCACGCTTCCGCGTGACCGTCTTGGCCGCAGCCTGCTTACCGTCAAGTTTCTTGGACAGCATGTCGAGCGCCTGCCGGAGCATCGCCACATCCTCCAACCGGGCCACCGGCAAGGTGTTTGACGCCATCCATTTTAAGGCACGCTCAATCTCCAACGGCTGGACGGCGTCACGATTCTTGGTGTTGAATGCCCACCCAGTAAGCGCCCGCCGAAGAATTCGCGCATCCGGGTTGCCTCGATCCGTCGAGAACATCATCGGTGTGATGGTCGCCAGTGCATCCGCATTTCCTGCCCGCGATTTCGCCGCCGCACGAGGCCATTTCATGTCGATGTACTTCACGGCAAACGCGAACCACGACATCGCATTTTCCGCTCGGATCATCGACACCGGCAAGCCTTGGTCACAGTCGAACGCTTCACCTCTTCTTGCTGCCGCGACAAGGTCCGAACGGAAGCTGTCCGCGAGTGGCTCAGTTACGAAAAGCTCCGTGAACTTCCTGCCGTTAACCAACCAGGCGACACGGTAATTCGTTTTCGTCGCGCGTTCACGCTTCTCAATCTTCCAGAACTTGACGTCGAAAGTCGTAGACACTAGGCGGCCTCCTCGCGCGCGGCAAGCCACCGTTCGAACTCCGCACGACGGATCCGAAGCTCTCTGTTCGGTAGCTTGATGCAGCGGGGCGCACGCCTCTTCGCGCGCCACTCGTAGAAGGTGCGGGGAGAGATGTCCATCTCGGTACAGAACTGATCAACGGTGAGGTAGCCGTTGGTCTTCACGTCGTGCTCCGTTCTGGTTCGTCAGCAGCGACGCCGTACGCCAGCGGTTGAGGGCCGCTGGTGACGGGGCCTGGCCAGGGGTGTGGCTGGGGGGCGCACAGAAAGCACAGAAAGCACAGAATTCCGCTGGAGGTGCTATTTGTGCTGGTCAGGGACCTGCGGGGTGATCTTGGGGTGGTCGGCACAGAATTGCACAGTTTTCGCACACAATTCGGTGGTGGGGGTCTGGGCCGGGTGTGCGGTGGCTGGGGTGTGGCTGTGGGAGGTCGCTGCACCGAACCGAGCAGGTGGGGGCTGGGGAGGGTGTGGGGGTATTTGTGTGCGAATTCTGCGGATTTCTGTGCGGCCCCACCCGTGATCGTTGAGAGGGGGCGTGACCTGCGGGAACGTGCCCCGCAGGGGGTTTCTGTGCTTTCTGTGCTTTCTGTGCGGGTCACCGGGTGCCCTCCCCCTGCTCGGTGCCGCCGGCACGGCGGTAGGTGGGGTGGGTCCAGTAGGTGGGGCTGGGTGCCCGTCCGCGTTGGCCTTTGGGTCGTTCGGGTTGGGGTTGTGGGTGGATGTGGCCGTGGTCGGTGAGGAGTTCGAGCGCGGTGTCGAGGTCGTTGACTTTCTGGACGGTGGTGTTGCGGACCGCTTTGAACGCGTCTCGTTTGCTGAACCGGGCAGGTCCGGTGCGGGTGAGCCAGTCTTGGAGTCGGCGGGCGGTGTCGAGGTCGGTGTCGGCGCCGATCTGGTCGAAGACGTGCAGGGCGTGGGCGCCGTAGTAGTCGATCAGTTCCCAGGCGTGGGTGAAGGTGTCGCCGGTGATCTCGTGTTCCCATGGGTTGTCTGGGTGGATGGCGGTGTGGAGGAGTCCGGCGAGTCGAGCGGTTTGGCCGGCGGCTTTGCCGCCCCAGTCGCCGATGTGTGCCCAGGCCCCGCCGTGCGGGTTGAGTCTGGTTTCCAGGTCGTCTTGGAGTTCGGCCATCAGGTCGTCGGCGTGTTCGGCGAACACGAACCGAGCAGGGTCCTCCGCCCACCCGTGCAGGGTGTGGGCGATGGTGTGCAGACGGGCGTTGTAGGCGTCCGCGACGTGGTCGGGGACGGGGTGGGGGCGGGCTTTGCGGTGACCGACCAGGCTCACTGGTTGGGAGTAGAGGATGCGGGCGAGGAACCCCGAGCCGCGGAGCATGGCGGTGTTGCCGAGGTCGTCGATCACGGCGGGTTGGATGGTGAGCCCGAGGGTGAGGGCGGGGTGTTCGACCAGTTCGCTGGGCCGGTTGGTGCGGTCCACGCGTAGTTGGGTGCCGGTGTAGCCCTTGAGGAACACGTTGGTGTTGCTGCTCCCCGAGTAGCGGCCGGCGATGATCGCGAAGATCCCACCCTCATCCGACAGGACCGCGAGCCGGCCGCCTTGTTCGGCGAGCACGGTGCCGACCTTTTCGGGGGTGATGTCGTCGACCACGAGTTTGGGTTCGACCGGGATGTCGATCGCCGCGGCGGACAGCGCGGCTTCCACAGCGTCAGCGATGGCGGCGTCCCGATCTTTGTCGTCGGCGATCTTGTCGAGGGTGGCGGCGGTCTTCTCCGCGCGTTCGCTGGCGGCTTCGGCCGCGCGGCGCCGGACCCGGGCGGCTTCGATGCTCTCCTTGGCCTCCTCCCGCAACGCCTTCTCCAGCGCGTAGATCGGACGGACCATCGCGGTGAACACCGGCGACTTCCGCGCGGACGGTTCCATCACCACGACCGTGTACAGGTTGACCGGCTCCACCCAGCCCGGCCGAACCTGCACCACCGCCCGACCACCCGCAGCTGTCGACAACGCGGCCAGCGCGACGCACCCGGCGAGATCGGGCGGGGTCTGGGTAGCTTCGGCGACCGCGGCGACCTGGTCGGCCACCCAGCCCGGCAGCGCGGCCACCGGGAACGGCGGCAGCGACTGGGCAGCGGACAGCGGCAGCGGCAGCTCCCACCCGGCATCTCCCACCCCGTCCCGTGCCGTGTCCGGGCCGGGCACCGAGTACAGCGACCGAGCAGGCTCGCTCATGCCACACCACCGTGTGCGGCACCGGTGATGGCTGCGGGTGTGGTTGTGCTGTCCACAGTGGTGTCTATGGTGGTGTCCACTTTCGGGCCTTTCGTTGTGCGGGCACGGGTGGGGACCAGGGCCTTTGGGTTGGGGCGCGGGAGTCTCACCCGCGCCCCGGCGGTAGCGGGTCGCGAACCGAGCAGGGTGCGGTCAGGTGGGCTTTGATCGGCCCATGTCTTCCAGGGCCTGGACGGCGCGTTGGACGGCGTCGTCGATCTGGAACTTGCCGGCGTCGCCCTGGGACTCGTGGCGGGTGTTGCGTAGCCACTCCACTTCTTGCCTGAGTCGTACGGGCTTGCCGGCAGCGAGGTCGTCGGCGAGTGCGCGGATCTTGGTGAGTTCCTTCGGGTCGGCCCGTGCGAGCGGCACCTCGTTGAGGTCCGCAGCCAGTCGCCGCAGTGGCGCCGGGGTGTCCTTCGGCAACTCGGGTGGGGGTGCGGGCGGGGCGTCGATCCGTTGCAGAGCCATGTCCAGCCGGAACCGGGCCTGGCTGCGTTCGGGCAGCCGGTCCCGCAGTTCCTTGTAGGCGTCCACCCCCTCCTGCGGGGTCTTGCGGCCCATCCGCACGTCGGTGGCGAGCTTGCCCAGCACGTTGGCCAGTGGTTCCCCGTCCACGTCCATCCGCGCCTCCCGCGACGGCATGGCCTTCAGCGCACTGCCGATCTCGCCGTCGTCGTGGTACGCGATCGGCGTGTCCGGGCCGGGGAACGTGCCCCACTCGTTGGGCAGCAACGGCTTGTCCGAGGGCCACCCGGACACCGGCGGCTTCGGCTCCGTCTCCTCCGGCCGTTCCTCCTCAGGCTCCGGCGCGGGTGCCTGCTCGGTTGGCGGGTCGACTGGTGCGAGGTCGTCCTGACCGGGTTCCGGCGCCGGTGCTTCGGCCGGGTCCTCGTCTGGGCGGAAGGTGGCGTCCGGCGGCAGTAGCGGTTCCTCCGGCACTGGCGCCAGCAGTCTGGCGCG
>Ga0164298_10000218_pt1 | contig 17036 bp, 17 predicted proteins | sample Whisoiple_216_MG_FD_109713 | JGI IMG/M metagenome (GOLD analysis project Ga0164298, IMG submission 109713) | Unamended control soil microbial communities from upstate New York, USA - Whitman soil sample_216_MG | ecosystem: Environmental > Terrestrial > Soil > Agricultural land ...
CCGCGCTCGCCGCGTACGACGCGGCCCGCCGGGACCGCATCGGCAAGATGCTCAAGGCTGGGCACGACAACCGCGCACGCAAGAAGGCCGCCGGACCCGTGCGCCGCCGCGTGACCGACGCCGTGATGTCCTTCGGGCTCAAGCACTTCTACGAGAAGGCCACCGGCTGGCTGTACCACTACGACGTGGGCGAGCTACCCGTCCGCGCATAGCGGCCGACCAGTTCCGCACCCAGCCGGGCCAGCTCCGCGTGGACCTCGGGCGGACCCTCCACGTCGAGCAACGCACCCCACCCGGCCAACGGCTGGGCGACCATGAGGGGAGTGGGCGCGGACAACCGGACCCGCACCCGACCGTCGTCGAGAGTGCCGACGACCACGCAGTGCCGCCCGAACTGGTCCCGCAACACGGGCACGAACCGGGCGGCCACCAGCACGGTCGCGGCCACCCCCGACCGGTGTTCCTCGACCTCCGTGACCACCCGGTCCCACGCCGCCGACAGGTCGAACCCGGCCGGCCGCTCGAACGTCCCCTCCGTCAGTTCCGCGTCGCCAATACGGTCGACCCGGAACGTGCGCTGCCCGCGTTCGGTGCCGGCGACCAGATACCAGACGTCGTCCTTGTCCACGAGCCCCCACGGTTCGACGAGCCGTTCGGCCCGGTCCCGACCCCGGCTCGCGTAGCCGAACCGCACCTTCTGGCGCCGCACCACCGCGTGCTGCAGCAACTCGACGACGGCCGACCGTTCCTTGACCCGCTCACCCCAGCGCGCGGGGTCGATCACCACGGCGCCTGCGGCCGCCTCGGCGTCCGCGCGGAAGGTGTCGGGGAGGGCGCGGACCAGCTTACGAAGCGCGACCTTCGCCTCGGGAGCGACCGCGGCGGCCGGGCCGACCAGCAGGAACAACGCCTGCGCCTCGCTGGCGGACAACCCGGACAGGTCGGTGCGCGCACCACCGACCAGGGACCAACCCCCGCCCCGGCCCGGCTGCGGGTACACCGGGATGCCCGCGGCGGAGAGCGCTTCGAGGTCACGGCGCGCGGTCGCGACCGAGACCTCCAGCTCCCCGGCGACCTCGGCGGCGGTCACCCGGCCACGGGCCTGCATCAGCAGGAGGGTGGCCACGAGTCGATCGGCACGCATGAGTCTGATTGTGGCCGTAAAAGTGCTCATTCGGTGCGCACTTTGACAGGGAGAGTGGTGCCCAACAGACCAGACAGAAGGGATCAACGACATGTTCCGTGGGTTCGCCACGATCAACTACTTCGCCGACGACATGACCGCCGCCGAGGCCTGGTACACCGAGGTCCTGGGCGTCGAGCCGTACTTCCGCCGCGAGTTCGACGGCGGACCGGCGTACGTCGAGTACCGGATCGGGGACTACCAGGCAGAGCTGGGGATCATCGACAGCCGGTTCGCGCCACACGGCACCGGTCCCGCCGGCGTCATCATGAACTGGCACGTGGACGACCTGGCGGGGTCGCTCGCGCGGCTGATCTCCTTGGGTGCCAAGGAGTTGCAGGGCATCACGCCACGCGGCGACGGCTTCGTCACCGCGTCGGTCGTCGACCCGTTCGGCAACGTCGTCGGCATCATGACCAACCCGCACTATCTGGCGGTGCTCGCCGGGTGAGGGGACCTCTCGAACGACTTACTTAACATAATGTCGATTATCGAACTTAGGGGATGGCGGATGCACCACCTGGTCGCGTCGACGATGCTGTGCGCGTGAAGTACGTGTCGAGAGTGCCGCGACCGCCCCTGGACGGGCTGATCGACGACCTCTACTACCTGGAGGGTGCGTCGCCGTACGCCCGGCTGACGCTGCCGCCGATGCCTGGAGCGTTGCTCATCGTCAACCTGGGCGCGCCGTTCCGCATCCGCGCCAGCACCGACATCGAGACGGCCGAGTACGCCGACGGCTGCGTGGTCACCACGCCCCGCCGTGCCGTCGAGTTCGGCTACCCACCCCGGACCCGGTCCGTCGGCGTGCACGTCAAGCCGTGGGGGCTGGCGCCGTTCCTGCCGATGCCCGCTGTCGAGCTGTGTGACCGGCCGGTGACAATAGAGCAGGTGTGGGGCCGGTCCGCCACCGCGCGGCTGCGGGACCGGTTGGCCACGGCGGACGGACCGCACGAGATGCTGACGCTGCTCGAGGCGGAGCTGATGCGACGGCTGTGCGAGACCGCCGGCCTGGGGCTGGTCCGCCACATGAGCAGCGTCATCGCGGCGACCCGCGGGGCGGTCGCGATCGGCGACCTGAGCGTGGCGGCCGGTGTCAGCACCACTCATCTGGCACGGCGGTTCAAGGAACTCGTCGGCGTCACGCCCAAGCGGCTGGCCCGCACCCATCGCTTCGCCGCCACCGTCTTGGCGATCAACCCCGCCGGCCCGGTCGACTGGGGCGACCTCGCCGGTAGGGCGGGCTACTTCGACCAGGCCCACTTCGGCCACGAGTTCCGGGCGTTCACCGGGCTCACACCGACCCGGTACATCGAGATCCGGCGGCGGTTCCTGCGCGAACATCCCGGCCACGTGCTGGACGGCTGGCCGCTGCCGGCCGATTGATTTCCTACAAGAGCGACAGCTCACGAGCCGCTAGCTTTGGGGCCCCAAAGCAGAGGAGAACCCCGTGGGCACGGTGGTCATGTACAGCTCGGTGTCGGTGGACGGCTTCGTCGCGGACGAGAACGACCAGCCCGGACCGCTGTTCGACTGGCTGACGGGCGGTGACGTCCCGTTGGACGAGAGCGGCGAGGTGCGGGTGTCGCAGGCGTCCTACGACCACACCCGGGCGTACTGGGACCAGATCGGGGTGACAGTCGTCGGTCGCCACGTCTTCGACCTGACCGACGGCTGGGACGGGAAGCCTCCGAGCGGGATCGACCACGTGGTCGTCGTGACGCACCGGCCGCCGCCCGAGGGCTGGAACCCCGAGGCGCCGTTCCACTTCGTCGACGGCGTCGAGGCGGCCGTGGCCAAGGCACAGGAACTGGCGGGTGGCCGCGTGGTCGAGGTCGCCGCCGGCGAGGTCGGTGGCCAGGTGTTTGCCGCGGGGCTGGTCGACGAGGTGCGCATGGACGTCGTTCCCGTGGTGTTCGGGTCCGGCAAGCGCTACTTCGGGTCGGTCGACGCGCAGCACCTGTTGGACGGACCTGACATGGTGATTCAGGGCGACCGGGTGCTGCACCTGCGCTATCGGGTGCGCCGCTGACACCGGAACATGGCCAGGGGTCGGGAAAACGCTTCGATGTCGGTGGTGCCCGGTACAACTCGTGCGTGAGCACCATCGAGCAGACCGCCGTGGGCGCCGAGGTACGGCGTTGGCGGCGGGTCCGTCGTGTCAGTCAGCTGGAGCTGGCTTCGCTGGCCGGTACGACGCAACGTCATGTCAGCTTCATCGAGAGCGGCCGTTCCCGGCCGGGACGCGAGATCGTGGTCCGGCTCGCCGAGTCCCTGGGGCTCTCGCTGCGGGAACGCAACGACCTGCTCGCCGCGGCCGGCTACGCGCCCGTGTTCACCGAATCGGGATTCGACGAGGCGGGCCTGGAGCCCGTCCGGAGGGCCCTGGAACAGATCCTGCACGGCCATCTGCCGTACCCGGCGATCATCGTCGCACCGTACGGCCGTGTGGTGGCCGTCAACGACGCCACCGACCTGTTCACCGAGGACGTCTCACCGGCGCTGCTCGAACCGCCGGTCAACCTGATCCGTCTCATGCTGCACCCCGACGGGCTCGCGCCCCGCGTGGCGAACATGGCCGAGTGGGGCCGTCATGTCATCGACAACATGCGTGCCAGGGCGCGGCGCAGTCCGGACCCACGCCTGGACGAGTTCGTCGATGAGCTGGCCGGGTACGTGCCGGCGGCGCCGGCCGGGCCGGATCATCTCGGGTTCGCGGTGCCGATGCGGCTGGCGTCGGCCGACGGTGAGCTCCGGCTGATCACCACGTTGACGTCGTTCGCGACGGCCACCGACGTCACGCTGGCCGAGCTGGTGCTGGAGGCGTTTCTGCCCGCTGACCAGGCCACGGCGGACGTTCTTCTGAGACGGATGGCGCGCTCCCCCGCCGCTCCCCTGACCCCGGCACTAAAACGTCACGTGACGTTATAACCGGGGTCCGAGGAGACCGAGGAGACGTCACGCGGCCTGGGCGGTCGCGGCCTCGACGAGCACTCGTTCCACCCTGGCGATCAGAGACTGCCTACGCAGGCACCACACCCGGAACGCGCGCCGGTCCCCGTTGTCCAGCGCCGCGTCGATCTGGGCGTCGGTGTTGACGATGCAGATCTGCAGTCCGCTGATCTCCGCCGAAGGATTCGAACCGGACATGGTGCACCACCGCCCAAAAAAAGGGTATCCACCGACCCTGACAGGTCGTGTCTTCATGTGTACCCGGCGCCACTTGAGCAGTGGTTGAGTAGTGCTTTTCAGGGGGTGTTCTCGGGGACCTGTCCGAGCTCCACTCCGTTCAGCTCGTCGTCGACCTCGACGTTGCCGATCAGCCGGGGCCGGCGCATCCAGGTGCCGTGTGGGCGGGCGAGCAGCTCACGCAGCGGTTCCGGCTTGCCGAGGTGGAAGCCCTGTGCGACCCGGACACCGAGCCGTTTGAGCGCGTCGACCTGGGTGGCGCGTTCGACCCACTCGGCGACCACGGACACGCCGAGCCCGCGGGCGATGTCCACGATTCCCTGTACGAGCACGGTGTCGCGGCTGCCGTAGTCGATGGCGCGGACGAACTCGCCGTCGATCTTCACCCCGGTGATCGGGAGCTGCTTGAGGTGTACGAACGAGCCGAAGCCGGCGCCGAAGTCGTCCAGGGAGATGCGGCAGCCGCTGGCTCGCAGCTGCTGGGCGAGCATGCGGGCCGCGGTGAGGTTGGTGACCGCGGCGGTCTCGGTGATCTCGAACCCGAGCCGGCCGGGGGCGACGCCGGCGGCGGCGATGCGGTCGAGCACGTAGTCGCCGAAGTCCTCGTCCTCGAGGGTGCGGCCGGAGACGTTGACGTTGAACCGCAGGCCCGGGTAGGGGTGGGCGACGAGCGCGTCGATGGCGATGCCGGCGACCCAGCGGTCGATCTCCAGCACGAGGCCGCTGCGTTCGGCGGCGGGCAGGAACTCCCCCGGTCCCAGCCGCGGTTCGTGGCCGTCCTCCATGCGCAGCAGCAGTTCGTGGCCGACGACGCGGTTGCTGCCGAGCTTGACCATCGGCATGGCGTGCAGTTCCAGGCCGCCGTTGGCGAGCGCGTTGCGCAGGCGGTCGAGCACGGTCACGCGCATGGCGGTGTCGGCGTAGTGGCCCTGCTCGTAGACGGTGACGCGGTTGCGGCCGGCGTCCTTGGACGCGTACAGCGCGAGGTCGGCGTTGGCGAGGACGGCCTGCCAGCCCTCGCCGGTGCCGAAGCGGGCGACGCCGGCGCTGATGGTGATCTGGGTGGTGCCGACGCCGCCGGTGAGCGGGATGTTGGCGACGGCGTTGCGGAGCCGGTCGGCGATGCGGACCGCGGTGGCCTCGTCGGCGTCGCGCAGGACTATGGCGAACTCGTCGCCGCCGAGGCGGCCCAGGACGTGGCCGCTGCCGTCGACGCTGCCGAGGCGGTCGCGCAGCACGTTGGCGAGCGTGCACATGACCCGGTCGCCGGCCGGGTGGCCGCGCAGGTCGTTGATGTCCTTGAAGTTGTCCAGGTCCAACAGGAGCAGCGCGCCCTCGCGGCCGAGCGCGAGGTGGCGTTCCAGCTCCCTGGTGAGGGCGCGGCGGTTGAGCAGGCCGGTGAGCGGGTCCTCGTCGGCCATGCGGATGAGTGCCTTCTGCCACTCGTCCCGTTCGGCCGGGTCGACGCTCTGTTCCTGCCATCGTGTGACGTCCATCACTCGATAGAGGTAGCCGTCGTCGAGCGTGTCACAGCGGACCTCGAGCCAGCGGTGCCGGCCCTCCCCCGCGCGCACGGACAGCACGAGTCCGGCGTGCGGGCCTTCCGGCGCGCCCGCGAGCAGGGCGGGCAGGGATCGGCCGGTGCACTGGGTGGGGTCGAGTTCCAGCAGCTCAGCCATGACACGGTTCACCCAGCGGATCTGGCAGCGCTGGTCGGTGACCGCGAACGCCATGTCCGCCGCGTCCAGCACCTCACTCATTGAGGTGCCGTCGATGTCCATTCGGAGTGCCCTTGGGGTCGTCTGTCTGCGATTGCGCACGAAGGGTAGTCGAACGAGCGGCCTCAGCGCAGCCGCTCCAGCCCATGGGCATTCTCGACCACCGCGGCGGCGAGGGACTTGAGCTCCCCGGGACCGGCGCCGTCGTCGGCCGCGGTGACCACGTCCTCGGCGGCGCAGCGCAGCTGGAACAGGCGATCCTGCAGGTCGGCGAGCTCCGCGGCGGACAGCACGACGGCGTCCTCGGGTAAGCCGCCGCGTTGCACGGCCGAGCGGCGCTCGTAGGCGCGCTGGCGGCAGGACTGGGAGCAGTAGCGGCGGGGCCTGCCGACCTTGGCGGTCCTGCCGCCGGTGTCGCCTGCCGAACCGCCGGCCGCTGTCAGCTGCTGGCCGCACCATCCACAGTGGCGGACGGTCCTAACCCTTTCTGGAGTGATCACCGCACGAACCTCATGTCTGCGACGCTATCCGGCAACTGGCCAGCCACCCACGAGCCACGCCGTTGGTTCACACTGGACAGTGTGCATGACCACGCGTTTCTCAGCGGGCCGTACCCGAGGGCGTTCGTGCACCGCGGCTGGCACCACGGGGACCTGGCGGGGATGGAGAACTCCCTCTCGGCGTTCCGGCGCGCGGTGGCCGAGGGCTATCACTACGTGGAGACCGACGTCCACGCCACGTCGGACGGTGTGGTCGTCGTGCAGCACGACCGGGTCCTGGACCGGACGACCGACCGGGTGGGCGTGGTCGCCCGGTCGCCGTGGCGGGTCGTGCGTACCGCGAAGATCGGTGGCCGGGAGCCGGTGAGCCGGCTGGAGGACGTGCTGGAGGAGCTGCCGGACGCGTTGTTCAACATCGACGTGAAGGCGGAGCGGGCGATCCAGCCCCTGGTCGAGGTGCTGCGCCGGACGAACGCGTTCGGGCGGGTGTGCGTGGCGTCGTTCTCCGAGGCGCGGCTGGAACAGGTGCGGCGCCACGCCGGTGAGGGGCTGCTGACCTCGATGGGCACGCGGGCGATCGCACGGCTGTGGGCGGCGGGCCGGCTGCCGGGGTTCGTGACCGGGCGACGAGGACATCAGCGGATCGCGCAGGTGCCGGCACGGCAGGGGCGGCTCACCGTGGTGGACAGGCGGCTGGTCTCGGCCGCGCGCCGGCGCGGTATCGAGGTGCACGTGTGGACCATCGACGAGCCGGACCAGATGCACGAGCTGATCGACCTCGGTGTGGACGGGCTGATGACCGACAAGCCGGCCGTGCTGCGGGACGTGTTGCGGTCGCGAGGGTTGTGGGCGGGGCGAAACCTAGCGCAGTGACTCGGCGATCTCGATCGCCTGTCGCTCGGTGAGCTCGCCCTCCACGCGGTAGGTGACGCCGTCCTTCTCGAAGATCAGCGTGCTGCCGGCGATGCGGGCGCTCTCCTCGTGCAGGACGCCGTCGCGGTCGTTGTAGAGGACGGGGTGCGGGCGGTCGACCCACACGGCCGGCGTGCCGGCCACGGTCACGTGGTGCACGTCGTCGGCCCTGGTGAACTTCGTGAAGATGGGGTCGAGGCCGCCGTCGAACTCGTCGACGCGGACCGGGCCGTGGGCCGTGGTGAACGCCATCGACACGACCCGGGCGCCGTCGATGAGCAGGACGGTCGCCGGCAGGCCGAGATCCTTGGGCAGCCGCAGGGGAAAGTCCAGTTCCCGGCGTGCCTCGGCCAGGGTGACCGCGTGCTCGCCGAACTCGACCGGCGGCGCCGGGCTGACCGGTGCCGGCTCGTTCTCGTGGATCTCCACGTCGCCGATGCGCAGCAGGTCGTAGACGGCGGCGCGGACCGCCGGGGACACGACCATCGCCGTCGCGAGCGCCACCACCGCGGCGACGGCGGCCACGACAACCCGGCGCCATCTCGGGCTCGGCTTCTCGTCGAGGCGGGCCAGCACCGCGTCGGACATGCCGGACAGGTCGGGGGTCTCGGGCACGTCGAGGTGGGTGCCCAGCGTGCGGAGGGCGGTCTCGAGATCGTCGGTCACGGGGCCACCTCCTCCGCCAGCTCGGACGGCAGCGCGCGGCGGAGCTTGACCAGCGCGCGGGACAGGCGTGACTTGACCGAGCCGCGTGGCCAGGCCAGCACCTGCGCGGTCTCGGACTCGGACAGGTCCAGGAAGTAGCGGCAGGTCAGCACCAGCCGGTCGCGGTCGGGCATGGCGTTGACCGCGGCCAGCAGGATCGCGTTCGTGGTGGCCGCGACCGCGGACTGCTCGGGTGACGGGTCCGCGTCGGCCTGGTCGGGTCGGATCGCCAGCCGCAGTTCCAGCGACGAGCGGCGCCGCCACGTCCGGTGCAGGTTACGGGCCTCGTTGGCCACGATGCGCAGCAGCCACGGCCGGAACGCGGACCCGGCGCGGAAGGTGTCGAGGGCGCGGTACGCCTTCACGAACGCCTCCTGGGTCACGTCCTCGGCCTCGTGACCGGCGCCGAGGAGGTAGGCGGTCCGGTGCGCGAGCGCGCTGTGGCGGGCGACCAGGAACGCGTACGCGTCCCGGTCACCTGCCTGTGCCCGCTCTACCGCCTCGGTCTCGTCCGTCGTGTTCTCCTCGGCCGAACTACACCTGGTACACCGCCGGAACCGAGGAGGTTCCGGCGGTGTAGTCGGAACATGAGAAGAATCCTTGTGGTCACCCTGACCGCGCTCGCCGCCGGACTGGTCATGACCACGCCCGCCAGCGCGGGCAACTGGGAGGAGACCCTGCTGGACCCGCCGCCCGCGACGGTCCGGTCCAGCGTGACCTACACGTTCGGCTACTGGATCCTCCAGCACGGCTCGTACCCGTACCAGGGCGGCGACCTCGGCCCGACCTCGCTGCGGGCCACCGACGAGGACGGCACGGTCGTCGACTTCCCCGGCGTCAAGGCGCGGACGGCCGGGCACTACTCGGCGGAGGTGACGTTCCCGCACGACGGGAGGTGGACCATCGCCTCCCAGCACGACGTGATCATGCCCGACCCGGTCGTCGCGGAGGTCAGCGTGCCGGGGTCGGTCAGGATCGCGCCCAGCCAGGTGAAGGGACGGGCACCCTACGACTGGGGTCCCGTGCACCCGTCGTTCCCGCCCGTCGCGGCCGACGCGGAGACGTTCGGGCCCGGCAGCGACCTGACCACGACGTCGGCGCCGGACGTCGCCACCCGGGCCCACGAGACCGCGGACCCGCCGGGCACCGACCTGCCGGCCTGGCTGGTGATCGCGGGCGGGGTGGCGGTGATCGGGTTCGCGTCGTTCCTGCTCAGGCGCAACCGCGGCGCGGGCTCCGCCAACCGATAGGCCGATCCGGCAGACAGGCGGCGGGGCCGCCTGTCTCCGTCACCTCCACAACATCCGTCACAGGGCACTCTTTCGCATCGGCCACGGCCGAGACGATCACCGTTCACCTTCCGGGTTGTAAGGTCCGCGTGCCAGTTCCAGTTTTCCCGCGGAGGATCGATGAGCGTGGTCGACGACGGCCAGGAGACGCTGCCCAGCGTCCCGGACCGCAAGCGGGAACAACGCGGCTGGGTCTGGTACGACTGGGCGAACTCGGTGTTCCCGACCTCGGTGATCACCGTGTTCGGGTCCCTGTACCTGACCGCGGTCGCGGCCGATGCGGCCATCGCGGACAAGGCGACCAACGGCCCGAACCCGTGCCCGTCCGACGGCGACGGCGGTACGAACAAGCTCGTCGACTGCCAGATCGGCATCCTGGGCCTGCACTTCCAGGCGGGATCGCTGTGGGGCTACCTGCTGGCCGCGGCGACGGTCATCCAGGTACTCGTGGTGCCGCTCATGGGCGCCATCGCCGACCGCGGGCAGCACAAGAAGCGGATGCTCGCGATCTTCGCGTTCGGCGGCGCGACCGCCACCGCGCTGATGGCACTGGTGGCCGGCACGAACTGGCAGCTCGGGGTGGTGCTGTTCATCCTGGGCAACATCGGCTACGGCACGTCGGTGGTGATCTACTACTCGTTCATCCCCGAGATCGCGACCGCCGACGAACGCGACGGGCTCTCGACCCGCGGATGGGCGTTCGGCTACCTGGGTTCCGGTTGCGCACTGCTGCTGCAGCTGATCATCTACCTGGGCCGGGACGCGCTGGGGCTGTCCGAGGGCAACGCCGCGCAGATCGCGTTCCTGACCTCCGGGATCTGGTGGGCGGCGTTCACGCTCATCCCGCTGCGCCGCCTGAAGGACCACCAGAAGGCGCACGGACACGAACACGGGACCGGCAACGTGATCCTCGGCGGGTTCCGGGAGCTGCGCGGCACGGTGCGGCTCGCGCGGGCCTACCCACTGACCCTGGCGTTCCTGGGCACCTACCTGATCTACACCGACGGCATCGCGACGGTCGCGAACGTGTCGGCCCAGTACGGCTCGGAGGAACTGAACTTCGACGACACGGTGCTGATCTCGACGATCCTCATCGTCCAGTTCGTGGCGTTCGTCGGCGGGGTGCTGCACGGTCTGGTGGCCAGGCGGTTCGGCGCGAAGCGGACGATCATGATGAGCCTGACGGTGTGGGTGGTCGTGATCGCGTACGCCTACTTCGTGCAGGCCGGGCAGGCGCTGCAGTTCTATGTGCTCGCCGGCGGGATCGGGCTGGTGCTGGGTGGGACGAACGCGCTGTCGCGGTCGCTGTTCAGCCAGATGGTGCCGGCGGGCAAGGAGGCCCAGTACTTCTCGATCTACGAGATCGGCGAGCGGGCGACGTCGTGGATGGGGCCGCTGCTGTTCGCGGCCATCGCCGGCGCGACGGGCTCGTACCGGCCGGCGATCATCTCGCTGGTGGTTTTCTTCTTCGTCGGCCTGGTACTGATGTTCTTCGTCCCGGTCCGCCGGGCCATCCGCGCGGTCGGCAACCCGGAGCCCGAGGTTCTCTAGGCCGCCGGGTCGCGGCGGAGGCGCGGAACTACAGCGCCGCGGCCTGCCGGGCCGCGATCGGGTCACGCAGCCGCAACGTCGAACCGTCCCGGAAGTCCAGGCGCAGCAACGGTTTCGGCGGCAGGCTGCGGCCAGCGAACTCCGCGACGATCCCGCGGATCCGGCTCGGCGGCAGCTCCAGCACCGTCGTCAACGGCGGCACCGGGTCGGGGGGCGTCGCCAGCAGCTTCGTCGCCGCGACCAACGCCAGCCGGGCACGCGTCACCACCAGCCGGGCGACCCCGCGCGTGTGCGCCAGCATGTCCGCCAGCACCACCGCGTCCCGGTCCGCGCGGTCGGCCTGCGCCCAGAACGCGATCGTCGGGTCGTCCAGCCAGCCGCTCGACTGCTGCGACGTCGCAGCCGGCCGCGGCCACCGCGGCGTCGGCACGTTCAGGACCGGCATCCGCCCGATCGGCACGTGCGGCAGCCGCAGCTCCCGCCCCAGCTGCACCCCCGCGTACCCGTGGTTCGCCGTGCCCGCCAGCAACACCTGCTCACCCGGCCCCACCAGGCGCTCGGCCAGCATGCGGGACTTCTCCGCGAGCTTCGCCACCCACTCCGCACGCGCACCCGGCCGCAACGACGGCTCCCCGTTCGACAGGCCGGCGGCGTACTCGCACTCGTCGAGGTCGGTCATCCCCACCAGGAAGTCGATGCCCGACCGGTCGACCAGCCGCAACCGCAGCACCGGCGCGGACCCGCGGTGCGCCGCCTCGATCCCGACGATCCGCGACCGCGGGATCTCGGCCACCGGCTCCAGCGCCGGCAACGCAACCGGCTCGTCCGCCACGTTCGCGCCGAACCGCAGCCGGTGCTCGGAGACCCGCTCCGCCAGCTCGCGGCCGATCTTCGCCAGCCCGCTGGCCGCCTTCGCCAGGAACCCGGCCTGCGGGACGTCCTCCTCCCGCGGCGGCGGCGTGAGCGCGGTGTGCAGGGCGAGGCGCTGCGGAGTGAGCGTCCACAGCCGCCGCGAGCTCGCCGACGGGATGTCCCGCACGTACCGGTGCGCGAGGCAGTCCGGTGCCGGACCCCACACGACCAGGTCGGGCCCGTCCTCGTCGAACGCGGGGAGCCCACCGCCGTGCGACGGCGACGTGCCGTCCGGGTTCAGGCCCGGGATGTCGAAGCAGTGGGTCGTGGCGTAGGCCGCCCACAGCAGCCTGCCCTCACCGGGCTGGTGCACGAGGGCCCGCGCGACGGTCGCCGGCCCGATCGGGTCGGCCAGGAAATCCGTCGTGTCCACCCCGACGGACATGGACGTACGCACACGATGATCCTAGGCCGTCGTGGCCACTCCACTGTAGAAGCGGACCAGCCGGGTCAACGCGGCCCGCACCGCGGCTGGACCGTCGTCGAGCTCGGCCCGGCCACGGGCGAAGGCCCGCACCGGACCGTGGAAGTAGTACCGGTCCACGTCCGACAGCTCGAGCAGGTGCACGTCCACCAGCGACTCGAGCAACGCGGCGGTCTCCCCCACCGGGCGGTCCAGCACCGCGGCGGCCGCGGCGAGCGAGATGTCCGGGCCGTCGGCGACCCCGAGCAGCCGGAACGCCCTGGCCTGCGCCGGCGACAGGTCGGCCAGCGCGGACTCGTACGGTCCCTGGATCGCGCCGCACTCCGGGCGCTGCACGGGTGCCTCCGGCGGCAGGTGCCCGAGCCGGTCCCGGGCCGCGGCGAGCGTCCACTCCGGACGCGACGCGACCCGGGCGCCGACCGCGGCGAGGACCTGCGGCAGGCCGGCGAGGGTGACCACGAGCTCGCGGGCGCGGTCGGGCTCACGGCGCACCCGCTCCCCGATGATCCGTTCGAGCAGCGCCATCGACTCGTCCGGGCGCAGTCCGGTGAGCGTGCGCCAGCGGGCGTAGGGGACGCCGTAGAGGAGTCGGCGAGCGGTGATCAACACGGCCGACCCGCTCGCGGGCATGAGCTCGCCGAGCTGGTCGGCCGCATCGGCGTTGTCGAGCACGACCAGCAGGCGGCGCCCCGCGGTGTGGGCGCGCCAGAGCGCGGGCCGCTCGGCGGCCGCCGGGAGGTCGGTGACACCGACGGCACGCAGCAGCGCGGCGAGCGGGTCCGGGGTGGCGCGCAGGTCGACGAACAGTCGCCCGTCCGGGAACTGCTCGGCCATCGAATGTCCGATGTGGACGGCGAGCGCGGTCTTGCCGATCCCGGCCAGCCCTTCGATGCCGACGACGGGAACCCGGTCGAGTGTGTCGACGATGGCGGCGATCTCGTCGGCACGGCCGGTGAAGTCCGGCAGGTCGGGCGGCAGCTGGCTGACACCGCCGGCGCCGCGGGCCGCGAGCCCGGGATCGGCGGCGAGGATGCGGCGCTGCGCCTCCCGCAGCCCGGGTCCGGGGTCGAGGCCCAGCTCGTCGGCGAGCAACTGCTGGATCTGGGCGAACACGGCGAGCGCGTCGGCCTGCCGCCCGGCTCGGTAGTGGGCGAGCATGAGCAGTTCCCGGGGTCGTTCCCGCAAGGGCTGCTCGGCGATGACCTCCGCGAGCGCGGCGGCGGCCTCGACGGGGCGGCCGGACTCGATGTCGGCGGCGGCGAGGTCCTCGACGACGGCGAGGCGGACCTGGGTGAGGCGGGTGCGCTCGAACTCGGCGTAGTCGCCGTTGACGCCGGCGAGCGGGGTGCCGCGCCAGAGCAGGAGCGCGGCCCGCAGCTCACGGGCGGCGACGTGCGGCTCGGCGCCGCGGGCCGCCTCGACGTGCCGGGCGAACTCGGTGAGGTCGAGACTCGTGGCCCGCAGCGAGTAACCGCCGCCCGCGGACTCGATGACGCCCCGGGGCAGCACCCGCCGCAGCCGTGAGACGTAGGAGCGGATGACGCCGACGGCGGCGCGCGGCGCGGTCGGGCCCCAGACCCCGTTGATCAGCTGGTCAAGGGTGGCGGTGGCGCCGCCGCGCAGGAGCAGGATGCCGAGGATGGCGCGCTGTTGCGGGGTGCCGAGCGCCAGTTCGTGGTCACCCACCCAGGCACGGACCGGACCGAGCACCTCGAACCGCAACTCGCCGCTCACCGGGCGACCCCTCTCCGCCACCAACCCACCTGTCGAGCGCAACGGCGCCACCGGGAGCGCTATTCCGGGTGCTCAGCAGCCCCTGAAGTGGATGTCCGCCGACCAGCCGGTGTTGGCCCACCGCCGCGCTGTCGCGGGGGTGAAGCCCGGGTACAGCGTCGCCAGCTCGTGGAGCAGCCAGTCGGTGAACCGGGCGGCGCCCTGCGGGCAGGTGTGCACGCCGTCCGCGCCGCGGTCGGCCTTGCCGTCCCGCACCCGCTGGTACGTGCCGCCCCACACCGCGCTCGCGTCGAGCACGGTCGCCTTGCCCGACGAGGCGACCTCCCGGGCCACCGCGGGAGCACGGTCCAGGTCGGCCATGTGCGGCCGGTAGAAGTCGTCCGGCCTGATCGGCGGCGCGGTGACGAACACCAGCCGGGCGCCCACGCCGGTCACCGTGGTCAGCAGCCTCCTGTACCCGGCCCGCTGCTCCTCCCGGCTACCCCAGTCGTAGGTGGTGAGCTGGTAGACGACCACGTCGGGCCGCGCCGACTCGATCCGCTCCGGCAGCGTGCGCCAGTTCTCCGGCGAGAACGGGCCCACGACGTTCCCGCCGCCGTCGGACGCGATCGACTCGAAGGTGACGCCGCTGGCGTCCAGCGCCTCGGCCAGGGGCAGTGCCTCGCCCGCCGCGATGGAGTCGCCCATCAACAGCACCTTCGACAGGCCCGGGCCGGGCGGCGGCTCCGTCGCGGTGGAACAGGCAGCGGTGGAACAGGCAGCGGTCAGCAGGACGAGGCCGAGAACGAACGTCTTGGTCATGGCCCCGACAGTGCCGGCGCCGTGTCCCCGCCCCGCCGCCGCCATGTCCCGGTTCTGTCGCAGGACCGCCACGGACCGCCCGATCATGTCCATACTCGACGCCGTGGCGGCCATTCTGCTTGTCGAGGACGATCCCCTGGTGCGGCGCGGGCTACAGCTCGCCCTGGGCAGACACGGTCACGACGTCCGCACCGCCGACAGCGGCGAGGACGGCCTGCGCGAACTGCGCACGGCACCCCCGGACATCGTGCTGCTCGACCTCATGCTGCCCGGCATCGACGGCGTCGAGGTCTGCCGCCGCATCCGGGCCGCCGGCCAGCTACCGGTGATCATGCTCACCGCCCGCGGCGACGACTTCGACGTCATCGGCGGGCTCGCGGCCGGCGCGGACGACTACGTCGTCAAACCGGCCCAGCCCACGGTGCTCGACGCGCGGATCCGCGCGGTGCTTCGCCGCACCACCCCCGACGGTGTGCGCGTGCACGGGGACCTGCGCATCGACACCGCCGCGCTCACGGTGTCCCGGCGCGGCGAGCCGGTCCCGCTCACGCCCACCGAGCTGCGGCTCCTGCTCACCCTCTCCCGCGCCCCCGGCCGCGTGTTCACCCGCCAGCAACTGCTCGAGGAGGTCTGGGAGCACGACTACCTCGGCGACTCCCGCCTGGTCGACAACTGCGTGCAACGCCTGCGGGCCAAGGTCGAGACCAACCCGGCCGTGCCGGCGTACGTGCAGACCGTGCGCGGGTTCGGCTACCGGTTCGGACCGGTGTGACCAGACGACTGGGCCTACGCGCCCGGCTCCTGATCGCGTTCGTGCTGGTCACCGTGCTCGGCGCCGCCGCGGCGGCCTGGTCGAGCGCCGAGTCGGCCAGCACCGCCCTGGTCACCTCCACCGAACGCCGCGTCACCGAGACGACCGCGGGCCAGCTCACCGCGATCACCGCCCAGCTGACCTACCCGCCAGACCAGGGCGCCCTCGACCGGCTCCGCGCGGCCGCCGGCCCGAACACCCTGGTGACCTACGGGAACCTGCGGTCCGGCGAGGCCGGCCTGGTCACCGGCGAGCTGCGCGCCGCCGTCCGCACCCGGCACCGGCTCGCCACCCAGCGTGTCATCGCCGACGGCACACCATGGCTGCTCGTCGGCACACCCATCACGATCACCGCACCGGACGGCACCCGCACCCCGTCCGGCATCGAGGTCTACACCATGCACGACCTCAGCGGCGTCGACCAGCAGATCGACGGACTCACCACCTCCGCCGTCGTCACCGCCGCCCTCGCGCTGCCGATGGCGGTCCTGCTCGCACTGCTCGCCGCCGGCAGCGTCCTCCGCCCGGTACGCGACCTGCGCGACACCGCCCGCCGGCTCGCCGCCGGCGACCTCGACGCGCGGACGCCACCCCTGGGCACCGACGAACTGGCCCAGCTGACCGGCACCGTCAACGAGATGGCCGAGTCGGTGCAGGCCTCGATGACGGCGATGCGCCGCATGCAGGCCGACGCCCGCAGGTTCGCCGCCGACGTCTCCCACGAGCTACGCACCCCGCTGAGCACCCTCACCGCCGTGGTGGAGGTGCTCGCGGACAGCACCGACGGCATGGCGCCCGACACCCGCGAGTCCGCGCGGCTCGCGATCACCGAGACCCACCGGCTGGTCCGGCTCGTCGAGGACCTGATGGAGGTGTCCCGCTTCGACGCCGGCACCGCCCGGCCGCACCTGGAGGACGCCGACGTGACCGCTGCCGTACGCGACTGCCTCCGCGCCCGCGACTGGCTCGACCGCGTCGAACTCGTGACACCGGGGGAGGTCCGGCTCCGCCTGGACCGGCGCCGGCTCGACGTCATCGTCGCCAACCTCGTCGGCAACGCGCTGCGCCACGGCCGGCCGCCGGTGCGCGTCCACGTCCGGACCGACCAGCAACACGTGTGGGTCGAGGTCACCGACCACGGGCCCGGCCTGCCCGAGCACGTGCTGCCGCACGTGTTCGACCGCTTCTACAAGGCCGACGCCGCCCGCACCCGCACCCCGGGCAGCGGGCTCGGCCTGGCCATCGCACTGGAGAACGCCCGCCTCCACGGCGGCGACCTCACCGCCGGCAACGCCGATGGCGGCGCC
>Ga0164298_10000219_pt1 | contig 17013 bp, 13 predicted proteins | sample Whisoiple_216_MG_FD_109713 | JGI IMG/M metagenome (GOLD analysis project Ga0164298, IMG submission 109713) | Unamended control soil microbial communities from upstate New York, USA - Whitman soil sample_216_MG | ecosystem: Environmental > Terrestrial > Soil > Agricultural land ...
AAGGACATCGCCGACGGCCGCACGGTCTCCACGGTGCGACGGCTCGAAGGCGGCACGCGTCTCGATGAGCTGGCGGAGATGATCGATGGCAAGCCGGTTTCGCCGGAATCCCGCGCTGCCGCAGAGCAGCTCATGGACCGCATCTCCGCCATAAAGCGGACCGGCGGGTGAGGCTACGGGTCCCGAAAAAGCATCCTGCTCGCCTATACTCAAGTTCGTTGTTCAACACGAATTCGACACGTTTCTTAAATGCGAAAGGAACAGATCTCGCCATGGGCATCAATATGAAGGCGATCCAGCAGATGCAGATGAAGCTGGAGAAGATCCAGAAAGAGCTTGGCGAGACGATCGTCGAAGGGAGCGCCGGCGGTGGCGTCGTCGTTGCCAAAGTGACCGGGCAGAAAGACTTCCAATCGATCAAGATCGACCCGTCAGCCGTCGATCCGGACGATGTCGAACTGCTTGAGGATATGATCAACGCCGCCATCGCGGACGCCATGACCAAGGCCGGCGCGCTGATGGAAGAGCGAATGGGCGCCTTGACTGGCGGCCTCAAGATTCCCGGACTCTAGGGCCAACTCCAAATCGTTGGGAGCGGTCCGATGAATCGTCTGCAACGCGAGCCACTCCAGCTTTACATCGGCGACGTAATCCGCCTCAAGAAGCCACATGCCTGCGGCGGCTTTGACTGGACGGTAACGAGGCTCGGGCTGGATATTGGTTTGCGTTGCACGAGTTGTTCCCGGCGCATCATGCTCCCACGTCTCGAAACCGAGCGGCGGTTCCGTCAATTCATCGAGCGCGGCGATCCATCGACCGCGCTCGACCCATCTTCGGCGGCTGTTCCGTCCCCGGACGCGGAGTCCGGGGTATGAGCACCACTATCGAGCAAGAATCCGACGTTCTGCCGGAACCAGAACCCGATGGCGCCGGGGATCTGGAAGCGGAGGGCGCGCATTCGGATGTCGAGCTGACGCCGGCTAAGACGAACGGATCGCTCTTCCATAATTTCCCGTTCTTGCGCTTGTGGGGAGCTCAGGCGCTTTCCATGACCGCAAGCAACATGGTCAACTTCGCGCTCCTGCTCAGGGTGCGCGAGATCATCGAGCATCACGGGCTCAAGCAAGCCAACACACTGACAAGCCTCGAAATCCTCGCATTCTCACTCCCGTCCGTCTTCATTGGACCGTTGGCCGGAGTGGTGGCCGACCGCTTCGATCGTCGATTGGTAATGGCCGCGACGAATGGCGTTCGCGCTGTGGCCATGGCGCTCTTCCTGATCATCGACCCTGCCTGGCACGTGCAGTCGATCCTGATCGCGACCTATCTCGTGACCGTCGTGTTTGGCACGGCCGGACAGTTCTTCGCGCCCGCAGAAGCCGCGACTATCCCGGATCTCGTGCCACGTGCCCAGCTCATCTCCGCAAACGGGATGTTCAACTTGACCAACACCGGTTCGCAGCTCGCCGGGTTTGCGCTGCTGGGCACATTGTTGGTCAAGCTATTTGGAGTCGACGCAGTCTTTTGGACCGCGCTGGTGATCTTCCTGACGTGCGCATGCATCATCATGACGTTGCCGAGATCCAAGGCGAGCGACGCGCGCGCCCGCAAGGCCACGAACGAACAACCGATGCGGGCTCTCTGGCTGGATATCCGCGAAGGACTTGTCTTCATCCTGCGTGATCCATATCTGATCAAGGCGATCCTGCACCTGAGCATCGCGGCGATGACGCTCCAAATGTTGGCCGCTCTGGGTCCGGAGTTCGTGACCAGTATCCTTGGCTTATCGCCGGAGGATCTGCTCTTCATCGTTGGACCAGCCGCAACGGGTGTGTTTGTCGGCGTCCTGCTCGTCGGAAAGACGACTCGCAGATACGATCGTGGATCGGTAATCGACTGGGCTTTGACGGCGGCCGGCGTCGCGATGTTTCTGCTGGTCGCGGCCGAACCAATATTGAACTGGTTCGGCAGCCCGTCGCATAACACGCTGATCCTGGTGACAGCCTTCTTCGCCACTTGTCTGGGTGTCTGTAACGCGTACGTCCTGATTCCGGCGCAGACGATGCTCCAGGAGCGCTCGCACGAGAACATTCGGGCGCGGGTTTATGCGACGTTCTTCACGATTTCGAACACGCTGGCCTTCGTTCCGATCGTTTTCGCCGCAGCTTTGGCCGATGTCTTCGGTGTGGTCCAGATACTGATCTGTGTTGCGGTGCTCATCGGACTGATCGGCGGGCAGAGTGTCCTTCGGCGGCGGCTCGACGAGAAGCGACGGTGGACTCGCGTCCGCAGGCGGCACCGGGAAGGGCCGGAGAGCATCTCCTCGGGCTCCGGCAGGCGCGGGATGCCGCTTTAGCCGAGCACCAGGTTCAGCAACGCCATGCGAACAAAGACACCGTTGCGCGCCTGCCGGAAATAGGCCGAGCGCGGGTCGCTATCGACCTCCGTAGTGATCTCGTCCACGCGCGGCAGCGGGTGCATCACGACTGCGTTGGGGTTGAGCCGGTCGTACATCGAGCGGTCGAGGATATACGTGCCCTTGGCTGCCCGGTACTCATCTTCACTGGCGAACCGCTCCTTCTGAACCCGGGTCTGATAGACCACGTCGACATCGGGCAGCACCTTGGCCAGATTCGGTTCATCGCGGTATGGGATTCCGGCGGTATCGAGCGCGGCACGGATATCGTCGCCCATCGGCACCTGCGGCGGGCTGACAAAGATGAGCTCGACCCCGGTGGTGAGACGCGACAGAAGTGCGAGCGAGCGGGCAGTGCGCCCGTAGCGGAGATCCCCGACCAGCGCGATGCGCAGGTTGTCGATCCGGCCGAGCTCGTGCTGGATCGTGTAGAGGTCGAGCAGAGCCTGGGTCGGATGCTCTCCCGGACCGTCGCCAGCGTTGAGGATCGGTACCGGTGAGACGGCTGCTGCCCTGGCTGCGGCGCCTTGCTCGAAGTGGCGAATCACGATGGCATCGGCGTAGCCGCTGGCCATCATCACGGTGTCCTCGACGGTTTCTCCCTTGATCGCCGAGGAAAACTCGCGTGCATTTTCAGTCGAGATGACCTGACCACCCAGCCGGAGCATGGCCGATTCGAAACTGAGCCGGGTGCGAGTGGATGGCTCGTAGAAGATCGTGGCCAGGATCTTGCCCGCTTGCAGCGTGGACGGCCGCGGCAGATCGCGCAGCTGGTCCGCCGACACAAAAAGTGACTCGACGAAGCCACGGTCGAATTGGCTCACCTCGACGATGTGCTGGGGGTTCAAATCCGTTGTGCCTCCGGGAAATGCGCGGACCTCATCGGGCGGAAAGTATAGTGGCGCGGGAGGTGAAGCTTGGCACTCGTTCAACTTTCGGATCAGGTCTACGTCCTGCCGGGTGGTGTCAATATTGGTGTCGTCCTGCTCGAGAATGGCCAGGTAGCGCTCATTGATGCCGGGCTCAACGATTCATCCGCGAAGAAGGCGATCAAGGCAGTCCGGGAAGAACTCGGCTCGGAAGTGGTCGCGGTCGTCACGACGCACGGGCATGCGGACCACTTCGGCGGGAACGCGACCGTCGTCAAACGGACTGGCGCCCGCGTCTACGCTCCGGCGCTCGACGAGGCGATCCTGCGCTACCCGATCCTGCAACCGGCATTCCTGTATGGCGGCGCCGACCCGCTCGATTCGATGAGGACCAACTTTATGCTGGCCGAGCCGAGTCCGGTCGACGTGGTCTACGGCGCCGGGCCGCTGACTGTCGGCGGGGCTTTGCTGGAGGCGATTTCGCTCGCCGGTCACTCCGGCAACCAAATGGGGATCCGCGTGGACGGGGTCTTCTTCGCAGCGGACGTCGTGCTGCCGGAGTCGATCCTGGAGAAGTACCGCATTCCCTACCTGTACTCCGTGACTGATCATCTTCGTGCTCTCGAGACGTGCGTGGCCGTCGTAGCTCAACGGATTGTGCCGGGACACGGTGCGATCCTGGACGATATCAGGGAGCTTCGGGATCATAACCTTACGGTGGTTGCAGAGACCGCCGAAGTCATCGCCGCGTTCTGCGATCAACCTCGGACCAGCGGAGAGATCATGAAGCACGTGCTCGATGCGCGCGGCGCGAACGTGATCGATTCACCCGGCTATTACCTGCTCCAGCCGACAATCAACGCGTACCTGACGCACCTGAGCCGAACCGGCGACTTGACGCACGAAGTAGCGGCCAACAGCTCGACATGGAGACGCGCCTAGTCTCCGGACAGATCCTCGCTGACCAGTTCCGCGATCTGATTGCCGAGGCGGACGCTGTAGTTCGTACCGCGGTCTTCTGGGTAGATCTGGCTGGTATTGGCAAGGTAGAGGTTCTTGAGCGGCGTGCGATGGTCCGGCAGCTTCTCGCGGTAGTTGAGCGTGACGATCGGTTGCGCGGCCCGCTCGCGGAACACCCACCACTTCGTAATCCAGGATTCGTCGAAGTCCGGGTTGATTCGTTTCAGGTAGGGCAGGTAGGTCTTGATCAGCTCCTCTTCCGGCATCGAGAAGTAGGGGTGATCCGGCTCCATGTACTTGCTCAAGTAGACGTAATGCTTGCCGTCGTAGTCCGCGGGCGGCATGAAGTTCGTGTGCTCGATCACACCCGTGAATGGCATGTCCGGATCGGCGATGTTGAGCCAATAGATGTCGCTCAGCTTGCGGTCGAGCTGGAGCAGCGCGACCGCCGCGGCCTCGTAGGTGAGGCCGGAGAGGATCTGCTTGTACCAGTCCGGCAGCATCGGCGCGAGCCGGAGCATGATCGGCGACGGCGTGGTCACGATTACGGAGTCGACTTCGACGGCTGGGCGATCATCGAACTGGACCTCCCAGCGGTCGTCGGGCAAGGGATTTAGAGCTGTCAGCGCAGCGCCGCAGTTCAACTCAGCGCCGGCCTTCCGCGCGCCGTCGACGATCGCGTCCGTCACGACATTGAAACTACCCTTGATGTAGCCGAGCTTTTCCTGATCGAGAGGCGAACGGCGGCTCGTCGTGCGCAGCCAGATCTTTCCCCAGAACCAGACCATCGCCACGTCGTGCTGGTACTTGCCGAATTTGGCGTCGAGCTGCGCGCCGAGGGTCCGCTTGTAGGCTCGCTCGCCGAGTGCCCGTTTCAGCCATTTTTCGGCCGTTACGTTCTCGAACTTGTGCCAGTCCTTGACCCGCTGGAGGTATGCGGTGACGAGACCGAGGCGCAACCGGTCGTGAATCGGGATGATTCCAAGCTTGAGCAGATCGAGCGCGCCGTTGAGCGGATAGATCTTGCCGTTCGCAAAGTAGCCCACGTTCGACGGTAGCCAGAGTAGCTTGTCGCCGATGCCGAGCTCGTGGATCAGCGCCGTGATCTCTTTGTCGCTCTGGAAAAGGTGATGATAAAAGTGCTCGAGATAACTGCCCGGGACCGGGAACGCGATGGCCTGGCCACCGAACTGCGGCGCCCGCTCCCACAGCGTGACCCTGTGGCCGCGCTGGGCCAAACGAAGGGCCGCCGTGATTCCGGCATATCCGCCGCCGACGATGCCGATGTGTTTCTGTCCCGGTTCGTTGCTCATGACCCCTGCTTCGCGCCTAAACGACAACCGAGCGGACTGTAACAAGCCCGCTCGGCTATCACCAGTGTCAAATTAGCTGGACCGTCCTAGATGAACAGCGGGGCCAGCACCAGCGTGATCGTTGCCAACAGCTTGATCAGAACGTGCAGGGATGGACCCGCCGTGTCCTTCCACGGGTCTCCGACGGTGTCACCGACGACTGCGGCCGCGTGGGCATCACTGCCCTTGCCCAGGACATTGCCGTTGTCATCCTTGAGGAAGCCAGCCTCGATGAACTTCTTGGCGTTGTCCCACGCACCACCGCCGTTGTTGAGCATGACGGCGAGCAGGAGACCGGCGATCGTGCCGACCATCAACATGCCGGCCGCTGCTTCCCAGCGGAGGATGACACCAACACCGATCGGAACAGAGACGGCCAGGGCGCCCGGCAGGATCATCTCGCGAAGCGCGCTCTGGACTGAAATATCGACGCAGCGACCGTAGTCGGGCTCCGAGGTACCGGCCATGATGCCCGGGTCTGCCCGGAACTGGCGGCGGACTTCATCGATCATGCCCTGCGCAGCCCGACCGACGGCGCGGATCGCGAACGAGGAGAAGAGGAAGGTCAGCGCGGCGCCGATCAGCCCACCGACGAATACCTTGGGCTCGGCAAGGTTGATAACCCGGGCGAGAGTTTCATCCTCGCTGAACCGGCGCACTTCGTCGAGGTAGGCCGAGAAGAGCAGGAAGGCAGCGAGACCGGCGGTGCCGACGGCGTAGCCCTTGGTCAGCGCCTTGGTCGTGTTGCCGACCGAGTCAAGTGCGTCGGTGACGTCGCGGACCTCCTCGGGCTGGTTGCTCATCTCGACAATACCGCCGGCGTTGTCCGTGATCGGGCCGAAGCAATCCATTGCCAGGATGTAGGCGGCCGTCATCAGCATGCCCATCGTCGCAACTGCGGTACCGTAGATGCCGCCCGAGTTGAACAATCCGACGTTCGACTCGAAGTCAACTGTCTTGCCAATGTAGTAGGAAGAGAGGAGCGCTGCGCCGACAGTCAGGGCCGGGAGGGCGGTCGTCTCCATGCCAACCGCGATACCGGAAATAATGTTGGTCGCGGCGCCCTGTTTGGATGCGTTCGAGATGTCACGGACTGGCCGGTAGGTGCCGGCAGTGTAGTACTGCGTGATGAGGAGGAATGCGAGCGATGTCAGGAGTCCGATGATGCCGCAGATCGCAAACTCGAAGCTTCCGTATGGCAACATCCAGAAGCAAACCAGGAATATGCAGACCGCTGCGAGCGCGATCGTCAGGAAGAAGCCCTTGTTGAGCTCGCCCATCGGGTTCGCCAGGTAGCCACTCGGCCGGACGACTGAGACGCCGACGATCGAGCAAATCGCGCCGAACGCGGCGAGAACGAGCGGGAAGAAGATCCAGGCGATGTCACTCGTGCCTGTCGAACCGCCGGATGCTTTGAAGAGGGCGACACCGAGGATCATCGCCCCTATGATTTCCGCCGCCGAGGACTCGAAGAGGTCGGCGCCACGGCCGGCGCAGTCGCCGACATTGTCGCCCACGAGGTCCGCGATCACGGCCGGGTTGCGCGGATCGTCCTCTGGAATGCCGGCTTCGACCTTGCCGACCAGGTCCGCGCCGACATCGGCCGCCTTGGTATAGATGCCGCCGCCGAGTTGGGCGAAGAGGGCAACGAAGCTCGCGCCGAATGCGAAGCCGACGATCCAGAAGGGAGTCTCAGCAATCGCCGGGCCGTCACCCTCTGCGAAGAGCGAGACGAACCAGTAGACACCACTGATGCCTAGGAGGCCGAGCGCAACGACTAGGAAGCCCGAGACAGCGCCCCCGCGGAGGGCGACAACCATCGCTTCGCCCATTCCCTTTCGCGCGGCTGCGGCAGTCCGAATATTGCTGCGGACTGCTACGTACATGCCGATGTAGCCGGAGATGCCCGAGAGGGAGGCGCCGATCAGAAAGGCGACCGCGGTGATGATGCCGCGCTCCGTCTGATGGGTTTTTTCGAAGATCGCGACGAGGATGCCCATCACGATCGCGACGACGATTGCCAATTGTCCAATGGTGCGGTACTGACGGTTCAGATAAGCCTTCGCGCCCTGAAAGATTGCTCCGGAGACCTTCTGCATGTCCGGAGTGCCCTGGTCGCGGGACATGACGTCTTTCGCCAACCAAACGGCATACAGGATCGCAATGATGCCGAATAGCACGACCGGCACCATATAGAGCGCTTGCTCGTCCAACTGACCCTCCCTCGAAGGTGTGCTGCATTGATTCGCGCCGCTGCAGCGGTGGCTGGTTGATTACCCCTACGTTCCGACCCAGCATCATTCACCGCTGAATGCATGCCAGAGCTGGTCCAAATCTGAACGGGGATCGCACACAAAATCGCGCGAAGAGCGATCGCACGCCCGACGCGCAGGACCGAAGTTTATCAGATAGGACTTTCTCGGGCTATGCGGTTATCGGCCACTCGGCGCTGGGGCGGGAGTGCGTCCGAAATTTTTGATCCGCTCCCAGAGGCGCTGGATTTCACCGGTTTCCCATGAGACCAGCAACTGGCTCGCATTGAAGAGTGATGAGAACGTACCACTGATTACGCCAATCATCAGGGCAAGCACGAATTCCTTGGTCGATTCGCCGCCGAAGAGATAAAGGGCCAGCAATGTGAAGACAACCGTCATCGACGTGTTCAATGACCGGACGAGCGTCTGAGCCAGGCTGTAGTTGACCACCTCTTCGAACGTCGGGGCGACGCGGCGGGCAAGGTTCTCCCGGATCCGGTCGAACACGACAATCGTGTCGTGGACGGAGAAACCGATGATCGTCAGCAGCGCCGTCACAAAGAGCGAGTCAATCTCCACGCCCCGGACCTCGCCCAGGATCGAAAAGATGCCGAGCACCACCAGAACGTCGTGCATCATTGCCACAATCGCGGCGATGCCGTACAGCAATGGGTTCTGCGTATTCCGGAAGGCATACGCAATGTAGAGCAGGATGCCGATCGATGCGATGGCGACTGCAAAGAAGGATCGGCGCGTGATGTCCCGGCTGACACTTGATCCAACAGACGACAGCTGGAGCTCGGTAAATGGCCCAACGTCCTGCGTGATCGCTGCGGCGACTGCGTCCTTCTCGGCACTGCCCTGCTGGAGCTCCTTGACGCGGATCACGGCTACCCGGTTCGGCTCGCCGGCGGAATTGTCCGCAAGCTGGACCCGGGCGTTGTCGAGTCCGTGGGCGGCCAGCACGTTGTTGATTTGCTCCGTCGTGACCGGTTGGGCGAATTCGATCTCCCAGAGCGTGCCGCCGGTGAACTCGATGCCGCGGTTCAACCCGAACACGATCAGTGAGATGAATCCCGGCAGGATGATGATGAGCGAGATTGTGTACCAAAGCTTTCGCCGGCTGGCCAGATGTTCCATCGCGCGAATCGTTTCCTTCGTTAGTCTGCGGCCGCTCTGGCGGTCGGCTCAGGGTGTTCTTCGATGACCGCGAACAACCACGGATGCTCGGTCAGGCCAACCCGGACCAGTTGTCGCAGGAATGTGCGGGTGACGGTAATGGCGGTAAACATGGAGACGGCCACGCCGATGAAGAGGGTCAGCGCGAATCCGGTAATGATGCTGGCGCCCGTGTACCGGCCGAACCAGAACAGAATGGCAGACGTGATCATGGACGAAATATTCGAGTCGCGGATCGACGGCCAAGCGTGATCGAAACCTGCCTCGATCGCGTGAGACAGACTCCTCCCGCTGCGCAGCTCTTCCTTGAGTCTGGCGAAGATCAGCACATTGGCATCGACGGCCATACCGATCGAGAGGATGAAACCCGCGATTCCGGCCAGTGTCAGGGTCACATTGAGCAGCTTGAAGAGCGAGAACGTGATCGCTGTGTAGATCAGCAGGGCAAAGACGGACATCAACCCCGGCAACCGGTAGTAACTGATCATGGAGAGGCCGACGATTGCGAGGCCAATGATGCCGGCGATCAGTGAGTGGTCAATTGAGTCCCGACCCAGCGTCGGTCCAACAGTCCGGCTCTGTACGACCTTGAGCGGAACGTTGAGCGCGCCGGCCTTGAGCTGAATGACGAGGTCGCGCGCTTCCTGGGCTGAGACGCCGGTGATCTGACCAGAGCTGGAGATCGCCGCATTGATTTGCGGAGATGAGATGACGGTCTTGTCCACGACGATCGCCATGGGCTGGCCGATGTGCGTGCTGGTGAAGTCGTAGAACTTGTTGGACCCCTCGCCCTTGAGCTCGAATCCGACCGCGATCTCGCCAACCGACCCCTGGGTAACGAAGGCGTCCTTCAAATCGCCACCGCTCACGATGGTCGTATAGACCGTGCCCGAGGTTGGGCTGGCATTCGGGCTTGGCGCTGCTACCGGCGAGGCGATCGGCGACGCTTCAGGAGAACCGACCGGCGAGGCCTGCGGCGACCCGAGCGGTGATGCTTCCGGGCTTGCCGCGGGCGCGTTCGTGTCCACGCTCTCCGGCCCGCCGAGCGTGGTGGTGACGACCGTGCCGGGTGGCAGGTACTGTCCGTTCGTATCGATGATTTCGAGAAGCGCCGTCTTTTGGACGATCCGGGTAGCCTCTTCCGGATCTGTCGCGCCGGCTAGCTCGACGACGACCTGGTTATTGCCACGTGTCTGGACAACCGGCTCGCTTACTCCCAGCCCGTTGACGCGCTTCTCGATCGTGTCGCGGACGCCTGACATGGCATCGGAGTCGATCTTGGTTCCGGCCGGAGGATCGGCCTCGAGCAGGAGTTGAACACCGCCCTGAAGATCCAGGCCCTCATTGATATTGACGGATTTCTTGATTCCGCCGATATCCAGCCAGTTAGACGGGCTGGCGAGCCAGCCGGCCACGAGCGCCAAAAGGAGGATCGCGATCAACGAAATGCTGGTATGAGAGCGCACGCTGCCACCTCTCGAAATTCGGACATGCGAGGGTGAGCCGCGTCCGAAGGAATGTTCAAGTCAAGACCGATTCGGGATGGCCAAGCGGGCGCGAGTATAGGCCCGGCGTTCGCGACCGGTCAATCAATTTTACGCATCCAGCAGGAAATCGACATCCCGTGTGAAGGGGCGTCACCGGTAGAGCGTGTTCGACGTAATGTATTCGATTACCGGATCCGGCGTCTGAAATCGAATCGATCGACCTTCCGCACACCGGGTCCGGAGCGTCGTGGCAGAGATGTCAATCAGCGGCGCCTCGATGAACGCCGTCCGGGCGCGCAATCCGGGCAGAATCATCTCGAGGTGTTCGAAGTCGTACCTCGCGCCGGGCCGATTGATCACCGCCAACGAAGCAAGCTCGATGATTCGCGCCGGTGATCGCCAGGTTGGCAAATCGCGCAGTGAATCGCCCCCGATGATGAAGGAGAAGTCGTCCTCCGGCCGGCGCTCTTTCAGGCGCTCGAGGGTATCGACCGTGTAGGAAGGCCCGACTCGCTCCATCTCTATGCAGTTGATGACGAAGTACGGAATGGTTCCGATGGCCGCGTTGACCATCGCGATTCGGTCATGGACGGGGCTGACCGTCGCATCGGGCTTGTGGGGCGGATCGTTGGCGGGCAGGAATTCGATATGGTCGAGCCCGAGTTGGTCCCGCGTGGCCTCGGCAATAATCAGGTGGCCGTAATGGATTGGATCGAATGTGCCACCGAGGAGACCGATTCTGGCCACGAGCGCTTCCCTTGCTTGCCCGGGCGATTTCCCGGCTCAACGGTATAGTATCGGCACTATATGACCGGATTCCCATGAGGTGACTGGTGTTCGATTATCACGTCCACACAACCTTCTCGGTCGACTGCAATACGCTGATCGACGCATCCTGCGTGGCGGCAATAGCGGCCGGCATCACCGAAATTGCATTCACTGACCACGTCGACCATCAGCCCGCTGACCCAGGGTACGGATTCTACCGGCCGGTTGACTACCTGGCGGAGATCGAACGCGTGCGCGAAAAGTATGGCGATCGGTTGACGATCCTCAGAGGAGCCGAGGTCGACTACCACGACGATACCCGCGATGTCGTTGAGCAGTTCATGGCCGAGTGGGGGAACAAATACGACTTCGTCATTGGCTCAGTCCATTACGGAGAAAAGGGCGAGATCATCTTCCCCGAATTCTTTGCTGGCAAATCGCTCGACGACGTGATGTACCCGTACTTCGATCAAGTCGAGCGCGCCGTGCAGACCGGCTGGTTCGACACGATTGGCCACCTCGATATCCCGAAACGCTATATGCCCCGTACCCATCGCGACTACGACCCGCTGCGGTACCGGGACCGGCTGATGGAGTTGTTCAGCCTGATGATCGGGAACGGGGTCGCGTTCGAGATCAACACATCGGGTATTCGCCAACGGCCAAAGACAAGCATGCCCGGACCGGCAATCGTCAGATGGTATACCGAGGCCGGCGGCCGCCGAATCACGACCGGAACCGACTCGCACGCGGCGCAGACGGTCGGCGCCGGCGTACCCCGGACCCTCGAGATGCTTCAGATGTGCGGGATCGACTCGGTCTTGTCGTTCCGGAACCGAACTGGCACGCCGGTGGCCATTGATACCCTGAAGACATCCGGATAGTGACCTTGCGCGAGGAGCGTCAGCCACGGACGCGGCGCCCGGCTCGCCCGCGTGCCGAAACTCCACCGGACGACGATCCCCTGGAGATTCCGCGGTGGACTCACCCGCGTGTCACCGCCTACGACCTGGAACCGGAAGAGCGACGTCGCTCGCGGTCGCAAGGGCCGCGACGCATCACCTACCGCTCGATCCCCGCCCGGAGCGGTCATTTGCTCGGTATGGGACTGGCACCCGGCATCACGTCGCTCCTCGCGCTGTTCGTTTCGGTGGTGCCAGGGCTCAGCGGAACCGGTGACATCCCGATCGGAATCGTGGTCATCCTGCTGCTCCAGGTCGTGGGCCTGGCAATGATGAGCCGCGTCGAAGGGAACCTCTGGGGACCGTCGTGGATTTCGGTAGGATTTCTGGTCTCGGTGATGCTGCCGATGCTGGCGCTTCAGGTCTCGTTGCTTCATGAGCCGTACGTTTCGATCGGTATGGGGTCGGCCGGACCAGCGTTACTCGCGACGCTCTTTGTGCTGGGTCTATATGGCGCGTTCGCGATCTGGGTGACCTGGACCAGCCAGCGCCGGCCCGAGATTGCCGCAGTCCTGCTGATGCCGTCGACGCTCGCGATACCGGCCATGATTGGAGAGCACGGGAGCATCGATCAGAAGGCGGCGCTGATGATCCTCTCCGAGGTGACGCTGATCACCGCAATTGCCGCGGCAGTCGTCTGGTTGTTCCCTGGCTGGCCGCAGCTCCTTGCCGGCGGCGGTGCGTTGGCTATCGAGCTGGTCAGGTTGTGGGTAGCTGGACGCGGGCCGTGGCGACATGAGACGAGTGGAGCGATCGTTAGCGTCGTCTACATAACGATGTTGGTCGCGGCGGTGCTGGTGGTCGTGCTGGTTCCGGTGATGGCGGCGATCCTGAATATGCCGGCGCCGGCGCGGCGAGTTCCCTCACCGCGCCGGCGGAGGTGAGCTACGAGAGCTGCTCTTTACCGTTCTCGGAGATTCCTGCGAACGGGTCATCCTCGTCGGACTTCGGCTCGATCACAGTCATCGAGGCAACGGTTTCGTTGGCTCCGCTCATGCGCATGAGGGTCACGCCCTGGGTGGCGCGTCCACTCCGATTGATCTGCGAGCAGGGAATCCGGATCATCTGACCGGCCGTGCTGAGCATGACGACGGTCTCGTCGCCCTTGACCATTGCGGCCTGGACGATGTCCCCGGTGCGGTCGGTCAGCTTCATGGCGGTGACGCCCTTGCCGCCGCGCTTGATCCGGCTGTACTGGCTCATCGGCGTGCGCTTGCCGAGACCCTTGGTGCCGATCACCAGGAGATCCTCGTCATCGCGAACACATTCGGAAGCGATAACGCGGTCACCTTTGGCGAGGCGAATGCCGATCACGCCGGCGGCTGGTCGGCCCATCGGCCGGGCATCGGATTCCGCGAACCGGATTGCCTGACCCTTCTGCGTGACGAGGACAATTTCGTCCTCACCGCCGGTCACCCGTACCCAGGCCAACTCGTCGTTCGGCTCGAGACCGATTGCGATGATGCCGGTTGAGCGCACGGACTGGAAGAGATTCAGCGCAGTCCGCTTCACCTGCCCAAGGCGCGTCGTAAAGAACAGGTACTCAGCCTTGGCGAAGTCCTTGATGGGCAGCATGGTCGCAACCGTCTCATCCGGCTGCATAGCCAGGATATTGACGATCGGCAGGCCCTTGGCGGTGCGACCGGCATCGGGGATCTCGTGGACCTTGACCTGGAAAACGCGGCCCCGGTTCGTGAAGACCAGCAACGAGTCGTGCGTGTTGGCATGAAGCAGTTGCTGAACGTCGTCCGCCTCGCGCATCGTGACGCCGGTGATGCCCTTGCCGCCGCGGTGCTGCGTCCGGTAGACATCCTCGTTGATTCGCTTGACATAGCCGCGTTTGGTCAGTGTGACGAGCACGCCGTGGTTCGGGATCAGGTCTTCCTCGGTCAACATGCCGGAGACGTCCTGAATGCGGGTTAATCGCTCGTCGCCGTAGCTGCTCTTGAGCCGAGCCATATCGTCCGAGATCAGGCCGAGGATCTTCTTCGGATCGGCAAGCAGACCTTCGAGATACTTGATCTCCTTGAGGACTTCCTTGAGCTCGTCCTCGATCTTCTTGCGCTCGAGGGCAGCCAGGCGGGCGAGGCGCATGTCGAGGATGGCCTGCGCCTGAACCTCGCTGAACTCGTACTCGCTGATCAGGTTGTTGCGCGCCGTCTCGGTCGTCCGCGATTTTCGAATCGTGGCAATGATCTGATCGATGATATCGAGCGCCTTCTTGAGCCCCTCGAGGATGTGAGCGCGCTTGCGGGCCCGCTCCAGCTCGAACTCGGTCCGGCGTGTGATCACGATCTGGCGGTGCGCGACGTACTCCTGCAGCGCCCGCTTGAGGGTCAGAACGCGCGGCACCATGCCCTCTTCGACGAGCGCCAGCATGTTGATGCCGAAGGTCTGCTGCATGGCTGTGTGCTTGAACAGGTTGTTCAGCACCTTCATCGGCTGAGCATCGCGCTTCAGCTCGACGATCATGCGCATGCCGGTGCGGTCCGACTCGTCGCGCAAGTCGGAAATACCGTCGATCTTGCCGTCCTTGACCATCTCGGCGATGCGCTCGAGGAGAGCGGCCTTGTTGACCTGGTAGGGCAGCTCGGTGACGACGATCTGGAAGCGATTGCCGCGGTTCGACTCCTCGACGAAAGCCTTCGCGCGGATCACGACGCGGCCACGGCCGGTCGAGTACGCGGCGCGGATACCCTCTCGACCGAGAATCGTGCCACCGGTCGGGAAGTCCGGGCCCTGCACGATCTCCATCAGGTCCTCGACGGTGCATTCCGGGTTATCGATCAGATAGCAAATGGCATCGGTGATCTCGCTCAGGTTGTGCGGCGGGATGTTCGTTGCCATGCCGACGGCGATACCGACTGCGCCGTTAATCAGCAAGTTCGGCAACGTGGCGGGAAGGACCTTCGGCTCCTTGGTGCTGGCGTCGTAGTTGGGCTTGAAATCGACCGGGTTCTTGTCGATATCGCTGAGTACTTCGTCAGCGATCGGCGCTAAACGGCACTCGGTGTACCGCATTGCCGCCGCGCCATCGCCATCGACCGATCCGAAGTTGCCCTGGGGATCGATCAGCGGGTAACGCAGGTTGAAGTTCTGCGCCATACGCACGAGGGTGTCATAGACCGCGGTATCGCTGTGGGGGTGGAAGTTCTTGAGCACTTCGCCGACGACACCGGCGCTCTTGCGATACCTTGAGTTACTACGCATGCCCAGCTCGGACATGGCATACAGGATGCGCCGCTGAACTGGTTTGAGACCGTCGCGCGCGTCCGGCAGAGCGCGCTGCACGATCACGCTCATCGCGTAATCGAGGTAGCTGCTCCGCATCTCAGTTTCAATGCTGGCGAGTTGAACTGCGCCGAGATTCTCGTCCAATTTGGGGGATTCCTTGCGTGCACAAACGCGAATTCTTACCCCTATAGTTTACCAGATTATGGGCCTCTCCGGCCACCCAAAAACCCGCGTACGGACGCCCAAAACGACACGAAAACGGGGACGACCGTCGGGCCGTCCCCGTTTCAGATCATCGAATTGCGGAAGGCCTACGCCTCGGTCTTTGCCTGCTCTTTGACCGAGGACTTCTTGCGCGAATTCTTCTTGATGAAGTCCTCGACCTGGTCCCGCGCGTCGTCGTCGTGATACTGGACCGGTGGCGACTTCATGAAGTAGGAGCTCGGGGCCAGTAACTGGCCGCCGATGCCGTTGTTCATCGCGAGCTTCGCGCAACGAACTGCGTCGATGACGACGCCGGCCGAGTTCGGGGAGTCCCAGACTTCAAGCTTCAACTCGACATTCAATGGGACATCGCCGAAGGTCGTGCCCTCCATGCGAATGTGGCACCACTTGCGATCCTCGAGCCACGGCACATAGTCGGACGGGCCGACGTGAACGTTCTTGGCATCGAGCGCGTAGTCGAGCTGCGAAGTGACGGCGTTCGTCTTCGAGATCTTCTTGGAGTCGAGACGCTCGCGCTCGAGCATGTTCAGGAAGTCGGTATTGCCGCCGAAATTGAGCTGGTAGGTCCGATCGATGCGGACGCCGCGGTCGGCAAAGAGGCGGGTCAGGACCCGATGGGTGATGGTCGCGCCGACCTGGCTCTTGATGTCGTCGCCGATGATCGGGACGCCGCGCTCCTTGAAGCGATTCGCCCAGTACTCCTGGCTGGCGATGAAGACCGGGATGCAATTGACGAAGCCGCAGCCGGCCTCGAGCACCTGCTCGACATACCACTTGGTCGCCATCTCCGAGCCAACCGGCAGATAGGAGATGACTACGTCGGTCTCGGTGTCCTTAAGGATCTTGGCCACGTTGGCGGTCGGGCCGGGGGCCTTGGTGATGACCTGCGACAGGTACTTGCCCAGGCCGTCGTGCGTCATGCCACGCTCAACCTTGACGCCGAGATTTGGCACGTCGGCGAACTTGATGGTGTTGTTCGGGCCGCTGAAGACGGCTTCGCTGAGGTCCTTGCCCACCTTTTCGGCGTCGATGTCGAACGCCGCCGTGAACTCGATGTCGCGGATGTGATAGCCGCCGAGGTTCACGTGCATCAAACCGGGAACGAACTGATCGTCCGGGGCATCCTTGTAGTACTGAACACCCTGGACAAGCGACGATGCGCAGTTGCCCACGCCAATGATCGCTACGCGGACTTTGCCGTCATTCCGCTTCGTCTGGCCACCCACGCCGTTGGTGTGATGACCGTTCGTACCGTTCGCGCCTTCTGCCACACTTGTTGCTCCTGAGAAGAACGTGACGACCCGCA
>Ga0164298_10000220_pt1 | contig 16989 bp, 14 predicted proteins | sample Whisoiple_216_MG_FD_109713 | JGI IMG/M metagenome (GOLD analysis project Ga0164298, IMG submission 109713) | Unamended control soil microbial communities from upstate New York, USA - Whitman soil sample_216_MG | ecosystem: Environmental > Terrestrial > Soil > Agricultural land ...
TCCCTATCCCCGCCGAGTCCAAATCGACCTCTATTACGCAAATGACAAAAACCTTTGGATGGATATGTGGATTGTTTTCAAAACAATTGGAGTTGTGATTTTTCCCAAAAATAACGGCGCATACTAATTTTTGTCCGCAGTCAGCAATCGGTAGTTAGTTTTATTTGTTACTGACCACTGATGCTGACTACTTACAGCAAGCGACAAACTCTTTGTCAAAACTCAAAAGTTCCTGGATGCCGATCGAAGAATTGTGAGCTTAACTAAAGGGGCAAATACTTAAATAAACCTATCTCTTCTTCACCTAGAAAGATCGGTTCTTCTAGATAGACTACTTTAGGTTTAGGTGTTAAACTTAACTCTATAACCTTTGGCTTAAGGGGGATAGCCTACTTATCTTGGGATAGCCCACTACCCAACAGCGTAGGAAGTAAACTTCAACTGGCTTTAGGTAACTAAAGTTAAGTTTGAGTAAGTTGTATAAAGCAGTTAACGTAGAGTTTGAGAATACGGCCGGCAGGGAGCAACAGCCTCTGCCAAAAAAATTATTGTGAATTAACACAGCCTGTCAAAGGAAAATCAGATGACGCAACGTAAGCGAGCGCTAATAACAGGTATTACAGGTCAAGACGGCTCCTACTTGAGTGAATTACTGTTAGAGAAAGGATATGAAGTTCACGGCATTATCCGGCGCAGTTCTAGTTTCAATACCGATCGAATTGACCACATCTATGTCGATCCTCACAGCGAGGGTGCGCGCCTGTTTCTACACTACGGCGACTTGACGGACGGCACCACTCTCCGCCGGATCTTGGAAGAAGTCCAGCCGGTAGAAATTTATAACTTAGGCGCTCAATCTCACGTTCGAGTCAGTTTTGACTCGCCGGAATATACGGTTGACACAGTAGGAATGGGAGTATTGCGGCTGCTAGAAGCAATTCGGGACTATCAGCACCGCACCGGCATAGAAGTGCGGTTCTATCAAGCAGGTTCTTCGGAAATGTTTGGTTTGGTACAGGAAGTTCCGCAGAAAGAAACAACTCCTTTTTATCCCAGAAGTCCTTACGCCTGCGCCAAAGTTTACGGGCACTGGCAAACAGTAAATTATCGCGAATCTTACGGACTTTTTGCCTGCAACGGCATCTTGTTCAATCACGAATCTCCCCGCCGTGGCGAAACTTTTGTAACTCGCAAAATTACTCGCGCCGTGGCAAGAATAGTCGCCGGCAAGCAGAAAAAACTTTACTTGGGCAATCTCGAGTCCAAGCGAGACTGGGGCTATGCTAAAGACTACGTGCGGGCTATGTGGCTGATGCTGCAACAAGACAAGCCTGACGATTATGTCATTGCTACCAACGAGACCCATTCCATTAAGGAATTTCTCGATTTGGCTTTTACTTACGTCAATTTAGATTGGCAAAAATATGTGGAGTTTGACGAACGTTACTTGCGTCCGGCCGAAGTCGAACTGTTGATTGGCGATTCGACTAAGGCGCGCCAGCAATTAAATTGGGAACCTTCTGTAACTTTTCAGGAGTTAGTACATTTAATGGTAGATGCTGACATGAAAGCTTTAGACCAGCAAGGTCGGGGTTCGGGCAACGGATTTGATTAAGTCGCTAAATCAAGCCGTCAGTGCCAACAATTTGTAGGGGTAGGGCTCCGTGTCTACCCCTTTGGCGAAAGGCGCGCGGAGGATAGCCCCTGCAAACTCTTCACAACCGATCGGAGGATTGTTACAGCTATTAGCACGATCGGCATTCAAAGAACCAGCTTAATTGCTCGCCAAATTTTCCGCTGTGCGGGCTAAAAAAAACATTAAAATGATAGTTGGGGACTCGCTACTCATAAATCTAACTTTCGGGTGTCCACGGAGAAGTTCCTATCAGCAGCTAAAACAGATTTGTGGGCAACCTCGTCCTGTAGCTGAAAGCTTTTTTTGCTAAAGCAAAAATTTTAGAATTGAAATTGTCGATCGACCCTTATTCAAAATCCCGAGGCTAAAATTATGACAAGCTTGGATTTAAGCAGCAAACGCATTCTAGTCACGGGCGGCGCCGGTTTCTTGGGCCGTCAGGTAATCGACCAGCTAGTGAAAGCAGGGGCTGATACTGATAAAATTTCTGTAACTCGATCGCGCGACTGCGACCTTCGCGTCATGGAAAACTGCAAGCGCGCCGCCGACAAACAAGATATTATCATTCACCTCGCCGCCCACGTCGGCGGCATCGGCTTAAACCAACTCAAACCCGCCGAATTATTTTACGACAATTTGATGATGGGCGCGCAACTAATCCACGCCGCCTACGAAGCAGGAGTCGAAAAATTTGTCTGCGTCGGCACCATTTGCGCTTATCCCAACTTGACCCCAGTTCCTTTCAAAGAAGATAACCTGTGGAACGGCTATCCAGAGGTAACTAACGCACCTTACGGAATTGCAAAAAAAGCCTTATTAGTGCAACTGCAATCCTACCGCCAGCAGTACGAATTCAACGGTATCTACTTGCTACCAGTAAATCTGTACGGCCCGGAAGATAACTTTGACCCAAAAAGTTCCCACGTCATCCCCGCATTAATTCGCAAAGTCTACGAAGCGCAACAAAGGGGGGACAAAACACTGTCAGTTTGGGGCGACGGCAGCCCTAGCCGCGAGTTTTTGTATTCCACAGATGCCGCCCGGGGAATTGTGATGGCAACGCAAGATTACAGTGAATCTGACCCGGTTAATTTGGGAACGAATAGCGAAGTTAAAATTCGCGATTTAGTGGAAACGATTTGCGAATTGATGGGATTTGAGGGAGAAATTGTTTGGGAAACAGACAAACCGAACGGTCAGCCGCGCCGCTGTTTGGATACGCAAAGGGCTAAGGAAAAGTTTGGTTTTGTGGCGGAGGTGAAGTTTAAGGAAGGGTTGAAAAATACGATTGATTGGTATCGAAAACACGCCGCGTAAGTGTGAAAAACCCGGTTTCTTGAAGAAACCGGGTTTTTTTAGGAATCATATTATGTCCGGTCGATTACCCCTAATACGGTAGGGGATCCCCTCACGAAAAATATCTGCCAATAATTGACAATCTTAAAAACTCGCCCTTTTAATCGCTCGATCGGAAATGATATAATACTAAAGGCGGGTTAGAAACCTCAATTTATAATAGTCGGCGGTTGCAACCTATCTTACACAAACCCGTCCCCCTTTTTGTCCTAAGAAATTATACAACTTCGGGTGAAAATTCACTCACAATAGTCGGCAGTTGAAACCGCTATTACACTTGCCTATTGTCGTCCCAAAGGGGAACTAAGAAATCATACCAATCGGATCGCCATCAGGGACACGTTCTCCGGTTCAAATTACTTTTGCAAAAGGTCTAATATGTGCTCTCAAATCCAGTTTGTTGATACTTTCCGACAGTCCGACAGTCCGGCAGGGGTTGAAACCCCAGCCTCAAAGCTAAAGTCGGTTAAAACCGACTACAGAATCTGATGAAAACGCAATTAATTGTAGTCCTCTAAAAGAGGACTTTCGCTGTGAGACATGGGTTGAAAACCCCTGTCGGACTGGAAGTCAAACGAGAGATTCGATCGCAAATATGAATACTGCTGAACCTTCATTAACTAAAACAGAATTAAGAAAATCCCTCCTCAACACCCGCAAATCCCTATCAGCACAAGAATGGAGACAAAAGAGCACGAGCATCTGCAATCACCTGCAAAACTCGCCCCTATTCACCCAAGCAAAAACAATCCTCGCCTACTTTAGTTGTCGCCAAGAACCAGATTTAAGTCCCCTATTTGTAACTCCCCGCAAATGGGGATTTCCCCGCTGTGTCGGCAAAGAGCTATCCTGGCACATCTGGCAGCCCGGAGATGCTTTACATACTGGAGCTTATGGCATACTCGAACCCCTGCCCGATGCTCCGAAAATAGACCACTCAGAAGTAGATTTAATGCTCGTACCCGCAGTAGGCTGCGATGTTCGCGGCTATCGCTTGGGCTACGGCGGCGGCTATTACGATCGAATGCTCAGTTTAGCTGAGTGGGAATCAAAAGTTACGATCGGCATTATCTTTGAATTTGCCTCGATCGCCCAGCTACCAGTTGACTCCTGGGACAAACCGCTGCACGGCATTTGCACGGAAAGCGCTTGCAAAATTGCACAGCGAAAATCTTAAACGGGCATAAACAAATTAATTTTCCACAATTATGCCTATATCCTCTTAATCTAGAATCTAGAATCTAAAATCTAAAATCTAAAATCTAAAATACTATGGCCCAGCGCTACGTTCGAGTTAAAACAACACAAGGACACATCCATTACGGTTTACTGCAACTCAGCCATAGCGTTCAAGTATTTGATGCACCGCCCTGGTTACAAGGACAACCAACCGATTTGGAACTTTCACCAGATACTTACCAAATTCTCGCCCCGTGCTCTCCCTCAAAAATTGTAGCCGTAGGCAAAAATTATGTCGATCACGCCGCCGAGATGGGAACCCCAGTACCGGAAGAACCCCTGCTGTTTTTCAAGCCTCCGAGTGCTGTCATCCCTGCAGGTGCAGCGATTCGCTATCCGCAGCAGTCGGAAAGGGTAGATTACGAGGGAGAATTGGCCCTGGTGATTGGCGAACATTGTAGCAACTGCACTCCCGAACTAGCACACAGCAAAATTTGGGGCTATACGATCGCCAATGACGTAACAGCTAGAGATTTGCAAAAGCGGGACAACCAGTGGGCGAGGGCCAAAGGGTTCGATACTTTTTGTCCCTTGGGGCCTTGGATTGTCCGCGAACTGAGTCCTGCTGCACAATTGCAGACTTTTGTCAATGAGAGCGAGCGACCGGTACAGTCATCCCAGATCGATCGCATGGTATTTTCCCCAGACTTTCTCGTCTCCTACATCAGTCAAGTAATGACCTTAATTCCAGGCGATGTGATACTGACTGGAACGCCGCAAGGAGTAGGGCCGCTACAAATAGGGGATCGAGTCCGCATCGAAATTGAAGGCATCGGCAGTCTTGAAAATACAGTAGTTATTGGTAATTAGTAATTGGTAATTGGTAATTGGTAATTATCACCAACAACTGCCAACTGTCAACTGCCAACTGCCAACTGCCAATTGACTAACGTACCTGCATATAAACAGCATCCGAAAGCGGAGGAATCTCTGCATAGCGTCCCAAAAGCGACTGAACGACGGCATAGACAAATGCAGCAAAAGCGCCCAAAAACACCATGTTATACAAAGTTTCCGCAATAAATGCGACTTGTAAGCCTTTAGAAAAAATCGGCAAAACTAGACCGCACAGCATCAAAACAATGTCTAAAAGAATCGCCTGCATCGCATTAAAACGAATGAAGTGACTGATGTTTTCGTTTCTAACTACTCCTAAATACAGGGCAAAGAAGATAATCAAGCTAGCAAAGGGCAAACTATAAATTTGCATCAATGGAGCTAGCGGTATCAACAACAGTTGCAGGACAGGAAACTGTGTAAACAGAAACCTGCCAAAGGCAAGCCCGTCAACCAACGGGAGCAAATAAGGCAAAGAAGCAAAAATCCGGTCTGGAACAGTTGTAGATCCGCGCCAAGTCATAATGAACTCTCCTGAGTCGATCGATTAACTATGAATTCCTATTAAAGTCAGCATAACGCAGCAGGCTCAGTTCCGACTCGCCCGGAATTTGCTCATTTGTGGGCGGATAGCAGCCTCAAGTACCAGATGCAGGGGAACTTAGATCGAGTCGGGTTAATAGTCACCATGCCCTGTTTGGCCGATGCCCGATGATTATTTAATATTGGCAATGACGAAGCCCATTTGACACTCGTACCGATCGGGCAAATTTTCCGTAGGTTTAGCAACTGGATGTCCGCAGCGAAGCTCTCCACCGCTCCAGCGCGGTTGACCAGTGCGATCGGCCAGCAAACAACTTTGGCAAACACACTGAGGGGCAAGCATCTGATTTTCCATTAAAATGACTAACATTTGATACCTCCGGCAGGTTTCACACCAGTAATTTCATTGTATGTCAGGAGTTGGGGACAAACCGCTTAACCTGAACACAACGTAATATTTATGTCAATGGTGCGAAATCCGTAGTACGGTATAAGATCCCCAATTCCCAGTCCCAAATTTGTCAAGAGGTTGATTATTGTGACCGACAGTAACTTAGAATTCCTTTCCAAAACCGATCCGCTCATTGCCGATTTAATCGGGCAAGAGCTCCAGCGGCAGCGAGACCACCTAGAACTCATCGCCAGCGAAAACTTTACCTCCGCAGCGGTAATGGCAGCTCAAGGCTCAGTGCTGACCAATAAATACGCCGAAGGACTGCCAGCGAAACGGTACTACGGCGGCTGCGAATTTATTGACGGCATCGAGCAAATTGCGATCGACCGCGCCAAACAGCTATTTGGAGCCGCTCACGCCAACGTCCAACCCCACTCCGGCGCTCAAGCCAACTTTGCAGTGTTTTTGAGCTTGCTGGAACCCGGAGACGGAATTATGGGCATGGATTTGTCCCACGGCGGACACTTGACCCACGGTTCGCCAGTCAACGTATCCGGCAAATGGTTCAAAGCTTTTCACTACGGCGTCAGCCAAGAAACAGAACAGCTCGACTACGACGCAATTTTGGCCAGTGCCAAAGAAAACCGACCGAAATTGCTAATCTGCGGCTATTCAGCATATTCGCGAATTATCGACTTTGAGAAGTTTAGAGCGATCGCCGACGAAATCGGAGCCTACCTGCTCGCCGACATCGCCCACATCGCCGGGTTAGTCGCCACAGGACACCACCCCAACCCCCTCCCCCACTGTCACGCAGTCACCACCACCACTCACAAAACCCTGCGGGGCCCCCGTGGTGGCTTGATTATGACCAATGACCCGGAATTAGGTAAAAAATTTGACAAAGCAGTTTTCCCCGGCACTCAAGGTGGGCCATTAGAACACGTCATTGCGGGCAAAGCAGTAGCTTTCGGCGAAGCATTAAAGCCTGAATTTAAAACTTATTCCGGTCAAGTAATTGAAAATGCGCGCGCTTTAGCGGAACGGTTGCAGCAGCGGGGTTTAAAACTCGTTTCCGGCGGCACGGACAATCACTTAATGCTAGTTGATTTGCGATCGGTAAACATGACAGGCAAGCGAGCTGACCAATTAGTCAGCGGTGTGAATATTACTGCTAATAAAAATACCGTGCCTTTCGATCCGGCATCGCCCTTTGTCACCAGCGGTTTGAGACTCGGTTCGCCGGCGATGACCACCAGGGGAATGGGAACAGCAGAATTTACCGAGATTGGCAATATTATTGCCGATCGACTGCTAAATCCAGATGATGAAAGCGTCGCCGCCGACTGCCTGCGTCGAGTAGCAGCACTGTGCGATCGCTTCCCGTTATATCCGCACTTGTACTTGAAAGTGCCGGCATTAGCTTAATTTTCCTGATCGGCAATGGAGAATTGGTAGTTGGAAGTGTACGGGTAAAAGGGTAAAAGAGCAGGAAAAGATTGAGAGTTGCCGGTAGCGATATTGACAAGCGGTTTTCACCAAAAATCTCGATCGCCAATACGGTTTTTAGTAAAGATATTTGTCGGGCGGGGCTGGTTTGACTAACGGTATTTGTCGGTTGCGAAAGATACCGCTCAACTGGGCCCGCTCGCCAAATATCGACTTTTTTGCTCGCGAAAAAGTCGATATTTCAAATCGTTAATTCGAACTCTATGAATAGACATCTCCTAAAAAGATTGTGAAAGCCTTGCCCCATAAGGGCAACAACCTAATTTTGGGAGATGTCTAATGAAAAACCTGACAATTCGCCCCAAGGCAACTGCCATCGCGGCAAATCTCCGCCTTCCAAACCCCCAGTCGCTCTTCAAGATGTTTCCTTGTTATAAGCCATCTGAAATGTAGTAGACTCTGCCTGACAGACTAATTGCCCCGCACTATTTAAAATTGATTTCAGATGCCGTACCAGTATCTGTACCACATACTCGCTTTCCTGATTTCTGCGATCGTCGTCCTCTGGAGTACGCCAATAGTCAAAAAAATTGGTCTCAAAAGCGGGCGAGTCGATCGACCAGGCGAGCGAAAAGTCCACCAGCGCCCGATGGTGCGCTTGGGAGGAGTTTCCATCTTTCTCGGCACTGTCAGTGCCCTCTTATTTGTCTGGCTTTCAGGAGGCTTCATCGATGCTAGCGGACAAGTTCTCAATCCCAAAGACGAATACGAAATTTGGGGAGTCACCCTCGGCGGCATCGGATTCTTCCTCATCGGTTTAGCAGACGACCTATTTTCCCTGTCGGCCTTAAAACGCTTGCTCATGCAAATTGGCATATCCAGCATCGCTTGGATGGCAGGGGTAAAAATTGAGTTTCTCACAGTTCCCTCCCTGGGACTGACAGATATCGGCTGGCTGAGCTTGCCAATTACCGTGATTTGGCTCGTCGGCATGGCCAACGCCATCAACTGGATTGACGGTTTGGACGGTTTAGCTGCGGGAGTTTCAGGGATTGCAGCAGTTGTAATGCTGATTGTCAGTCTGTCGATGCACCAACCGGCGGCGGCCCTGATTGCAGCGGCTTTAGCTGGCGGGGCCTTGGGATTTCTGCGCTACAACTTCAATCCGGCCCAAATCTTTATGGGAGATGGCGGGGCTTATTTTATCGGGTTTACTCTCGCTGGAGTCGGAGTAATTGGGTTGGTTAAAACTACGGCTGTTACTTCTGTGTTGCTGCCATATTTAATTTTAGCTGTACCGATTTTAGATATGTCGGCGGTGATTCTCGATCGACTTCGCAACGGCAAGTCACCGTTTATTGCTGACAAGCGCCACCTCCACCACCGACTTCTACAAGCCGGACTATCCCATCGATTTGCGGTTTTATTTATTTACTCACTGACACTGTGGGTGGGAAGTTTAGCCCTAGCTTTTTCGCTTCCGAGCGGCGTAATTTACGCTATGGGTGCAACAAGTTTGCTGGGATATGCTAGCTGGAAAGTTTGGAGACACGCTCGATAGTTAGTTGACTGTTGACTGTTGACTGTTGACTGTTGTCATTCCCCAATTAATTCCCCAATCTAAAATCCAAAATCTAAAATCTAAAATCGAATAATGGTTGCTGAAATTATTTGTGTTGGCACTGAATTGCTGTTAGGCGATATTCTTAATAGCAATGCCCAGTTTTTAGCCAAAGAATTAGCGAGTCTGGGAATCCCTCACTACTATCAAACAGTGGTGGGGGACAATCCAGAACGTATCAAACAAGTGTTAGAAATCGCCGTCAGCCGATCGCAGCTTTTGCTCTTCACCGGAGGCCTCGGCCCCACACCAGACGACCTCACAGTCGAAACGATCGCCGATTTTTTTGGGGTTCCCCTCATCGAAAAGCCGGAAATTATCGCAGATATCGAATACAAATTCGCCCAGCGGGGACGCACCATGAGTCCCAGCAATCGCAAACAAGCTTTAATTCCAGAAACTGCGGACATTCTGCCGAATCGCACCGGTTCTGCACCGGGCATTATTTGGCAGCCGGTTTCTAACGTCACAGTAATGACATTTCCCGGCATACCGGCGGAAATGCACTTGATGTGGCGAGAAACCGCCGTTCCTTACCTGAAAAATGGCGGCTGGTGCAGCGAAACTATTTACAGCCGCACATTAAAATTTTGGGGTATTGCTGAGTCGGCCTTGGCGGAAAAAGTAGATAGTTTTCTGAATTTAACTAATCCTACTGTGGCTCCCTACGCCAATCACGGCGAAGTCAAACTGCGGATTTCGGCCCGCGCGGAGTCGTCCGTGGCTGCAAAAAACTTGATTGAGCCGATCGAACAACAATTGCGGCAAATTGCCGGCTTAGACTGTTACGGTGCTGATAGCGATACCCTCGCTTCGACTGTGGGCCAATTGTTGCTGGATGCGGGGCAAACTCTTAGCGTGGCTGAATCCTGTACGGGAGGTGGATTGGGGGCGATGCTGACCGGTGTTCCAGGCAGTTCTTGCTACTTTTTAGGCGGGATTATTTCTTACGACAATCGGGTTAAGGAAAGATTATTAGGTGTTAATCCGCAAGATCTAGCCGAGTTTGGGGCAGTCAGCCACCAAGTGGCAAAACAAATGGCTGCGGGAGTTCGCGCCAGCCTCAATACAAATTGGGGATTGAGCATTACAGGCATCGCCGGGCCTGGAGGCAGCACAGACGCTAAACCTGTCGGACTGGTTTATGTCGGTTTAGCGGGACCCCACGGCGACGCAGAAAGTTTTGAATACCGCTTTGGCGATGCGCGATGCCGCGATTGGATTCGGAATCTGAGTAGTTGTACGGCGCTCGATCGCCTCCGGCGTAAATTATTGTTGGCAAAAGCGTAGAAAAAATCCTACGATTTGTCAATTGTCAACAGTCAGAGGTAAGCTTAAGCTTTATTTAACAATCTATACTCCGATATAATTCGGCAATTTTCCTTTTCCCTCTTGATTATCTGTAAAGATTCGTTATGATAATAAGATAGGACTGATTGGCCAATATACTGACTCTCTGCATTGCTCAAAACAACCAGCAAGCGAGAAAGCAAGTTTGACCTTTGGTTTCAAAGTCGTGCTTGCTTATTTTCAGATATTTAGCCGTCGGTTTAGCAATCTAGACTATAAAAAAAGGAGCTATCCGTTCAATGGAAAACATTGAAAAGGTGCTGGAAGAAATTAAAGAATGGGTTCGCAAGCTGATAGAAGGACTGCTGAGTCCAGAACCAGAACCGGAACTCGAACCGATTCGTATTCCTGTAAACCAACCGAGGAATCGCAGGTAGTCGGGACTGAATTAGAAGTTTGAGGTTTAAGGTTTGACGTTTGAGGTGGCAGACTGGTTCTGAATCCCATGTCAAAACACTCATAATTTTTGTGGCGCTGGAAATTTTAAAATTGTTAAATATCCTGGTACTTCACGGCCCTAATCTAAATCTATTGGGTCAGCGAGAACCTGGAGTTTATGGTTCTGCGACTTTAAATGATATCAACAAGTTGCTAGAACGAGAAGCGCAAGCCCTCCAGGTGCAAGTCTCAATTCAGCAGTCGAATCATGAAGGGGTGTTGGTGGATGCAATTCACTCGATGTTAGGCCAGCACCAAGGCTTGTTGATTAATGCTGGAGCTTATACTCATACGAGTGTGGCAATTAGAGACGCGATCGCCGCGGTGAATATCCCTGCGGTAGAAGTTCATCTGAGCAATATTTACCGGCGGGAAGCTTTTCGGCACCAGTCGTTTATCGCAGCGGTGGCGATCGGGCAAATCAGCGGTTTTGGCTCAGAAAGTTATCGGCTGGGGCTGCAAGCTCTAGTTAGTTACCTGATTAAAAATTAAAAATTTACCGATTGTAGCGATCGGATGAGGGCAGGTTTTAGATGGAAAACCAGCCCTTATATGTTTGGGTTGAATGAAAATCAATCACAACAGTTAGGCAAAGAAGCAAACCAGGAAAAATTTTAAATTACAAATTACCAATTACCAATTACTAACAACTTGAGTTAAATTCAAATGCGGCATTCCCTGTTGAGCAAGTTTCAAGGAACCATCCTGGGGGCAGTTTTAGGAGACTCTCTAGGCCTGCAATACCAGAGGCAACTCGTGGGTATTCCCCCCCAAACAGAAGACTTGCAGCCGATTTTACAACTGACGAAACACCAACAATTGACCCTAAGAGGGGAAACATTAGCGTTGAATTCTGTCAACAGTAAAATCCCAAGTGGCAAAGACTCATCCAAATCCGGGAGACTTGCGGTAGCGTGTTCTGAAAGTTTAATTCGGTGTAGGGGTTTAGATTTAAAAGATTGGCGCGATACTTGGGAAGCATTTGCCAAGTCCGAAATCTACCATCCCCGCAACAGTGAGTTTCAAACCCTGCTTAACCCTGGTGAAGCTGCCGTTGCGGCGCTGCCATCGGCGATGTTTTTTCACGAAAATAAAGCCAAGCTGCGAGAAAAAATCATGCTGGCGATAGAGGTTTGGCACAACGAAAACCAGCCAGAATGGGAAACAGCAATTTTAGCAGTAGCATATACGATCGCCCGATCTCTCAAAGAAAAACTTGACCCCGCGACCGCGATCGAGCAAACACTTGCCTACCTGAAAACAGATAATGCCATAACAGAGCTGCTGCTGCAAGTGCAAATACTACTAGAAAAGGGAGCCGATTTAGAAACAGCCGCCACTCATCTGTGCAAAAGCGCCACAGCTTTGCGAGAAAGACAGGGCGAAGGCAAGAAAAAATTACAAACCGAGTCAATTGTCAACCCTGGAAATTTCATTCCCATAGCCCTAGCTTTCTACTGCTTCTTGAACACCCCAGAAGACTTGCGCTTGTCAGTGGTGCGGGCTGCCCGCTGTGGTATAGCCGGACAAATAACCTGCGCTTTGACGGGAGCTTTGTCTGGAGCCTATAACGGCGTTGCTGCGATTCCTGTAGAATGGCGACAGGTATCTTCGGCTGACGTTAAATCGCAGCAGCTAGCCGAGGGCCGGGAACCCTCGCTCTGGGGAACGGGCAGCGATGCAAAAATTGTAGAGTTAGCAAATAACCTGTTTGCTGTTTGGGCAGGAGTTTACAGCCCCGATGCCGGACTGGATTCGGCAGCGCTAGCCCGATCGGTGGCTGCACCTTATGTCATTAGACCTCGTAAAATATAAAGTTTCGAGCTTTTAACGGTAAGGGGAAACCAGAAATTAGCAATTAGCCATTAACAAGTCAAAAGCTAAAGTGGAAGGAGAGCGAGAATTAAAGATTAAAAAGTGAAAAATTAAATGTGAAAATTAAATCGGACGCCCCTGCCCCAACAAGCCGGGTTGAAACGAGAATATGGGGTTGGAAAACGAAGCATCTACGGAGAAACAAGGTTTTTAGCCCTGACGCGCGAGTTTATTTCAAGATAGACAAGGGAAGCCAAGAAGCTGCTTGCGTTGTTGGCTACCGTCAGGAAAGCCAACTGCTGGCGATAGTTAGGCAAAGTAGCCTGGAGGGTTGAATATTCAGCCAGGGTAGTTCGGATAAAATCAATCAAGATGCATAGTCAGAAATACTGACAAAGCTGCTGGATAACAGTGATATATCTTCGACACAAATGAATACGCTCTCCTCATTGATGCGACAGATTGAGCAGCTAGGGGCTGCGCGCTCACTGCGCCAACACATTGCTAAAGTGCAAAATGGCAGCAGAAAAGCAGATACCTCACGCGCTGGCGGGTCTCTCCTGAGCCCTTTGTCGCGCCAGAAATGGCTTCTTCCCGAGACTTTTACTACTAAATTTACAAGTAAAACCTCCAACTCCAGCCTCAAAAATCAAGCTCGTTCCCCTATTTTGGCGCTCGTAGCGGTAGTTTCCCTAAGCAGCACTCTGGGCCACCGCTTTTACAACCAGCCGAAACTGGATGTGGGGACAAAAGCTCCTCAGACGATTAAGGCTCCTGCTACTGCTAGCATCCCCGATTACAAAACTACTGAAGAACAGCGGAAAGCAGCGCGGATGGGAGCTGTAGCGATATTAATGCTGGATTCTGCGGTCGATCGACAAATTTATCGAGAATTGCAACAATTTTTGCAGCAGGGAAGCGAGCTGCGGGAGGCGGTAGGCCCGTTTCCGTTTGTGAGTCCCTCGGTGCTCTCAAATGCGGCTCAGATTTACTTGCGGGGCTGTCCGGAGTGGGAGTGGCGATCGATTTTGGCGCAAGCGGGTGACAAAAGTGCAACTTCTGAGCGGTTGAGTTTGGATTCCCCCGCAAGTGCTACGCAGATGGAGAACAAGTCTCAGCAAGATGCTATCGCTCAACTGCAAGCTTACAGCCGATCGGTCCGGGCAGCAGAATTTCAAAGCCTGACAGACAGTATTTCCTCGGCTCGCCGGCGCTATCTCAATGCTGTGGAGGCGCTGGGAAAACCTTCGGTTGTGGGGCTGCCACAGATTTACGATACTTCGCTGTTTGATTGGTCGGATGCAGCTTGGCAGAAAACCCAAACCGGTATAACTCGGGCGGCAAAAAGGATGGTGGCTCAAGGTATCCCGCAGGGGTTGCCCAGAGAGATTTTGAAAGAAGCCGTGAAGTTGCAAGTGGCTGATGAAGTGCCGTTAGAGTCCCAAGCTTTGGCGGTGGAGGGTTTAACAGCGATTTTGCAGCCAAATCTGGTGAGAGATCGCGAGGAAACCAAACAGCTAGCTGAATTAGCGGCGCAAAAGGTGAAACCGGTGATGATCGCAGTAGATCGGGGCGAGATAATTGTTGCACAAGGAGAAGAGATCTCGCAGGAAGATTTCGTGTTGCTGGACTATTTTGGTTTAAGCCGACGGGGGGTGAATTGGCTGGGGCTGACGGGTTTTGTTTGTTTAGTCGCGGGGGCAATTGCGATCGTACTGCTGGTGGAAAGGCACTACCGCTTGCGCCGGAGAGATCATTTGTTATTGCTGCTGCTGACTTTGAGCGCCCCGGTGCTGGTGAGTTTGGGGCTGCCTTGGACGAGTTTGCCGGCGATCGGGATTTTAGCGGGCGGCTTCTACGGTTCGGCAGTGGGAGTGACGGTGGTGGGGCTGCTGTCGGCGCTGCTGCCCGTTGGCTTAAATGTGGACGTGATTCATTTGGTGGCTAGCGGGGCGGGCGGATTGTTGGGCGCTTTTATGGCCGGGCGGCTGCGATCGCGCGAGGAATTGGCTCTTTTGGGCGTGGCTGTCGGCTTGACTCAGGGCACGGTTTATCTGGTGGGGACTTTGATTGCCAGCGCGGCTGCCGGTGCGATTTGGTACGTCGTGCTCGGTACGGTGGGCGCGCAAAGTTTGGCCGGTTTGGCTTGGAGCGTTGTGGCGATCGGCATCAGCCCTTATTTGGAACACGTTTTTGACTTGATTACGCCGATCCGGCTGGCGGAACTTGCCAATCCCAACCGCCCGCTGTTGAAGAAGTTGGCTGCAGAGGCTCCGGGGACTTTTCAGCACACGCTGTTTGTGGCGAGTTTGGCGGAGGCTGCGGCCCGGGAACTCGGCTGCAATGTTGAGCTGGTCAGAACTGGGACATTATACCACGATATTGGAAAAATGCACGACCCGCTCGGATTTTGTGAAAATCAAATGGGCGGGGTCAACAAACATGATGAAATTAATGACCCTTGGGCGAGCGCGGAGATTATTAAAAAGCACGTTACCGAGGGGTTGGTGATGGCGCGGAAGCATCGATTGCCGAAAGCAATTCAGGCGTTTATTCCCGAGCACCAAGGTACAATGTTAATTGCTTATTTCTACCACCAAGCGCAGCAAATTGCTGCAAAAGAAATAGAAGATTTAAAGATTGCTTTGCCAGATGCGGATAATTCCAAGTTAACAATCGCAAGTCGCCAAGTGAGGGAGGAGGATTTTCGCTACGATGGGCCGATTCCGCAGTCGCGGGAAACCGGGATTTTGATGCTGGCGGATTCTTGTGAGGCTGCTTTGCGATCGCTCAAGGATGCTACTCATGAAGAGGCTTTGAATATGGTTAATAAGATTTTGAGGGCTCGCTGGCAGGATAATCAGTTGATTGATTCGGATTTAACGCGGGAGGATATGTCTCTAATTGCGGAGATTTTTGTGCGAGTTTGGGAACAGTTCAATCACAAGCGGATTGCTTACCCTAGTGCAGTTTTTACTCCCAGATAGGCAGAAATTTTTAGTTAGGAAAAATCAGTTCGTATTTGAGTTGTGAATGAGATTTCATTGCGATTTGCCCCGCAAAGCGCCATGCCGTTCAGGATTGTCGCTGAAAATTACCACAGTTTGTTTGATTCCTCGAAATTCCGAGGAGTCGATATCTCTTTCGCCGGCTAGGTGCGATCGCAATTTTTGCCAGTCGGGGGCATTTATCGCATTTGCAAAAGCGATGATAGTATCTACAACCCCAGCGCGGTCAAAAATCCAGCGGATCTCCGGTAGTTCGTACATAACAAATAAATTTTGTGAGTTGTATCGCAGAAGGAATAAATACTAATTTTGGACTTCCAATCCCCATGCCCCATGCCCCATTCCCCATTCCCCATGCCCTCATTCTATCCTTTGACTCCCGCAGCAGTTTCTGTAGGCACAATGTATTTTTGCAAGAGCAAAAAGAGTCCCAAAACGGGAACAATAGAAATAATAGAACCCGCCGCAACTAAACGCCAATCTAAAGAAAATGTCCCGGCTAAATTGGCTACCCCTAAAGGTAACGTGTAATATTCCGGCCTGTCTAAAACTAGCAGCGGCCACAGAAAGTCGCTCCAAGAACCGATAAATACAAAAATTCCTAGGGTGACTAAAGCTGGCTTAATTGCCGGAATCATGACGTGCCACCAAATACCTAATTCGCTGCAGCCGTCGATGCGGGCAGCTTCTTCGAGTTCTTTGGGAACTGCTAGGAAGGCTTGTCGTAATAAAAATATGCCGAAGGCTGAGGCTAGTCCGGGAAAGATTACGCCTAGGTAACTATTTTTTAGTCCTAGTTGTACTGTCAATACGTACAGGGGAATCATGACTATTTGGAAGGGAATCATGATTGTGGAAACGATCGTGATTAAGATGGCTTCGCGACCGCGAAATTTGAGTCGGGCTAAAGGGTAAGCGGCGAGGGCACAAAAGAGGACGTTGATGCTAACTGTGAGGCCGGCAATTAGAGTGCTGTTGAAAAGGTAGCGGCCGAAGGGGTTGGTTTGCCAAACTTTGATGAAGTTTTCGAGGGTTGGCTGTTGCGGCCACAGTTGCGGGGGAAATTGAAAGATGTTTTCGTTGGGGGATTTGAGGGAGGTACTGAGCAGCCACAGCAAGGGAAACAGCATTAAAAGTGCGATCGCGCTCATGATGCTGTACGTCCACAGGGTGCTCCACGGCGAGGGAGTGTTGTTTGGGGAATTTGGTTTTTTAGTTTTGAGATTGTTCATTGTTGGGATATGATAATAAGTCCTTGCTTCGTGAGAAGCCTTGTTGTCCATAAGGGGATTATTGCCATGAA
>Ga0164298_10000221_pt1 | contig 16671 bp, 28 predicted proteins | sample Whisoiple_216_MG_FD_109713 | JGI IMG/M metagenome (GOLD analysis project Ga0164298, IMG submission 109713) | Unamended control soil microbial communities from upstate New York, USA - Whitman soil sample_216_MG | ecosystem: Environmental > Terrestrial > Soil > Agricultural land ...
CCGGCAGGGTCAGACGCAGCGGGCCGGGCTCGGCGGGCTGCTGCGCCAGCGTGAGCGCCCCGGCGCGCTTCTTGATCGTGATCAGCACGTCTTGGGGCCGGTCGACGCCCAGTTCGGCCATGACCTGCGCAAGCAAGTGTCGCGGGCTGTTGCCCTTGATTCCCGCCAGCCGCTTGAAGTCGTCGTGCGTTGCCTCGGGCTGCTCCGGCGCGGGCTCGCCGCCGACGAGCAGCGGGCGCCACGGGCCGTCGTTGTGGTCGCAGCTGGGGCATTTGATCCGAGGCTGGCCGGATGCCGCCCAGGCCGAACCGCACCCGTGCAGCCACCACGGATGTCCAGCAAAGTTGCGTGCCTGCACGGGCTGCTGCGGGATCAGCGCGGCGATGCGGTCGAACAGGCCGCGCGCGTTGCCGCCGTTCTGGAACATCGGCATCGTCGCGCACGCCGCGCCGTACTGCCGTACGAGGTCGAGCAGGTTCTCAGACACGCGCGCTCACCCGAACCTGCCGCAGGGGTTCGAACGCCACCAGGAGCTCCACCCACGTGTAGTAGCCGCCGTAGTCGTCCTGCCATAGGCCGCGCATGCGACCCTCGGTGACCAGCTCCGCCCACCCGGCCGAACCGTCCTTGCGCTCGCAGGAGACGCGGGAGGTGCGGCCGGGTCCCGGAATGTCGAAGATCCTCGTGTTCGCTCGGACGGTCATCGGTGCATCCCATCTGCTAGTTCCCGCAGTTCGCGTGCCTGGCGCTCCATGACGTTCGCGAACATCGACAACCGACGCCACTCGTCGCGATCGAGACTCGGGTCGGACAAGTCGAAGTACTCCATTTTCTTGGTCCATGACCAGATGGTGATCATGTTTCGGGCGTTCTGTGCGATGGCCCGCAGGAGTTCCAGGGCCTGCACCCGCGGGAGTTTCGTCCTCATGTCACCATCGTACCACCGTTGTAGTACACAAGACAAGACTACGAATGTAGTGCGATGATAGGTAGATGGCCAGACATGAAGTGCTCCCACCCGGCATCCACGGGCCGTCCCTGCGGTGGTACAAGCCGTCCGGGATGGCGTACTGGATGCTGCGCTCCACCGTGCGGTTCTGGGTCACCGGACGCCCGGTGTGGGGCCGCGGGGACAACGCCACCCTCCTGCACGATGCCACCGTGGACCACCGGGGCGGGCCGGTGGAGAAGCTCACGCGCGCCCGGTGGCGCCGGCTGGCGTGGCGGTGGGGGGCTGCGGGCGTGCCCCTCCTGCTCTGGGCCGCTCTGGGGAAGTGGTACGCCCTGAGCTACCTCCTGCTGGAGCTGGCGGCCGGGAGCTGGTACGGGTGGCGCGCCCTGGCCGCGTGGTGGCCGGTCCGCGAGGTGCGCCGGGATTTCGTGCACCCGGTGGCGCAGGTGGTGGCCAAGGCCCTGAACGAGAAGTACTCCAGGAGAGGAGCTGTACGGATGATCGAACTTCCCGCAGGGTTCGGTCAGGAGGACGAGGCGGGCGAGGCCCCGGAGCTGTCCGTCCGCATCCACCTCCCGGTGGTGCCCCTGGACGAGGGGGTCAAGAAACGGATCGTCACCTCGTCCGCGGAGCGCCTGGGGATCAAGGACCCGGCCGCCTCCTGGACCATCCGGGGTGCTCGCGCGCACGTGGACATCGCACCGCGCGCCCTGCCGCCCACCCGCCTCGTGTTCGCGGACGTGCGCCAGCTGGTCCTGGACGCGGCCGAACAGAAGCCGTTCGTGGGCCTGGCCGCCGGACGCGTCCCGGTGTACGCGGACCTGGACGACGACGGTCCGCACATCGGGGTGAGTGCGGGCACCGGGGCGGGCAAGAGCACCCTCATGCGGCTCGTGCTGGCCCGCCGGATGGCGGCCGGGGTGGGCGTGATCGTCTGCGATTACAAGGTCACCAGCCACCCGTTCATCCGGCGGATTGCCCAGCAGGACCCACACCGTGCCCTGTACGTCACGGACGAGGAAGAGATCTCGGAGGCCATCCTCGCCGTGTACGCCGAGTTCTCCCGGCGGCGTGAGGTGCTCAAGACGCGTCCGGACGACCTGGACACCTTCCGGCCCATCGATCTCGTCATCGAGGAGCTGAACACCCTCGCGTCCAAGCTACGGACGTGGTGGGGACACGAACGCCGCCGGATTGCACAGGCGGCCAAGGACATGGACGAGCCCGTCCCGTTCCTGCCCGTGGTGCCGCCGGCCGTGGACGCCATGGGCGCGCTCGTCCAGATGGGCAGGGAGCTCCACGTCCACGTCCACGCTCTTGCCCAGCGGCTGGACGCGTCCATTCTCGCCCCAAAGGACGGCGGGGCCGTCCGGGAGTCGTTCTCGAACCGGTTCCTGTCCAAGTACACCAAGAAGGCGTGGATGCTCCTGGCGGACAGCGTGCCGTTCCAGGCCTTCCCGGGCGGGCCGCGGGGCATCTGGGCCAGTGTGCAGGGCGGGGAGGTGACGTTCTTCCGGGTGCCGTTCGTGACCGATCAGGAGGCGTACCAGCTGGCCCTGTCCGGTCCGGCCCCGGCCGGCCCGGTGCTGGGGGGTGCCCGCCTCATCCAGCACCACGAACAGCGCTCGATCGAGCGCCTCGTCAAGCTCTCGGACGCTACCGGGATGCTGCCCGCCCACCCGTCCCTGGACGCCCTGCGGCAGCGGGTGCAGCGGGCCGCGCTCGAGCCGAAGGGGCGCGAGGGGAACGCGTTGCTGTACGACCTGGCGGACCTGGAACGCCTCTACGCCATGTCCTAGAAGGCCCTGTGAGCACGGAAAACGCCCCCGGTGGTCTCAGACCGGGGTCGTTTCCGTTCATGGCTCAGTAGGCGTTGTGGGCCTCGCGCTGGCGGTTGTACTCGGCCAGAGCCAGGTTGTCCTGGTTGCTCGGCCAGGTGTGGGTGTACAGGAGCTGGAGGCCGTGACGGACCTGGACGTTGATGAACGATCCGCCGGCCACCTCCATGATCTGAATCTTGCATCCGTCATCGGCGGTGGCGATGCGGATCTCGCCGGGGGCCAGGGGCTTTGTGTTCGTCATACCTGTACTGTACTCCACTTGTAGTACAACGTCAACCCTGGAGCTTGCGAATCCGCCACTCCGCCATGGCCGCCTTGTGATCGGCCGGCGTGAACCAATTCCCGCAGCACCGAGCGTTCGGGGGGTCGGCGCGACCCGCACACGGACACCACGCGGCCGAGCACTCCTTGCCCATGCGCTCACCACACCGGCACGGGTACGGCTCGCTGAGAGCCGTACCCGCGATGATCCACGTGCCGAACTTCACGACTGCATCGCCTTCTCGTACGCCGTCCGGATGGACGTGGCCATCTGGAGCGAGATGTCCCCGGTGGCGTTGGCCACGTCCGAGAACTGTCCACCGGACAGCTTGGCCAGGACCCGGCGGACACGCTGGAGATTCTTGGCCGACACGTACTCCAGGATGTCGTCGGACGGACGTCCCTCCAGGACGAGCCGGACCACCTTGTCCATGTCCCCCCCGATGGCCGGCCCGCCGGACGTGGGGGCGTTGCGCGGACGGGGGACGGACGGGACGGGGACGGGCTCGTCCACTCGTCCGCTCGTCCACGGGCTGTCCACGTCCATGTCCACCAGCTTGTCCACCGACCCGAGTGCGGCCCGGGTGTCCAGCAGGAGAGCACGCATCTCGGGAGAGGTGGCCGCCCCACTCTTGAGCACGGCACGGCGGAGCGTTCGCAGGTTCGGCTTACGGGAGGTGGCGATCGTGGCCGCCCGGACTGCTGCCCGCTCCCGGGTACGGGCCAGGGCATCGCGGGCGTCATCGGCCAGGCCCAGCCGGGACAGGGCCCGCTCCCGCAGCTCCCGCCCGATCCGGGCCAGGGTGCCGGACCGCACGCCAGTACGCGCTTTGATCTCGATGCCCAGTGCCTGGTGGAGGGCCACCAGCGCGAGCACGGAGCCGAGACCCACGCGTACCGGGGCGTCCAGGGGACCGGCCACACCCAGTGCCATGTACGCCTGGACGCCGCAGAGCGCCCACGCCACCCACCGGGCGCTGCCCGGGTTGCCATCTCGGCGCACGCCGGCCCGCATCGACCACGCGGCGGCCAACAGGAACACCTCCACCACCGAGAACAGGAGCACCCGCTCGGCTCCCACGATGTGGAGGTGGTCTCCGAAGTAGCGCCATGAGGTGTCCACGGACACCCCCAGCGCCACCACGAACGCGATGTACCAGGGGCCGGAACCCCTCGGCTTGTGCTCCGGCGTGGTCACGCGTACTGCCATGAGCCGGAATCGCGCGCCTTGCGGTACGCGTCGCGAATCTCCGGGGCCACGGCCTCCAGCAGGATGGCATCGGCCGTAACGTGGTCCTTTTCCGGGTCGCTGCCGTCAAGCGCGTCCAGCCGCTCGATCAGCTTGCGCATCTCCACCTTGGTCATACCCATACTGTACTACAACCTGAGTACAAGCACAAGGCACGAAAAAGCCCCCGCCTTGTGAACGGGGGCCCATCCGGGGGAATTCACCACCAGCATACGTCCCCGAGAGCGCCACAGCGCCGGAACAGGGCGCCGGGCGTCACGTCCTGCGGGAGCCGACCGTCATCGAACAGGTGCACGCCGGCCCGCGTCAGCACCGTGTCCACCAATTGCGAACAGATCATGTGCCCGCTGTCGGTCACCCTGGCAGCCGTGAGCTTCCTGGGCAGTCCCAGGTGGAGCAGGGCAAGGGACAGGTAGTCCAGGAAGCTGTACGGGGTGCCGACGTACTCCAGGCACGCCTGGCGGATCAACATCCGGGCATCGGTGCCCAGCTCCGGGACGATCGGCCGCGCCCACCCGTTGCCCGGACCGATCCGGTCGTTCCCCTTGAGGTAGACCGACCGCGCGCCGTGCGGCATGGCCTCGATGATCTGTGCCCATCCGTCCGCGGTGGCGGCCACGATCCACGTGTGCGTAAACCACGCCTGTTCGGTGTTCCGGCCGTGGGCGAGGTTGGCAGCGTCGATCAGCCACTGACCGAACGAGACGATGCCGCCCACCCGACCGGGGATCACGCCGAAACCCACATCACCAACCTGGAGGTCGGCCACGCTACTGATCTTGAGCATTACCGGGGCCGTTTCGGCGTGGCACGGCCCTTGGGGGGCGTGTACCCGCGCCGCGTGGTGTCCACGGTCTTCTCGCGCCGCACCTTGGCCACGCTCGGCCGCGGCCCGCCCTTCGGCGCCGGCCCGTACTTGCGCCCTGGCTGCTTTCCGTTCATCAGACTCCCCTGCCTTTGTAGTACCGGCCCTGCCGGATGGTGATCGTACCCTCGTCCAGGTCTTCCGCCCGGTGCTGACGCTGGACCGGTTGCCGTGGCGCGCGCCGGGTGTGGGTTCCGTGGTACCCGTCCCCGGTAATGGCGTACGCCCCCGCGATGGCCAGACACGCCACCACCACGGATGCGATGATCCACACGCCCAGTAACCAGCTCATGCACCAAACGGTACGGGCCGGATCGCCCCCTCGCGATCCGGCCCGTGTTCGGTGTTCAGCTCTGGGCGATGACCTCGGCGTGCGTAAGGGCCAGGGCGGAGATGAGCTGTGCCACCTCGTCCGAGTCCAGTGACATCGCTACGCCGCCGTGCTCTATGCCCTTGTCCTTGACATCCAGGCCCACATACCTGCCGGACCGCATGACCTCGATGGTGGCCATGGTCTTGCCGGCCTCGTCCCTGACGGTAACCTTGCGCATCAGGCGAACTGGCCGGCGCGGTACTTCGCCAGCGCCGGCCGGGCCGCGGCCTTGTCCGCGTCCGTGGGGTCGGCCAGGCCGTAGGCCTTGACCTGCTTGTTGTACGAGGAGGGGCGCGAGTCCACCCGACCCAACACCGGCTTGCCCTTGCCCACGTGCTTGCGCACGGCACCCACGAGCGCGCTCGCGGACAGGTACATGTCCGTGGCAAGGTGGGGCAGGCTGGTGAGCTTGTCCGTGGGCGCGCCGTCGACCACCACCACGTCCGCGGTCACTCGGTCGTACGGCTTGCCGCCCGGCTTGGTGCTGGCCACCTCGGCGATGGCGTGCGGGAAGATGATCACGAGACGGCCGTCGAGGTCGTCCACGCCCAGGAAGTTCTTGTCCGGGCTGGCAAAGTCCTCGTCCTCGTCCGCACCCGCGAACGGGTCTTCGATCTGGTTCGTCATGTTCTGCTCCGTTCTGTTGGAGGCCTTGTGCCTCGTGCCCCCGATACGGAATCGAACCGCTACCCCGCGGCCCCCGGCCGCGTGCCCCTCCGAGGGGCCTTTCAGGGGCTTGCTCGCCAGGCCGGAGACCGCCTCTCGGCCTGGCGTTCTGTGCATCGGGGAAGGTCAGCCCCACGTGAAGTCCTTCATCCTGTCACCTCCCTCGTTCTGTACCTACTGTACTACGACTGTGGTACCGATGTCAAGCGCTCGAACGCCTTGTTCGCGGCCAGGGCCAGCGGCTCGCACCACAGGCCCTTGGACCGGATCTCGACCGAGAGCTCCCGACCCTCGGTGAGGGAGTCCACGGCAGCGTACCGGGCGGCGTAGCGCTCCACCTCGGTCACCGGCGGGGCCGGCCGTAGCCACGCCCGGCCCCCGTTGACGCTCTTGGCCTCGGCGCGGTCCTGGACCACCTCGTACGCCCGTTGCGCCGTCTTCCAGCCCTTCCGGATGTCCACCTCCCACACGTCCACCCGGGGCTCGCCGTCCTCGGTCTCCCGGGGCATCCACAGGGCCAGGGCCACGTCACGGGACACGTGCGGCATGTCCACCCACACCCCGCGGTCCCCGTCCCACATGGCCTCAGCGTTGGCGTAGCAGGCGAACTGGGCGCCGATCTCCAGCCAGCTGTGGAACTTGCGCTGCGTCTTCAGGTCTGCGATCACCGGGTTCGTCCACCGCGCGTTGAAGCAGGAAGAACAGTTCGTGTCCTCGTCACAGTCGGTGCACGGCTGAGCCAGGATGTTGTCGATCCGGCCGCACACCTCCAACACCGGCACGTGCACGATCCGCTCCTGCATGTCCGGCAGGGCCACCAGGCCGTTGCGCTCCAGGGCACTCTCATACAGCGCAAGGTGGCGCCGGGTACCGGCGTCATGCCGGGCCGCGGGCAGGCCGGCGTGCAGGCCCTCCACGGCGTGGTGCCGTTGCGTCCCGAACTTCGTGCCGGCGTCCCCGCCCGAGACGGCTTTCGCCCGGGTGAGCCAGGCCTCCACGAACTCCTTGCGGTCCCCAAAGTCCCGGGTGGCCAACTGCTTGAGCTGGGCCAGGCTGAACGTGTCCAGGAGATGGGGGTCCTGGACCACCGCCTTGAGCACCTCCAGGTGCTCCCACACCCGCAGGGCGTACTGATCGGAGTACGCGCTCACGAGGTTGGACACCCGCATCCACCCCCGGGGCTGGTGGGAGCCGTCCAGCTTGGGGAGGTGGTACCGGCCGCGCCGGAGCGGCCCCTCCTGCTTGGGCGTGGGCGTGGCGAAGTCGTCAAACGGGTCACTGTCCACAGTAGACATTCTACTCTCCGTGCTCTGCTTGCATGTGCCGGGCCAGAACGTCATGGACCTCGTCCAGGGTCACCGTGTCATCGAAGGTGTGCTCCCACCAGCAGCCCGGACGATGCGGACACTGGATGTCGATCTCTGAGTAGTCCGGCCCGCCACCCGTCAGCCTGGCCGCGCGCCACTCCTCGCTCATCGCATTCCCCTCACCTTGGTCACGATCGGGTCCAGCTTGCGCGACCCGATCACCACATCGATACGGTCCGACAGGGCGCCCTGCCGTTCGATCACCTTGAGTCCGTCCATGGCCACCTTCAGGCCCAACCCACGGGCCAGGGACACCAGAGACTCCGAGGCTGGCTTCTTGCGCCACGGGGCTTTCCTGCCCGTGTTCAGGTCTGCCCCGAGGTCCAGGGCGAGATCCTCTGCCCACACCAGCGCCTGGTCCAGGGGAAGGCCCCGGTGCTCCGACGTACGGGGCCGGCGTTCGTCCACGTTCAGCGTGCACACCGTCCACTGGCCGGCCGTGGGGTACTCCATGATGAACACGTAGACCTTCTTGCCCGCCTTCACGAAGTACGTGCCACCGGTGGTCTTGAGCCACACGCGGGTGCTCGGCCGGCCGATCGGGTCGAATTCGCCCACCACGATCGGGCCTTTGTAGAAGGTCTCCGCCTCGTCCGGCACGCCCTCGCCCGCATCGAGCTCATCCTCCAGCTGGACGAGCGTCTTGCCGTCCTTGGCCTCTTTGAGCGGCCGTTCGGACAGGTCGATGATCGAGCGCAGGTCGTGGGACAGCACGGTGGGTGCGTAACCCAGCAGGAGACAGTCCTGTTCCTCGTACGGCCGGGCGGGATCCACCCGCAGGCCGCGGCCGGCCATCTGCTGGTACCGGTTCTTGGACTTGACCGGCCCGATGATCACACAGTCAATCTCCGGGTCGTCGTACCCCTCGATCAAGACGGCGCAGTTCCAGAGCACCGGGAAATCACCGGCCCGGTGCCGCTTCAGCACGAGCGCGCGCTCTTCCTTGCCCAGCTTGCCGTGGACGATCTCGGAGGGGATGCCGGCCGCGGTGAACGCCTCCATGAACCGTTCGGCCGCGGCCACCGTGGGGGCGAACCCCACACCCTTCCGCCCGGCCGCGTGCTCCAGGTACGCCTGGGCTACCAGCTCGGGGGCCAGGGACTCCGCCAGAGCCTCGCCGAGCTCGGCATCGTCATACTCGCCCCGCGTGGTGCGCACACCGGCCAGGTCGAGGTCGGGTACCTGCACGATCCGGCCCACCGGCGGGATGAGGAACTGGCGCCGGATCATCCAGGAGATGTCCCGGGAGAACGCCACCCCCTCGTACACGGTGGCCAGCTTGCGCTCATCGGACCGGCCGAACGTGGCCGTGTACCCGGTGAGCTGGGGGCCGCCGGCTGTGAACACCCCGAGGTGGCGCATGATCTTCATGTACGAGGGGGCGGCACTCCTGTGGCACTCGTCGATGATCAGGTTAGTGAACTGGCCGATCTCGTCCAGGTGGCGCACCACCGTGAGCACGCCACCAACCACGACGTCCCGGGCCAGCACCTTGCGGGTACCCATGTAGATGTCCGCATCGAGGCCCGGGGCCACCTTCTTGATCTTGTCCAACGCCTGCTGGGCCAGCTCGTCCGTGTGCACCAGGATGAGCGTGCGCCCCCCGTGCTCCAGGGACTGGTGGGCCAGCACCACGGCCTTGCCCGCCCCGGTGGGCAGCACGATGGCGGACCGCTGGTGACCGGCCGCCGCGCGGGCGTCCAGGGCCTGGCGCTGGTAGTCGCGCAGGGGCAAGGCCTTGAGGCTCATGGCCGGTACCCCCTCGCCACACAGCGCCTGCAGGCCGGACGGCGGGCCAACTCCTCGTACTCGGCCTGAGAACCGGTGCCGTACCAGTCCGGACGCCACCAACCGGGAGAGGCCCCGCACGCGGCCACCTTCTGTTCTGCGTAGGCCAGCGCGTGCTTGACGGTGCCACCCGGGATGTACCGCCAGATCTCGTGCTTGCTCACGGCCGGTCCTCCAGGATCTCCACGCCATCGCCCAGCGCCTGCACGGCGTCACCGATCGGGTTGGTCAGGGAACCGGCTCGGCAGGACACCCAGTCCCCGCGAGGACGCTGGGTCTCGACCTCGCCGTTCCCGATCCGGAGCTTGCCCAGCTGGAGGTCGGAGTGCATGGCGCGCGTGGCCAGCACCTCGTACCAGTCCCCGCCCGGCTTGGCCTGGACGAACCAACCCGCCGGGACGGCGCTCCACAGCTTGCTCCTGACGAACCCGGTGGGCTCGTTCGTCTTCCGGCGTAGGGCCTCGCTCGCGAGCTTGGATGTTCCGCCCGAGGCCAGCGCGCGAAGGTCTGCATCCACATCGTCCAAGATCAGATATTGCTCCACACCCTCGGAGCGCAGGGCCTCGATCTCGTCAGCCATCAGGCTGAGCACCTTCAGGAACCCGCTCACTCCATCCACCCCTTCCGCTTCATCCAGCGCACCGTGCGCGCCTCCTCGTCCATGTCCCCGTACACCCCGTTGTGGATCAGGTGGGACCAGCAGTAGTTCTGTGGCGCGGTGAACCCCCACGCCTTGCGCTTCAGGGGCGTGAAGCGCCACCACGCCCTGTTCTTGCACCGGTACCGCTCGAGACCCACCGGCGGGTTGCTCCTGCCTGGACCCCAGCTGTAGATGGCCTTCAGGGGCGTACCGGACTTCCATCCCTCGCAGCACCTGGACACCTTCAGCCGGCGCACACCCGGATGGGTCTGGATGGCCTCCTGGCGTTCCTGCCGGTTCACGACAGCCCCCGGCCCTCGCCCAGCGCCTGCACGGCGTCCCCGATCGGGTTGGACAGGGAGCCAGCGCGGCAGGTGACCTCGACGGTGCGGCCACGGGGAAACTCATGCTCGGTCCCGTCCGGGAACTTGAGCCACACGATCTGTTCGCGCTCGTCCTTACGTACCGAAGCGGTCACCTCGTACCACGGGCCGGTGGGCTTCACAGCCACGAACCAACCCACCGGGATGGCGGACCACGGCCGGTGCACGACGAACCCGATGGGCTCGTTCGTCTCCTCCACGGCCGAACAGGTGACCTCCACCTGAAAGCGCAGTAGCGTCCGGTGGTCCACGGTTTCCACCGTGCCGGTGCCGTCCGTGTGCCAGACGATCCGGTGGTCCTCCTCGTGGAAGTCCACCTGCCGCATCCAGCCACCCCGGATCACGTCCTGAACGGTCTCGCTGAGCAGGGTCAGGAGCTCCATGCGTTCCTGCCGGTTCACGACAGCCCCCGGATGGCCTTCCAGAGCCGGACCTCGTGGCGCTCCAGCGGGTGGCCTCGCTCGCGGCGCACGGTGAACCACGCCTTGGCCGCGGCCACCAGCTCGTCACGCGGGTCGGGCGCCGGGGGGTCCATGGTGTCCAGCTCCTGCTCCAGCACGGCCTCTCGGAGCATGAGCCCGAACGGCGTGAGCCGACCATCACCCCGCATGGCCTGGGCGTGCCACAGGGCGTCATCGGTGACGAAGGTGGTGGAGGGGACGACCGCGCCAACCTCCGGGTTGGTGTTCAGCAGGGCGATCCGCGCATCCGGGCTCAACGCCCGGGCCGCTTCCTTGATCGGTGTCAGTGTCATGCCTCAAGTGTACTACAATCTGAGTACGAGTCAAGGTAGACAGCGTGATCACGCTGCCCTACGCTTGTAGTACCGACAATGAAGGAGACACCGTGGAGATCAGCCAGACCCTATTGGACGCGCTGGAAGCGGGCGGCCGGGTAGAGCCCGGAGAGACAATGGCGGGCCGGCTGGAGTGCCGCCTTCCCGCCAACCAGAACGAGGCGCTCTCGGCCCTGGCCGAGGCCATGAACGGGGACAAGACCAAGCGGAGCATCGCGGCCCGCGAGGTCATGGCCGCCGGCTTCAAGGCGCTCGGTCGCGAATACGCGCGGCAGATGGCCCGCCAGCAGGCGGCCAGGGAGTAGCGTCACAGTCCCTACAACAGAACAGCCCCCGGTTTCCCGGGGGCCTTCCGCGCGTGAGAGGCGCATACATGACGCAGACTACCAGATATGCCACCGGTGACGCCCTGCCGGGGCCAGATATGCCACTGAGCGCCGAACACCGGCGCGAGATCCTCATCGAGAGCTCGGTGGCCGAGGCGGTGGCGGCCGAACGCGGCTACACCACCGTGGGCCGGCCCAACGCCTCGATGCGAGACGAGTACGGACGGGACACCCGGGACCAGCTCAAGGCGCTGGGGTTCCCCAGCTGGGCCGTCCGGGAGGACTACTACTTCCCCGGCCTGCACATCCCGCAGTACACCCCCAGCGGCCAGCGGTACGCCGGCCAGTTCAAGCCCTTCCGGGCCGTGCCCGGGCGGGACGGCAAGCCCCAGCGGTACGCCTCCGCGAAAGGCCAGGCACGCCTGGACGTCCACCCGCGGTGGTCCGTGCTCACGGACGCGGTGGTGCCGCCGATCGTGGATCCCGCCATCCCCCTGTGGATCACCGAGGGGGTCAAGAAGGCGGACGCGTTGACCTCGCGCGGCGTGGTCACGGTGGCGTTGGCCGGCGTGTACAGCTGGCGGAACACCCACGCCGCCCTGGGGGACTGGGAAGACGTGGCCCTGAAGGGCCGCGAGATCACCATCTGTTTCGACGCAGACGCGGTGACCAAGCCAGCAGTGGCGCAGGCCATGGCCCGCCTCGGGAAGTGGTTGCGCCACAAGGGCGCCTCGCGGGTGTGGTACCTCACCGTGCCCCCCATGGCCAACGGCAACGGCTGCAAGGGCGTGGACGACTTCTTTGCCGCCGGGGGCACCCTGGACGAGCTGGAGCGGGCGCGCGAGCGGCGGCCCCCGGAGATCACCGACACGGAGGACAGGTTCACCGACGCGCGCCTGGCGGAGACCCTCGCGGACGAGGTGTTGGACGGGTCGTACATCTGGGTGCCGGAGCTCGGCTGGCTCCGGTCGGACGGCACGGTATGGCGCGAGGTGCACGAGGCGGTGGCCGCCGAGAGTGTCCGCCAGTGGACGCTGGAACGCTTCCAGGAGGCGGTGGCCAAGCTCAAGGTCAACGACAACGGGGCGGGCGTGGAGGCGGACGGATGGCGGACCACCCTGTCCAAGAGCAAGGCACAGGCCATCCTGGAACGCGCCCGCGGCATCGTCATCACGGACGCCCTGGCGCTTGATGCTGACGCCGACCACCTCAACACGGCCAGCGGGTACCTGAACCTGACCACGGGCGAGGTGCGCCAGCTGGGCGGGGACGAGTACCCCACCAGGATCACCGGGGGACGGTTCGACCCCGCGGCCCAGTCCGACATCTGGGACCGATTCCTGGCCCGGGTGCTCCCCGACGCGGAGGTGCGCGCGTTCGTCCAGCGGCTGATCGGCTACGCCATGCTCGGCGAGGTGCGGGAGCACAAGCTCCCCTTGTTCACCGGCACCGGCCGCAACGGCAAGGGGACGCTCCGGGATGCCGTCCTCGCCGCGTTCGGCACGTACGCCCTGGAGGTGGACCCGGCCATCCTCATGGTGGCCCAGCACGAGGCGCACAAGACCTTCCTCATGGAGCTCAAGGGTCGCCGGCTGGTGTTCTGTAGCGAGACGGAGAAGCACAAGCGCTTCGCTGAGGCGACGGCCAAGCGGCTGTCCGGCGGGGATCCCATCCAGGCCAACCGCATGCGCAAGGACCCGATCACGTTCCAGCCCACGCACCTGCTGATCATGTGCACGAACCATCTCCCGGAGGTGTCCGCGGACGACCCGGCCTTGTGGGAGCGGCTCCTGGTGGTGCCGTTCGACGTGTTCATTCCGCCGGAGGAACGGGACCCGCGGCTGCCGGCCCGCCTCAAGGAACCGGACGTGCAGGCTGCCGTCCTGGCCTGGGCGTACCGGGGGTACCAGCAGTACATCCAGATTGGCCTGGCTGCGCCCGAGGCTGTCACGGTGCGCACGGCGGCATACCGGACGGCCTCGGATGGAGTGGGCCGTTTCTTGGACGAGCGGGTGGGGGTGGCGTTGGGGGAGCGGGTGTCACTGGCTGTCATGCACGCTGCCTACCTCGCGTGGTTCCGGGGTGAGGCCCGGAGGGACGAAAGTCCGGTGTCCAAGCGCGAACTGAGCGCGGATCTTGCTCGCCGCGGCATGCAGATCAAGAAATCTGACGGGATCATGATCGTTAAGAATGTGGCCCTAACCGCGTCGGACCAGGACTAGAACAGAAAACAGGGAGGACAGGGATGGTGTTCCGGTTCCCCGAAAATCACTCTCGTATAGAGCGTTAACGGAACTGGCTCCCTGTCCTCCCTGTTTTGGTTCTAGACCCTGTACCACAAGTGTGGTACGATATGCGTGGAGGTGACAGAACGTGATTATCGAGATCGAAATGGCCGCCATCCACCGCCGCGCCCGAGTGATCGAGGCCAGCCTGGACGCCACGCTCAGCCGGTACCGGATGGCGGGCTTCCCTCGCCCGTTCCGCAAGGACCAGCGGGGCCAGCGCTTCAACCACCTGTTCCCGCGGGACGTCCATCTGGCCATCTGTGGCGGCCTGGCAGTCGTCAAGCCGGAGCGGCTCCAGCCGGTGGACCTCGCGCAGGTGGACTGCCTGGCCTGTCTGGACGAGCTCACCAAGCGGATCAAGCCATGATCGCAGTTTGGATCTTGGCTCTGATCGCCATTGTGATCATCCTGTTCGGTCCGCGCGCACCCTGGCGGAAACCATGATCGGCTGGCTGATCGTGGCCGTGTACTGGCTCGGTTGGGCGTACACCACCGTGGCGTGGGCGCGTCACCGGAAGGACCGCACGGCCGCCCTCATAGGCCTTGCCTATGCGCGAATGGATCAAGGATGGGACCTCGTGGGGGCCGCGGCCCTGGCCACCCTCTGGCCGTTCTGGACCCCGTTCTGGGCCATCCGGAGCGTGACCCGCGGCCGGCTGGTGGCCCGGATCATGTATTCGCAGGCTGAGCGGGACGAGGACGAGCGGAACGCCCGCCAGGCGGACATGGCGGAGCTGGCCACCCTGCGCAAGCAGGCGCACACGCTGGGCCTGCCGTACCCGGGGGAGGACCGATGAACTGGTACGCCCTCCCGCGCTGTCCCCGCTGTTACCGCGCATGGGCCTGCTGGACCACTCGTAAGCAGCACACCAGCCGGGCCATGACCCGGCCGCACTGGGAGCGGGTGGCTCGTGGCTAAGACCCTCGCCCAGTACCTCGCGGACGGCTGCCGCCAGCACGGCTACCAGATCACCGAGCTCGAATACCGCGCGCTGTACCGCGCCCAGGGCGGCCGGTGCTACGTGTGCCGGAAGGCCTCGGGGAAGGCACGCCGGCTTGCCGTGGACCACGACCACCTCACCGGGGAGGTGCGGGGACTGGTGTGCTCCGGCTCGCTCACGCCCACCACCTGCAACCGCCTCATCGCGTACTACAACCGGGAGCAGTTGCTCCGGGCCGCGGCCATGCTGTCCGACCCGCCGCCGGCGCGAGCCGTGCTCCAGGCGGTCCGGGGCGGGTTCAAGGTCCCCTCCCTCGTAGGCGGGTTCAACTTCGACGTGTTCGAGCTGAAGGGGGCCGAGGATGTATGAGCTCGTGGGCTTGATCGCCTACACCGTGGCCGGATTCGTGGTCATGAGCCTGCTGGTCCTGCTCCAGCCGATCGCGGATGCGATCAAGGCACGTCGGGAACGGTCATGATCACGGACATCTACGACCCCGCCTACTACCGGCAGAGCAAGCCCGTGCCGCCATCGTGGCCGGAGCGCGACCCGATCCCCGAGGTGCTGAACACCGACCCCCGCCCAGATGTGCCCGTTCCGGCCGCTGTAGTGGCCCTGACGGCTCTGGGGGAGCGGGAGGGGTGGCAGGTACGTATCGGCTACTCCCGTGGTCCTGAGCGGGCCGTGAGGGTCGGTGAGTACAAGACCACCGAGGCCTGGGGCGTGTACGCCGGCCCCGCCCACGGCTGGCGCTGGAGTGCGCACCACACCCGGACCGTTGGCAAGAGCTGGAGCTGGCGTCACACGAGCATCTGGCAGCCGGGCACCACCCGGCGCCGGTTCGGCCATGCCCTGGTGACCGACCTTCAGGAGTTCATCCGTGCCCACGGTGACGTGGGCCGGCCGTGGTTCAAGGCCATCGAGGCACGCGAGGCGGACAAGATCGAACGTGCTCGTACTGCGGCCCGCAACCGTCCCCGCAAGGGCAAGGAGGGATCATCGTGATGCTATTCATCGGAGGGCCTTGGCACGCCCGGGAAGAGGACGTTCCAGACCAGCCGTGGGTCGTGATGGGCACGGACGGGAGCAAGCACGTCTACACGCCTCAGACGTTCGCCGCGCCCGGCATCGGGCACAAGCGGATCATGGTGCATCCTGTGTTCCTGAACACCCCCAACGCTGCGCGCGAGGCCACCAAGGACGCGCTGTTGGAACGGTGGTTGCGGTCATGAACCCCTCTGACCTGGCCGCCGCGTACGTGGTGTCGATCGTGCGGGAGCAGCATCCGAACATGCACCTCCGTGCCTGTCCCGGCCTGCGCCTGGACGGCACCATGCATCCGGACAAGGTGGTGGGCACGGCGTGGTGCGAGCACGAGGAGCCGGAGCGGTTCGAGTTCGCCACCGACGCGCTGAGCATCATCGCGGGTGGTGCGTGATGTTCGACCTCAAGCGCGCCCGTTCGGCACGGTTCGGCCCACCCCCGGTGCGCTCCACGTGCAAGCACTGCCGGCGCGCCATCCTGTCCGAGGACCCGGCCATGTGGCGCACTAGTACGCCCATCGGGTTGGTGCATGCATACTGCGAGCGTGAGCACGAGCAGGGCGCAGCAAGCGATCAACCAACGGGTGCTGTTGCGTGATGGGTACCGGTGCCAACTCCGGTTCGCAGGTGAGTGGACCACCCGCACGGGACAGGTGCGTCACTGCATGGGTACCGCGGACTGTGTGCACCACACCCGGGGCAAGCAGGTGACAGGGTGGGATATGGCCTACATGGTGGCAGCGTGCACCCCCTGCAACCTGCGGGTTGGTGAGCCCGACCGTACCCATGACCCTGAGCCCAGGCCTATGACCACATGGTGACCCACTCCCCTGGGGGGTCATGCTCACCATCCGCAATGTCCTGTTTTTCACCGATGCCCCGACCACCGAGA
>Ga0164298_10000222_pt1 | contig 16652 bp, 15 predicted proteins | sample Whisoiple_216_MG_FD_109713 | JGI IMG/M metagenome (GOLD analysis project Ga0164298, IMG submission 109713) | Unamended control soil microbial communities from upstate New York, USA - Whitman soil sample_216_MG | ecosystem: Environmental > Terrestrial > Soil > Agricultural land ...
GGGTTCGACAAGCACCCGCGCGGCGCGTTCCAGAACGACCCCGCCGACTGGTCACTGCCGCAGTGGTACGGCGAGGACGGCCTGATGGTCACGACGCAGTTCTTCGGCGCGAAGCTGCAGCGGTACATGCACGACCACGCGATCCCGCCACGCACCCTGGCACAGGTCGCCGAGAAGGCGTACGCCAACGGCGCGCAGACGCCGCACGCGTGGCGGCGGACGCCGCTCTCCGCCGCCGAGATCCTCGGCTCGCCGATGCTTGCGCATCCGCTCACGCAGTACATGCTGTGCTCGCCAGGCGAGGGCGCCGTCGCGCTCGTGCTCTGCCGACGCGAGTACCTCGAGCGGCTCGTTGATGCGCGTCCCGTGTGGCTGCGCTCGGTGGCGCTCCGCACGCGGCGGGCCGGCACGTTCGAGGTCTTCAGCCCGTCGCTTCCGCTCGAGCTGGCACCGTCACCGAGCGTCGACGCCGCGAAGGAGGCGTTCGAGTCTGCGAGCGTCGCGCCGGACGACGTCGACGTTGCACAGGTCCAGGACACGGAGTCGGGCGCCGAGCTGATCCATCTCGCAGAATGCGGGTTGTGCGAGCACGGCGAGCAGGTCGAGCTGTACGCCACCGGCGCAACGCGGATCGGCGGCCGCCTGCCGGTGAACACCGACGGAGGCTGTCTCGCGAACGGCGAGCCGGTCGGCGCCTCCGGCTTGCGTCAGGTGTACGAGATCGCCGTTCAGCTACGCGGCGATGCAGGCGACCGCCAGGTGCCCGGCGAGCCGCGGACGGGATTCACCCACGTCTACGGCGCGCCCGGCGTCAGCGCCTGCACCGTCCTCAGCCGCTGAACGGAGCGTCTCGATCAGTACACCGCCTTCGGCAACCGGAGCCCGTGCAGGGTGGCAAGGTCGAGCCCCGGCACCATATGTCCGCGGGCGGCGACGGACGTCGTCGCCTGTCTCAGGTGCTGCGCGGCGTGGAGGCGTTGCGCCTCGAGCAGTTCGACGAGCGACAGCGAGCCGCGCGGCGCACGGATCACGCGCTCGGGCTCGCCTCGAAGCGTCGCCTCGTGTCCGCAGAGTGCCTCGCGCCAGGCATGCATGACCGGCCGTATGAACGCCAGCAACGCGTCACGCCCGTGCATCTCCTGGACAATCGACGCCTCGTAGGCGACAACCGACGCGTCGCCGGTCTCCCGAGTGCGCGGATTGCCGGGCCAGTGGAACCAGGCCGAGGAGAGCGCGTCCGTCAAAGCCGCAATGCCGACGACTGCGTCGACCGCGAGCGCCAAGGGCGTGCGGCCGAGCCCAGGTGCCGGCTCGACGAGCGCGGCCCAAGGTGTGTCCCGGGCCAGTTCGAGCCACGCCTCTCCGATCGTGTCGATGTCCCATGCCACCTGCCACGCGTCGCGGAGCGCGGGCGGCGTCTCCATCCCCAGCAGCTCCGCAGCCTGCGCCGGATGCTGGAGGACGTGCTTCGCGCCGTCGACGACGAGCGTCGGCACGGGCGGCGAGCCGTCGGCGAGCCAGCGCTCGCGCTGCTCGCTGATGACGACCGACTCGAACTCGATCCCCAGCGCACCAAGGAACTCCTTGGTCAGACCGCAGATCGGTCAGCCGGGGTGCGAGTAGAGGATGAGGTGCAACGCGCTTGACGGGGAGCGGTCTCGGCAGGGATAATGAACTGAATTCAAGTAAAGACAAATCTACCAAAGAAACGGACGCAGATGGCCTGGGACTTTTCGACCGATCCGGGGTTCGAGGAGCAGCTCGAATGGATGCGCGCCTTCGTGCGGGCGGAAATCTGGCCGATCGAGGCAATCCAGCACGACATCGGCCAGGCGGACCTCGAACGGATCTATGCGCCGCTGCAGCGGCAGGTCAGGGAGCGCGGGTTGTGGGCGGCGCACCTGCCGCCGGAGCTCGGCGGACAGGGCTTCGGCCAGGTGCAGCTCGGGCTCATGAACGAGATCCTCGGCAGTTCGATCTTCGCCCCGAACGCATTCGGCTGCCAGGCCCCCGACTCGGGGAACAGCGAGATCCTCGCGCTCGCCGGCACCGACGAGCAGAAAGAGCGCTGGCTCCATCCGCTGCTGGACGGCGAGCTGAAGTCGGCGTTCTCGATGACCGAGCCCGAGACGCCGGGCTCGGACCCGACGCAGCTGCGGACGCGCGCGGTTCGGCAGCCGGACGGCGGCTACGTCCTCCGCGGGCACAAGTGGTTCACCTCGAACGGCTCGATCGCGGACTTCCTGATCGTGATGGCTGTGACCGATCCCGACGCGCGACCGCACGAGCGCGCGTCGATGTTCATCGTCCCCGTCGACGCGCCCGGCGTGAATCTCGTGCGCGACGTCCCGAACATGGAGCATCCGTACCCGCACTACGGGATGCTCGGCGGGCACACCGAGATCGTCTACGACGACGTGCGCCTCGGCCCGGACGCGCTGCTCGGCAGCGAGGGCGAGGGATTCCTGATCGCGCAGCATCGACTCGTCCCGGGCCGGATCCACCACTGCATGCGCTGGCTGGGCGTCGCGCGCCGAGCATTCGACATGCTCTGCGAGCGCGCCGTCTACAGACCGGTGCGCGGCGGCCTCCTGCGCGACAAACAGACCGTGCAGAACTGGATCGCCGATAGCGCGGCGCAGATGCAGGCGGCGCGGCTCATGACGCTGCACGCGGCGTGGAAGATCGATCGCTACGGATCGAGCGCCGCGCGCACCGACGTCTCCTTGATCAAAGTCTTCGGCGCCCAGGTGCTGCACGACGTCGTCGACCGCGCGCTGCAGGCTCACGGCGGGCTCGGCTACTCGACCGACATGCCGCTCGAGATGCTCTACCGGTACGCGCGTCACGCGCGCTTCGTGGACGGAGCGGACGAGGTGCATCGCGAGTCGATCGCGCGTCAGATCCTCCGCGCATACGATGCCCCGGAGGACGGTGTCCCGACCGAGTACGTGCCGAGGCGGCGCGCGGTCGCGGAGCGGAAGTTCGCCGACGTTCTCGCCATCACGGGCGCCGACGCGTGAGCATGCAGGCAGTTCAGCTCGTCCGTTGGCAGGCCCCACCCGAGCTTCGTGAGGTCGACGTGCCGAAGCCGGGAGCCGGCGAGGTGCTGGTCAAGATCGCAGCCGCGGGGCTCTGCCACTCGGACCTTCACCTGATGGGGTGGCCCGAAGGCACGCTTCCCTGGTCCTTGCCGTTCACGCTCGGCCACGAGAACGCGGGGCACGTCGCGCAACTCGGTGAGGGCGTGACGGGCCTCGCGGCCGGAGATGCCGTGCTCGTCTATGGCCCGTGGGGATGCGGTGCGTGCAGAGAGTGCATCCGGGGCGCCGAGAACCTCTGCGACCGGCGGCTCGAGCGCCCCGGGACCGGCTGCGGGCTCGGCTACGACGGCGGTCTCGCCGAGTACCTGTTGGTGCGGTCGCAGCGGCACCTCGTCCCGATCGGCGAGCTCGATCCGGTGCACGCCGCACCCTTGACTGATGCGGGGCTCTCGCCCTATCACGCACTCAAGAGCGAGCTACATCGGCTCGTGCCCGGGTCGCAGGTCCTCGTCATCGGCGTCGGTGGCCTCGGGCACATCGGAATCCAGCTTCTGCGCGAGCTTTCGCCGGCGCGGGTCGTCGCGATCGATCTGCGTCAGCAGGCGCGCCGCCTCGCGCTCGACGCCGGCGCCGCGGCCGCACTCGACGCAGACGGCCTGCACGCGGCCGACGTCCGAGCGGAGCTCGGCGGCAACGGCGCGACGCTCGTGCTGGACTTCGTCGGAACCGACGCGACGCTTGCGCTCGCGGGAGGCTCGATCGCGACGGGCGGCCACGTCAGCGCCGTCGGAGTGGGCGGTGGGACGTTCCCGATGGCGTTCGGGCAGGTGCCGCTCGAGTGGTCACTCTCGAAGCCGAGCTGGGGCACGCTGTCCGAGTTGCACGAAGTCGTGGCACTCGCGCGCGCGGGTGCGATCCATGTCGAGGTGGAGCAGCTACGGCTCGACGAGGCCGTCGAGGGATACCGCCGGCTCCACGACGGCGAGATCAACGGGCGCGCGGTGGTCGTCCCGTGACGCTGGGCGGAAAGGTCGCCGTCGTCACCGGCGGCGGGTCCGGACTCGGCGAGGCGATCTCGATTCGGCTCGCGCACGACGGCGCGCGCGTCGCGGTGCTCGACGTGAATCTCGACGCCGCGAAGCTCACCGCCGAGCTCGCAGGCGGCGTCGCCGTCCACGCCGACGTCAGCGACAGCGCCTCGGTCGATCGCGCGCTGGCGGAGGTGGAGCATGAAGTCGGACCAGTCGACATCTGGGTCAACAACGCCGGCATCGCCGCGGCGGCACAGGTAGCGCGGATCGGCGACGCCGCCGAGCGCCAGCTTGCGGAGGCTGCCGAGGCGGGTGCCGTCACGACTCCACTCGACGCGCTCGTTCGCCTCCCCGACGAGGAGTGGCGGATGATGCTCGCAGTGCATCTCGACGGGACGTTCTTCGGTACGCGCGCGGCCGCGCTCTCCATGCAAGCCCGCGGCCGGGGGGTCATCGTCAACATCGCGTCCGTCTGCGGCGTCGAGGGTTGTACTGGCTACCCGCATTACTCCGCCGCCAAGGCGGGCGTGATCGGCTTCACACGGGCCGTCGCGAAGGAGCTCGCCGTGCAGGGCATCCGCGTCAACGTCGTCGCGCCCGGCTTCCTGGAATCGCCCGGAACCGGAATCGGCGAGAACGTGCTGCGCACAGCGCAGCGGCTCCGGACACCGCTCGGGCGCTTCGGGCGAAGCGACGAGATCGCGGGCACCGTTGCCTTTCTCGCAAGCGACGACGCGGGGTACGTCGTCGGCGAGACGCTGAACGTCAACGGCGGCCTGGTCACCACGTAGAGGCTTGCGAGGAGCTGGATGCACGGACGTGAGGTTGTGATTGTCGAGGCAGTGCGCACACCGGTAGGGCGCGGGCATCCGGAGAAGGGCTACTACAAGGACGTGCACCCGAACGACCTTCTCGGGCGCACCCTGGTCGAGGTGATCGACCGTGCGGCGATTCCTCCCGAGGCCGTAGAGGACGTGATCACGGGCTGCGTGCAGCAGTACGGCGAGCAGTCGTACAACATCGGCCGCAACGCCTGGCTGCAGGCGGGGCTCCCGATCGAGACGCCGGCGACGACAATCGATCGCCAGTGCGGGTCAGCGCAACAGGCCGTCAACTTCGCCGCGACCCTCGTCGCGAGTGGCGTTCACGACGTCACGATCGGGGGCGGCGTCGAGCACATGAGCCATATACCGCTGTCGATCAACGGCAAGCTCCATCAGGAGCTCGGGTCGCCGTTCCCGACGGAGCTGCTCGCGCGGCATCCCATCGTCCACCAGGGGCTGAGCGCGGAGCTGATTGCCTCGCAGTGGAACCTCACGCGCCAAGACTGCGACGAGATCGCGCTGCGCTCGCAGCAGCGCGCGGCGCGCGCGCGAGACGAGGGCCGGTTCGACCGCGAGATCATGCCCTTCCGCGTGAACGGGACCGTGTACACGGCCGACCAGGGAATTCGCCCGGAAACGACGCTCGAGGGTCTTGCCGCTCTGAGACCAGCGTTCAAGGAGGATGGCCTTGTCACTGCCGGCAACTCCTCGCAGGTCTCGGACGGAGCCTGCGCCGTGCTGCTCATGGCACGCGGGCGGGCAGACGAGCTCGGCCTCAAGGCCCGCGCGCGCATCGTCGACCAGACGACCGTCGGCGTCGATCCCGTGTTGATGCTGACAGGACCGATTCCCGCGACGCGGAGGATCCTCGAGCGCAACGGCATGACGATCCACGACCTCGACCTGATCGAGGTGAACGAGGCGTTCGCGTCGGTGATCGTGGCGTGGGAGCGCGAGCTCGAGCCCGACGTCGACAAGGTGAACGTGAACGGCGGCGCGATCGCGCTCGGCCACCCGCTCGGCTCCACGGGCGCGCGCCTGATCACGACGCTGCTGCACGAGCTCGAGCGCCGCGACGGCCAGTACGGCCTGGTGACGATGTGCTGCGGGGGCGGCCTCGGCACCGCGACACTCGTCGAGCGACTGTAACCACACGAGAGGAGGCACGAGATGAGCAACAGCGTGTACCGGGTCACAGAGGTCATCGGAGTGAGCCCCGACAGCTGGGAGGCCGCGGCGCAGAACGCCGTCGAGACCGCAGCCAAGAGCGTGCGCGACCTGCGTATCGCAGAGGCGAACCGGTTCGACGTCACGATTGAGAACGGGAAGGTGAGCGCCTACCGCGTCCGGCTCAGCATCTCGTTCAAGTACGAGGGCTCCTGACCGGGCGCGAAGTCCATCCGGTCGCGTACCCGCGCGGAGAGATCCGGCCGTCCGACTTCCGCCTGGTCGAGGTCGACGTGCCGGACCCCGGGGCCGGGGAGGTGCTCGTCCGTAACATGTGGACCTCCGTCGATCCGGCCCTTCGCTTGCGACTCCGCGAACGCGCTCCGCGCGGGTACTTCGCAGCGTTCGCGCTCGGCGAACCGATGGCCGGAATCTCGACAGTCGGCGAAGTCGTGGCTTCACGCGCACCGGGCTTCGCCCCTGGCGACGTCGTGCGACACGGCGCCGGCTGGTGCGACTACGCCGTCGTCCGCGCGGGTGCCGAGTCGCTCGGCGGCATCGCGACGCTGACGCGCCTCGACGTCGACGCCGCGCCGCCGGAGGCGTATCTGGGGGCGCTAGGCGCGAGCGGGCTGACCGCATACGCCGGCCTCTTCCACGTCGCAGAGCTGCGCGAGGGAGACATCGTGTGGGTCTCTGCGGCGGCCGGGTCGGTGGGCAGCCTCGTCGCGCAGCTCGCGAAGCTCCGCGGCCATCGCGTGATCGGCAGCGCAGGGTCCGACGAGAAGGTTCGCTATCTGCTCGGCACGCTCGGCCTCGACGCCGCGTTCAACTACAAGCACGGAGCGCTCTCCGAGCTGCTGGGTGCTGCTGCGCCCGACGGCATCGACGTCTATTTCGACAACGTCGGCGGCGATCACCTCGAGGCCGCGCTCGGGGCGCTGCGCAAGCGCGGCCGGATCGCGATGTGCGGTTCGATCTCCGAGTACGACGCCCCCGAGCCCGTTCCTGGGCCGTCGAATCTGTTCCTCGTCGTCGCGAACGAGCTGACGCTGCGAGGCTTCCGCGGCTCGAGCTATGTGGCGCTGCTGGACGAGATGGTGCGCGAGGTCGGGGGGTGGCTCCGTGGCGGGCGCATCCGCTACGAGCAGACGGTCGTCGACGGGCTCGAGAACGCGCCGGAGGCGCTCGCGCGGCTGCTGCGCGGTGACGCCACGGGCAAGATGCTCGTCCGAATTGTTTGAACTGAATTCACTTGACACGGCACGCACCTGCGTACTATACTGATCACTGTTCCCAACGAGAGGAGTCGAGATGTCGACCATGACCGAGTTCCAGGAGCTCACGCAGAAGGGCCAGGAGCAGTTCCTTGCCGCAATCCGCGAGAGCCAGCAGGCCGTCGTCGATGCGGTCGGCGCGTGGGCGCAGACCGTGCAGGGCATCGCGTCCACCGCGCCGCCGATCCCTGGTGTCGAGCAGTTGCCGGACGCGCAGACCGCCATCGACAACACGTTCGACCTCGTCGACAAGCTGGTCGCCAGCCAGCGCGAGTTCGCACACAACCTCGTCACGGCGTCGTCGCCCGCGACCAAGTCGACGGCGTCGGCAGCCAAGCCCGCAAAGTAGGAAGCGGTGACCGCCGACCCGCTCGGCGACGCCTGGCGGGCACAGCTCGCTGCGCTCGGCGGCGTGATCAGGACGCAGCGGCAGCTTTCGAAGCTGTCGCTGCGTGATCTCGCCGCGCTCACCGACGTCTCCAACGCGTATCTCAGCCAGATCGAACGTGGCATGCACGAGCCGTCCGTGCGCGTGTTGCGTGCGATCGCGGAGGCACTGTCGCTTCCCCCAGATGAGCTGCTGCGAGAGGCGGGGCTCCTCGACCCGGAGGTGGTGGGGAACGAGGACGCGAGGTCGACCGAGGCGACGATCCGCTCCGACCCGAACCTCACGGACGCGCAGAAGGAAGCGCTGCTGACGGTATACCGCAGCTACCGACGCGAGCCCGGCGAGTCGACCAGCGGCTGAGGCGCAGGCCCGTGGCGGTCGCGCAGCTCACGCTTCAGCACCTTCCCGGTTGCGGTCCGGGGGAGGTCGTCGACGAACTCGATCGAGCGCGGAAGCTTGTACCCGGCGAGGCGCTCGCGGGCGAATGCGACGAGTTCCTCAGCGATCGGGGTGTGGCCGGCAGTGGGCACGACGAGCGCTTTCACGGTCTCGCCCCACCGCTCGTCCGGAACGCCGAAGACGGCGACGTCGGCGACATCGGGATGACCCGCGAGCACCTCCTCGACCTCGACCGGGTACACGTTCTCGCCGCCGCTGACGATCATGTCCTTGATGCGGTCGGTGAGGAAGAGGTAGCCGTCGTCGTCGAGGTAGCCGCCGTCACCCGTCCGTAGCCAGCCGTCGGACGTCAGCGCCGCCGTCGTCTCTTGCGGCCGCTCGAAGTATCCCGCCATGACGTTCGGTGCACGCAGCCACACCTCCCCGATCGCTCCCGCCGCACGATCCGTGTGTGTCTTCGGATCCACGACCCGCAGCTCGACCCACGGGAGCGGCCTCCCGGCCGCCCGCAGCAAGCCCTCGCGAGGCCCGTCCGGGTCGTGATCGTCCGGGTCGAGTTGCACGACGCCGCCGGTCGACTCCGTCAGGCCGTAGACGCCGAAGAGTTGACACCGGAATGTCCGCAGCGCCGCCTTGAGAACCGGCGTCGTGATCGGTGACGCGCCGTACGCGATCGATCGCAACGCCGAGTAGTCGCGTTCGGCGGCGCCCGCGACGGCCGTCAGGCGCTGCAGCATCGTCGGCACCAGGACGGCGTTCGTGACCCGCTCGCGCTCGAGCGTCTCGAGCACCGCGTCAGGGGCGAAGTCGCGGACGAGGATCGTCGTCGCACCGTTCCACAGGCCGAGGTATGCCCATCCGATTCCGCCGACGTGGAACATCGGCAACGGCGTCATGCTGATCGTGTCGCGGTCGAACCCCCACAGCGTCGAGGCCGCCGCCGCGGCGGCCAGGTTGCGATGCGTCGTCAGCACGCCCTTCGGGACGCCCGTCGTCCCCGACGTGTACATCTGGAGCACGGTGTCACCGGGCGCGCCGCGTCCGCCTGGGTCGATCGGGTCGTACGCAGCGATCAGTCGTTCGTACGCTTCGCCGAGCACGACGAGCTCGGGTTCGCGCGCGAGATCGGCGGCGACCTCGGCGTACGCCTCCCCGGCGAGGACGACGCGGGCACGCGCGTCGGCGACGATCGCCCTCAGCTCCGGCGGCGCGAGACGCCAGTTCAGAGGGACGATGACCGCGCCGAGCTTGCTCGTGGCGAAGAGGAGCTCGACAACCTCGAGGCCCGTGCGGTCCAGGTGTGCGACGCGCGATCCCTCGCGCACGCCCAGCGCCCGCAGCGCTTGCGCGAGCCGGCTCGAGCGCTCGTCGAGCTGAGCGTATGTCAGGGCATGGTCACCGGTTCGGATCGCGACATGGTCGCCGCGCCGCTCTGCATGTTCGCGTAGGACGTCGGGGACGCAGACACTGAGCGACTCCTCGCGCACGTGAGTTACAGGCTCTCTGTGATCCCGACCGCGGCCATCGCCGCGTGCGACTCTTCGACTGCGTAAGCCAGGATCATGAGGTCGCGCAGTTCGCCGTCGGCATCGCGCACGTGGTCCTTCAAGAGCGCCTCCGGGTCGAACCCGTGGGAGCGAAACATCGCGATCGTCGGTTCCTGGTCGGCGACCACCTCGACCATCATCTTCGTCAAGCCGAGCTCGAGCGCTTGCAGAACTGCGTGGCGCGCAAGTGCGCGACCGATCCCACGTCCGCGCCGTTCGGGATCGACGATCACGCGGACCTCGCCGACGTGACTCGACCAGCCTTGCAGAGGCACAACCGCGACGTAGCCGATGACGGCATCGCCGTCGACGGCGATCGACCTCGCGGCGCCCGGTCTGACCCACGCGTCGACGACCTCGGGATCGTCGACGTTCTCCTTGAAGAACGTGCGGTCGCCCTCCGGGATCCGGTGGAGAAAGCGCTTCATCGCATCCTGGTCGTCGGTCTGGATCGGCCGGATCTCCATCTCATCTCTCCTTCGGCGGGTCGAGCTCGGTGCTGTGAGCGACGATCCAGTCGCTGAGCGCCGGAAGGGTGTGGTTGAACGCGACCCGGCCGGTGGCAAACGTCACGTGGCCGCCGGGGAGGCGCAGCTCCTCACGGCGCTCCGGCCGGCCGATGACGGTCGTTGCCGGCTCGGCGGCTTCAGGTGGCACGACGTTGTCTTTGTCCGCGAACGCGTTGAGCACGTTCGCGCGGACGTCGCCGAGGTCAACAGTCCGCGCGCCGACGCGAACGCGCCCGGTCATGAGTGCGTTTCGCCGCACAAGCTCCTCAACGACCTCGCGGAGCGCCGCGCCTGGAAAGGGCACGTGGTCACGCGACCACTGTGACATCGCCTGGTAGCCCTCGACGAACTCGTCGTTCCACAGGTTCTCGAGCAGCGTTGCGTATTGAGCGACTTGCTTCGTCGGCGCCAGCATGAAGAAGCCGCTGTAGAGCGCGTCCGCAGGGACGTTCCCGCTTTCGTCGACGAGTTCGTCGGGGTTCAGACGGCCCTCGCGGACTGCGGCGATCATCGCGCCCATCGCAGAGTAGTCGACTGGCGACGCCATCAAGATCAGGTTTCGTACGGGCGCATCCGGGCCGGCGGAGTAGAGGCTTGCAAACGTCCCGCCGAGGCAGTAGCCGGCAAGTGTCACCTCGTCGGCATCACTCTCGCGCCGGGCGGCGGCAACTGCGCGCGGGAGGTATTCGTCGACGTAGGTCGCCAGTGTGTTCTCGGCGTCGCGCTCGTCGGCGACGCCCCAGTCGAGCATGTAGACGTCGTGTCCACGTCCGAGGAGGAACTCGACCGCGCTCGAACCGGGCCGCAGATCGAGGATGTAGCTCCGGCTCACGAGGCTGTGCACGATCACCACCGGCGGCTGGTAGCGAATCGGCGTGGCGCTGCGGTAGCGCCAGAGCTCTGCGCGGTCACGACGCCAGACGACGTCCCGCGGCGTCGCGCCGACATTGGCCTTCGTCGTCGCATAGCGGACGCCGTTACGTGCGCGCAGGAGCGAGCGCTCGACATCTCGGTTGATTCGCGCGACGACGTTCAACGGGTTGAGCACCGAGGTCATTGCGGCTCCTCGGGCTTCGGCGGTACACCGTCCTCCGCGCGGTCAGCAACCTCCTTCGCTACCTCGGCGAGCGTGCGCTCCACGCGCGAGAGCTGCTCGCGCAAACGACGAACGTCGCTGCTCGCGGGGAGATTCCAGGCGTGAAGCCACTCGCGGGAGAGGGTCTCGGTCGCCTGCAAGAGGCGCCGATGCGCCCTCGTCGTCTGTGCGAGCAGATCGAAGTAGATGTCGCTCTTGACAAATGTCTCGACGTGGCTTCCGACCGCACGCTCGGCGCGTTGAACCACTCTGAGCCAAGTCGCCTGGTCCTGCGCCATCGCGCCAAGGTACACGGGCTCTGTCTGCAAATCAAGCTGAATTCAGTTCAAATTGGTGGCTCGAGCGCCTTCTCGACCGCACGCGCCCCTGAGCCATACGATGGCGAGGTCCGCGATGCCCTGACACGAGGTCGGGGTGTCGGCCAGAAACGAGCGTCTCCTGATGGCCGGAACGTCCTCCACGGCACACCGCGCTCGACCGTCCCGGGAAAGCCCGTCCGCGGGTGGCGGTCCATTTCCCCCGATCGCGGACTACGCCTTTCTCTCCGACTGCGAGTCGATGGCGCTCGTCGCGCCCAGCGGCGACGTCGAGTGGATGTGCCTACCGCGGCCGGATTCGCCAAGTGTTTTTGGTGCGCTCCTAGACCGCGACGCGGGAAGCTTTCGGATCGGTCCGACCGACGTCGCCGTCCCGGCCGGGCGCCGGTACCTGCCGGGGACGATGGTGCTCGAGACGACCTGGATGACGCGGGCGGGGTGGCTGATCGTGCGCGATGCACTCGTCATCGGACGCTGGCGTCACGAGGACGAACGCTCCCGGTCACACCGGCGCGCGCCTACCGATCACGACGCGGCGCACGTCCTCGTGCGGACCGTGAAGTGCGTGCACGGCTCCGTCGAACTGCAGCTCGAGTGCGAGCCTGTCTTCGACTACGGCCGATCGCCGGCGGAGTGGGTGTTCGCCGACGACGGGTACGGAACGGCAGTCGCGTCGGCAGAGGGCTCGCTCGTCGACCTCCGGCTGACGACGGACCTCAGACTCGGCCTCGACGGTTCGCGCGCGCGCGCCCGGAGAACGCTCGTCGCGGGCGACCAGGTCTTTGCGGCGCTCGCATGGTCGAAGCATCCGCCCCCGTCGTCATTCGACGACGCATTCGATCGGATGGCCGAGACCTCCGAGTACTGGCGCGAGTGGCTGAGTGCCGGCCGGTTTCCGGACCACCCCTGGCGCGAGCACCTGCAACGGAGCGCGCTCACTCTCAAGGGACTCACCTTCGCCCCGACGGGAGCGATGCTCGCGGCGGCGACGACGTCACTCCCCGAGACGCCCGGCGGCGAGCGGAACTGGGACTACCGCTTCGCATGGATCCGAGACTCGACGTTCGGCTTGTGGGGCCTCTACACGCTCGGGTTCGACTCCGAGGCGAACGACTTCTTCTACTTCGTCGCCGATGCCGCCGAGGGCGACGCCGATCTTCAGGTGATGTATGCGATCGACGGGACGCGCGAGCTGCCCGAGGAGACGCTCGATCACCTCGGCGGCTACGACGGCGCACGACCGGTTCGGATCGGCAACGCGGCGTACCGTCAGCGTCAGCACGACGTGTGGGGAGCCTTGCTCGACTCCGTGTATCTGCACGTGCGTTCACGTGAGTACCTGCCGGAGCGGGTCTGGCCGACGCTCCGTCGTCAGGTCGAAAGCGCGCTCGCCGCGTGGCGCGAGCGCGACCGAGGGATGTGGGAGGTGCGCGGTGAGCCGCAGCACTTCACGTCGTCGAAGCTCTTCTGCTGGGTCGCCGCCGATCGCGGGGCGCGGCTCGCCGCCGTTCACGACGAGCTCGAGCTCGCCGAACGCTGGGCCGCCGCGGCAGCCGAGATCCACGCCGACATCTGCGCACGCGGAGTCGACGATCGCGGCGTCTTCGTCCAGCACTACGAGACGGACGCCCTCGACGCGTCTCTCCTGCTCCTGCCGCTGGTGCGGTTCCTTCCGCCGAGCGACGAACGGATTCAGGCGACAGTGAACGCCATCGCGGACGAGCTGACAGTGGACGGGCTCGTGCTGAGATATCGCGTCGACGAGACCGATGACGGGCTTCTGGGTGAGGAGGGAACGTTCACGATCTGCTCGTTCTGGCTTGTCTCGGCCCTGGTCGAAATCGGCGAGGTCGACCGTGCGCGGAAGCTCTGCGAGAAGCTGCTCACACTCGGGAGCCCGCTGCAGTTGTTCGCGGAACAGATCGACCCTGCGACCGGTCGCCACCTTGGCAACTTTCCGCAGGCCTTCACCCACCTCGCGCTGATCAACGCCGTCGTCCATGTCGTACGAGCAACCCGCCGCCCGGCGCGAGCAAGCCAGGTGACGCGCCAGGCGGCTGCGCGTCCCCATCCATGACGGTCGCGGACGTCGACCCGGATAGTCGCGCCGCCGACGAAGCGTCGTCGGGCGACCGGGCCGGCGCGACAAAACCCACTGTGCACTTTCCCGCGATCGGCGACCTCGCATTCCTGTCGGACGGTGATGTCGTCGCTCTCACCGCACCCACCGAGAATGTCGAGTGGCTGTGCCTGCCGGTCATCGACTCGCCGAGCGTGTTCGGCACACTCCTCGATCGTGGCGCCGGACGTTTTCGCGTCGCGCCGCCGGGGGCCACGGTTCCCGCCGGCCGGCGATACCTCCTGGCGAGCATGGTCGTAGAGACGACCTGGATGACCGCGACAGGCCTCCTCATGGTTCGCGACGCCTTGGCGCTCACATCGTGGCGTCACACCGAACGATCCACCGGGCAGTTGCGGCCGCCGGGTGACACGCAGGCGGCGCACGTGCTGCTGCGGACGTTCAAGTGCGTCCACGGAGCCGTCGACGTCGTCGTCGAATGCGAGCCGATGTTCGACTATGGCGCCGTGCCCGCACGCTGGTCCTACGACGGCTCGGGCTACCACCATGCCACCGCCCATGGCGCGGAGCATTCACCGGACTTGCGGCTCGAAACGAGCCTCCGGCTCGGGTTCGAAGGCGGCCGCGCCGCGGCGAGGACGCGGCTGCGGCAGTCGGAGCGTGCGTTCGTCGCGCTCTGTTGGAGTGACGGCGTCGCGCCGTCCAGCGTCGACGACGCGTTCGCTGCCGTCGAAGAGACCTCCAACCACTGGCGGCGCTGGGTCGGCGGCGGTTCGTTCCCGGACCACCCGTGGCGCGTGCACCTCCATCGCAGTGCGCTCACCCTCAAGGCACTCACCCACGCCCCGACCGGCGCGGTTGTGGCCTCCCCGACTACCTCACTGCCGCGCGTCCCCGGCGGCCGCCGGAACGGGGACCTGCGGTACTCGTTCGTCCGCGAGTCCGCCTGGGCACTCCGAGCGCTGTATGCGCTCGGATTCGCCTGGGAGGCCGACGATTTCCTGTCCTTCCTGGTCGAGACGACGTCGACGGACCGTCCTCTCCAGAACTTCGTTCGCGTGACCGGCGATGACGCTCCCGAGGAGATCGAGCTCGCGCACCTGACCGGGTACGACGGCGCCCGGCCGGTCCGCGCCGGAAACGCAGCGGCGCGGTATGCCCAGCACGACGTCCCCGGCGCGTTGCTCGACGCCGCTGTCGTCCCGGCGCTCGCGCGACGTCAGCTCTCCAACAGCGTTTGGCGGCTTGTCCGGCGCGAGGTCGAGAACGTCGTCGAACGCTGGGGCGAGCCCGACCAGGGCATATGGTCGCTTCGCGCCGAGCCGCAGCACTACACCACGTCGAAGGTGATGTGCTGGGTGGCGATCGACCGCGGCGCCTGGCTCGCCGAGCTCCGCGGCCGGTCCGAGCAGGCGCACGACTGGCGGGCGGCTCGCGACGAGATTGCCGCCGACGTGCTCACGCGAGGCGTGGCCGGCCGGGGCACGTTCAGGGAGCACTACGACTCGGACGAGCTCGATGCCTCGCTTCTCATCATCGCGCTCGTCGGCTTCCTGCCCCCGGATGACGAGCGCGTCCGACGAACGGTGCTCATGATCGAACGCGAGCTCAGCGCCGGTGGGCTCGTGCTCCGCCGACGCACGCAGCCTGGCGAGCCGATCGTCGGCGAGGCCGTCACGGTGTGCTCGTGGTGGCTCGTCGCGGCACTCACGACGATCGGCGAGCTCGATCGCGCCCGAGGGCTCGCCGAGCGCCTGCTGGCGTACGGCGGTGGCCTTGGGCTCTATGCAGAGCACATCGATCCGCGCTCCGGCCGGCAACTCGGGAACTTCCCGCACGCGTTGACGCACCTGGCGCTTATCGACGCCCTTCTGCGTCTCATGCGCGCCGACTCCAGGCCGTGACCCACTGGCTCGACTGACCGGTTGTCGCGCTAATACGTCGGCGCCGGGTGAGACGATCGCGCGACGCCGTCGCGAACAGCCGCGTCGGCGACGGCCGTTGCCACGGACGGCACGACATCGCGGTTGAACACGCTCGGGACGACGTAGTCGGGCGCAATCTCGCTTTCGGGAATGGTGGCGGCAATGGCTCGCCCGGCGGCGATCTCCATCCCGGGCGTGATTGTCGAGGCGCGGATGTCCAAAGCTCCTCGGAAGACTCCCGGGAAGGCCAGGACGTTGTTGATCTGGTTGGGGTAGTCGGAGCGTCCGGTCGCAACGACCGCTGCGAGGTCGGCGATGTGCTCCGGACTGATCTCCGGTGTCGGATTCGCCATCGCGAACACGATTGCGTCAGCGGCCATCGACTCGATGCCGCGGCGTGTAACAGCCCCGGGCTGGGATAGCCCGATGAAGACGTCGGCACCTGCGAGTACGTCGTCGGCAGCTCCGGAAAGTCCGTCCGGGTTTGTCTCTTCTGCGTAGCGTCGTTTCGGTTCGCTGAGAGCAGACCGGCCGGAATGAATCGCGCCCTGCCGGTCGCAGCCGACGATCTGCTCAACGCCACAGCTCTGCAGGACGCGGGTCACGGCAACTCCCGCGGCCCCGACGCCGGTTATGACCACGCGGATGTCTTCGAGGCGCTTGCCGACAACCTGGAGCGCGTTGACGAGCGCGGCGAGGACCACTATCGCGGTGCCGTGCTGATCGTCGTGGAAGACCGGTATGTCGAGACTGGCTCGCAGCCGCTCCTCGATCTCGAAGCATCTCGGTGCAGAGATGTCCTCGAGATTGATTCCGCCGAATCCCGGAGCGATGGCTTCGACCGTCGCGACGATTGAATCGGGATCCTTCGTCGCCAGGCAAATCGGCCACGCGTCGACGCCGCTGAACTCCTTGAACAGGAGGGCCTTGCCCTCCATGACCGGCAGAGCGGCTTCCGGCCCGATATCCCCGAGCCCGAGCACGGCGGTGCCGTCCGTGACGACCGCCACGGTGTTGCGCTTGACCGTCAAGTTCCAGACATGTTCGA
>Ga0164298_10000223_pt1 | contig 16622 bp, 12 predicted proteins | sample Whisoiple_216_MG_FD_109713 | JGI IMG/M metagenome (GOLD analysis project Ga0164298, IMG submission 109713) | Unamended control soil microbial communities from upstate New York, USA - Whitman soil sample_216_MG | ecosystem: Environmental > Terrestrial > Soil > Agricultural land ...
AAGTCCGGTCCGTACGGCTCGCCGGTCGCCGGGTCGGTCGACGACGGTCCGGTCGTGCCGCGGCAGCCGCCGAGCAGGTTCGTGGACACGACGAAGAACTCGTCGGTGTCGAACGCCTTGCCGGGGCCGATCATCCCGTCCCACCAGCCGAGCGCCTGGCCGGCCGTGCCGTCGCGGTCCTCGGCCGCGAACCCGTCCCGCGTGCTCGCCTCCGGCTGGACCGCCGAGACGCCGGCCGCGTGGGCGTCGCCGCTGAGCGCGTGGCACACCAGGATGACGTTGTCGCGCCGCGGTGAGAGGGTGCCGTAGGTCTCGTACGCGACGCGGACCGGATGCAGCTCCCGGCCGCTGTCGAGCCGTACCGGCTCCGGTAGGTCGAGGTGTCGCGTCTCCACCAGGCCGGCGGAACCGGCCGTCAACGTAGCCGCGGACACCATGGCCGCATCATAGCTATCGCCGCAGGTCCCGCGCCCGGGCAACCGGGCCGTCCCGGAGTCTGAGACGCAGGTCAGACCGCGTGTAGGGTCGCTGGACAGCACGTGAACCACGCAACACAGCAGCCTCGAGAGGACCGTCGCATGACGACGATCGACAGCATCGACAACGGCGTGAACGTCCAGGCACTCCTGGACGCACGCGAAGCGCTCAAGGGCGCCCCCGAGGCCGCCCAGTTCACCTGGCGCTCCACCACCCGGTGGGAGAACGGCGTGCACACCACGTCGACGGTCAAGAACTTCTTCGGCCTCGGCGCCGAGCAGAACCACAAGGCCGAGTCGAGCTTCACCGCCGACCACCCGGAGGTCTTCGCGGCCGAGGACCACGGCATCACGCCGATCGAGTACCTGCTCGTCGGCCTCGGCAGCTGCCTGACCGCCGGCATCGCGTCCGTCGCCCAGAACCGCGGCATCCAGCTCCGCTCGGTCGAGGCGACCCTGGAGGGCGCGCACGACATCCGCGGGATCCTCGGCGCCGACAGCGACGTCCGCAACGGCTACAACGGCATCAAGGTGACGTTCGACATCGACGCCGACGCGTCCAAGGAGGACATCGAGGCGCTGGTCGCCCAGTCCCAGAAGCGTTCCGCGGTGTTCGACGCGCTGACCAACCCGACGGACGTCACCGTCGAGGTCGTCTGAGCCTCGTTGGAGTCCACCACCACGGTCGTCATCGGCGCGGGCCACGCGGGCCTTGCCGCGAGCCACGACCTGTCCGCGCGGGGCGTCGACCACGTCGTGCTCGAACGCGGCGAGGTGGCGAACTCCTGGCGGACCGAACGCTGGGACTCGCTGCGGCTGCTCACGCCCAACTGGCAGAGCCGCCTGCCGGGGCAGGCCTACGGCGGCCCGGACCCCGACGGCTACATGTCGATGGGCGAGGTGGTCGAGCTCATCGACCGGTTCGCCCTGTCGTCGGGTGCGCCCGTCCGCACCGGCACGACCGTCACGTCGGTGCGGCGCACCGACGACGGCTACCTCGTGACCACCGACCGCGGCTCCATCGCCAGCAGGACGGTCGTGATCGCCAGCGGCGCGTGCAACCTGCCCGCCGTGCCCGCCCTGAGCGCGGCGGTGCCGGCCGGGGTCGGGCAGGTCACCCCGTTCGACTACCGGGGCGCCGAGGCGCTGCCCGAGGGCGGCGTGCTCGTCGTCGGCGCGTCGGCGACCGGTGTGCAGCTGGCGGCCGAGATCCAGCGGTCGGGCCGGCAGGTCACGCTGTCCACGGGTGAGCACGTCCGGATGCCCCGGATGTACCGCGGCCGCGACGTGTTGTGGTGGATGGACGCCGCGGGCGTGTGGGACCAGCGGTACGACGAGGTGCCCGACCTCACCCGGGCGCGGCGGCTCGGCTCGCCGCAGCTGGCCGGCACGCCGGACCGGACGTCGCTCGACCTCAACACGCTCACCGGCCTTGGCGTCGAGCTGGTCGGCCGGTTGGCGATGGTGCGGGACGGGGAGCTGCTGTTCTCCGGCGGGCTGCGCAACGTGGTCTCGCTGGCGGACCTCAAGATGGACCGCCTGCTGACCACGTTCGACGCGTGGGCCCGGTCGTCCGGCGTCGACGTCAAGCCGCCGGAACGCTTCGATGCCACACGTGTCCCGGCGTCGACCCGGCTGCGGGTGGACCTGCGCGCCGGTGAGATCCGGACCATCGTGTGGGCGACGGGTTTCCGGCCCGACTACACCTGGCTCGACGTCCCGGTGGTCGGCGGCAAGGGCCACCTGAACCACGACGGCGGCGTCGTGGACAGCCCCGGCCTCTACGCGCTGGGGCTGCCCGTCCTGCGCCGCCGCAAGTCCACGTTCATCCACGGCATCGCCGACGACGCACGCGACGTGGTCGACCACCTCACGGGGTACCTGGCGGTCACACCGCCTCGTCGGTGATCTCTTCCCGCATCTTGTTGCCCGCCAACGGGTCCGGCCGGGGCCGGCGCGGTTCGCGCACGCCGGAGCCGCCGCCACCGCGGCTCAGCCACAGCGTGATCGAGGACCCCGGCGGGACGACGGCCCCGGACTCGGGACTCTGGTCGGCCACCGGCGCGCCGTCGCTCGTCAGCGCGGGCCCGTCCGCGTCGACACCGACGAGCTGGTTGGCACGCAACAACTCCCGGGCGGCGGACCACGACATGCCGACCACGTTCGGCACGATCACCGTGGCGCGCCTGCGCCGTTCCCGTGCCTGCGCCGTCAACTCCACCGCGGTGGCGTCGAGCGGATCGCGTCGGGGCCGGCCGGCCGGCGCGGCGTCGTCCAGGTCACGCCACCGTTCCCACGCGGACTGCCGCGTCACCCCGAGCCGCACGGCGATCTCCGACCACGACCGGCCCTGCCGGCGCGCGCTGCGCACCGCCTCGAACTCGGCCTGGTCCAGCAGTCGCCGCACCTCGCCGACATCGCCCAGCGCCCGCAGGGCGCCGTCACCGTCACGCGGGAGCGCCCCGCGCGCGTCACTCTCGTACTGAATCCACTCCGAGAGCCGGCTCCACGCCTGCCGGCCCTCGACCCACGGGTCCTCGGCCATGTTGTCAGGATAGCCTGACAACATGGCCGGAAGTCGCTCGATTTCGCGCTGAGCGGACCCGCCCGAGGATCCGGCGGCCAGTCGCTACCCGGTCAGCTCCGCCCGCAGGATCGCCGCCGCCCGCGCCATCGCGTGCATCTTGCCCACCGCGGACTCGTGTGGGAGGTACTTCATGCCGCAGTCGGTCGCGATCACCAGGGACTCGGGCGACTTGAAGGGGAACGCCCGCCGCACCCGGTCGGCCACGACCTCGGCAGGCTCGACCGCGTGGTCGGCCAGGTTGATCACGCCGAGCAGGATCGTCTTGTCCGCGAGGTCGGCCAGCACGCCCAGGTCCAGCTCGGACTGCGCGGTCTCGATCGAGATCTGGTCGGCCGTGCAGCCGGCCAGCTCGGGCAGGAACGAGTAGCCCTCCGGCCGCTCGTGGATGATCGCCGCGTAGCCGAAGCAGATGTGCACGGCGGTCGTGCCGGTCACGCCGTCGAGCGCGGCGTTCAGTGCCGCGAGCCCGTACGCGCGGGCGGCCTCCGGCCGGGCCTGCATGTACGGCTCGTCGATCTGCACGATGTCGGCGCCGGCCGCGTGCAGGTCCTTGATCTCGGCGTTGACCGCCGCCGCGTAGCCCATGGCGGCGGCCTCGTCGTCCGGGTAGTGGTCGTTCTGCGCCTGCTGGCTCATCGTGAACGGCCCCGGCACGGTCATCTTGACGATGTGGTCCGTGTTGGCCTTGAGGAACGCCAGGTCATCGACCTCCACCGGCCCGCGCCGCCGGATGGCGCCGACGACGCGCGGCACCGGGTTCGGGTGACCGCTGCGGTCCAGGGCCGTGCCCGGGTTGTCCAGGTCGACGCCCTCCAACGCGGTCGCGAAGTGGTTGGAGTAGCTCTCCCGCCGGATCTCACCGTCGGTGAGGATGTCCAGCCCGGCTCGCTCCTGCGCCCGGATCGCGAGCAGCGTCGCGTCGTTCTGGGCCTGCTCCAGGTGCTCCGGCGCGACCCGCCAGAGCTCCTTGGCCCGCACCCGGGGCGGGAACCGGCCCGCCAGCTTCGCCCGGTCGATCAGCCAGTCCGGCTGTGCGTACGAACCCACCAGCGACGTGGGCAACAGCGGCAATGATGTCACCACCGCAGACTAGGCCACGGCGTGGCGAACGGCGAGGTGCCCAGCGAAGCCGGGCGGACCCGGTCCGTAGTGGACGGTCGCCCACGGCGAACGTTCCATCCCGGCGCCCACGGGGACACGATCGGCGCCGGCGCACCGCGGTGTCGACCCGGCGCTGCGGCCCGGTCACCGAGCGAGCAGAGTGGGGCCTGGCACGTCGGTCACGGCGAGGTGAGGAGCAACCATGGATCCGCGGCACCGCTCGCGCGCACTCGTCGACGGACCGGCCAGGGCGGGCGCGCGGGCGCAGCTCAAGGGCATGGGCCACGACGCGGAGTCGCTGTCGAAGCCGTTCGTCGGGGTGGCGCACTGCTGGACCGGGACGATGCCGTGCAACTTCTCCCACCGGACGCTGGCGGGCGGGGTGGCGAGCGGGGTCCGTGCGGCGGGCGGCACGCCCATGGAGGTCAACACGATCGCGATCTCCGACGGGATCACCATGGGCACGCCGGGAATGCGGACGTCGCTGGTCTCCCGGGAGGTGATCGCCGACTCGGTGGAGCTCGTCGCGCGGGGTCACTGCTTCGACGCGCTGGCCGGGATCGCGGGCTGTGACAAGACGATCCCCGCCATGGCGATGGCCATGGCCCGGCTCGACGTGCCGAGTGTGTTGCTGTACAGCGGATCCATCCGGCCGGGCTGCTGGCAGGACCGGGCCGTGACGGTCCAGGACGTGTACGAGGCGATCGGCGCGCACTCCGCCGGCCGCATCACCGACGACGAGCTTCGCGAGCTGGAGGAGGCCGCGTCACCCGGCATCGGCGCGTGCGGCGGCCAGTTCACGGCGAACACGATGGCGATGGTGTTCGAGGTCATGGGGCTGAGCCCGCTCGGTTCGGCCATGGTGCCGGCGGAGGACGAGCACAAGGGCGGTGTCGCCGAGAGCGTGGGCCGGCTCACGATGTCCGTGCTGGCAGGCGATATCCGGCCGCACGACGTGATCACCAGAACGTCCGTCCGCAACGCGATGACCGCCGTGGCCGCGTCGGGCGGGTCGACCAACGCGGTGCTGCACCTGCTCGCGGTCGCGGCGGAGATGGGCGTCGCCGTCACGATCGACGACATGGACGAGATCAGCGCGAAGACGCCGCTCATCTGCGACCTCAAGCCGGGCGGCCGGTTCGTCGCGACCGACCTGTACGCGGCGGGTGGCGTCCCGCTGCTCGTGCGGCGGCTGCTGGAGGGCGGCCTGCTGGACCCGGACGCGATGACCGTCACCGGCCAGACCCTCGGCGAGGCCGGGCGCGACGCCGCGGAGACGCCGGGCCAGGAGGTCGTGCTGCCGCTTGACCGCCCGCTCAAGCCGACGGGCGGCCTCGCGATCCTGCGGGGCGACCTCGCGCCGGACGGTTCGGTGGTGAAGCTGTCCGGCCACGAACGCCTGTGGCACCAGGGACCGGCACGCGTGTTCGACGGCGAGGAGGCGGCGATGACCGCGGTGCTCGCGGGCGACATCAGGCCGGGCGACGTGGTGGTGATCCGCGGCGAGGGTCCCGCGGGCGGTCCCGGCATGCGCGAGATGCTCGCCGTGACGGGCGCGCTGCAGGGCGCGGGCCTCGGCGGCGAGGTCGCCCTGATCACCGACGGCCGGTTCAGCGGCGCGACCCGCGGCTTCATGGTGGGCCACGTGGCACCGGAGGCCGCCCGCGGCGGTCCGATCGCCGCCCTCCGCGACGGCGACACGATCACCATCGACGTCGCGTCGCGGCGCATCGACGTGGCGCTGACCGCGTCGGAGATCGTCGCGCGGACCGCCGAGTGGCGGCCGGCGCCGAACCCGCACCGCACCGGCGTCCTCGCGAAGTACGAGGCGCAGGTGGGCAGCGCGAGCACGGGCGCGACCACCAACCCGGCACTCCCTGCCAGCGACCCGGCCGCTCGTTGACCGCCTCCGCCAGGACCTGACGGTTGGTGACGACGACCCAGGGCTGACCGGTGCTCGGCCTGATGATCAGCGACGCCGGGAAGCCCCCGCCGGCGCCGGGGTGTCCGGCCACGTTCTTCGGCAACTGGAGGCCCCAGCCCAGGCCCACCTGGCCGCCCGGGCCGTCGCGCTCGGCCTGCGGTGTCGGCGCCTCGCGGGCCAGCGTGCCGGGTAGCGGCGACGACCACCAAGGCCGAAGCGGACCAGGTCGGGGACGCGGTCGGCGAACTTCGCCGGCGAGCCGGATGGTGCGCGGGTACCTGTTCGCCGGCTCGTCGAGCCCCACACGCCCGTCCGCGACCAGCCTCAGCACGGCCGTCGCGGTGACCAGCATGGTGCTCGCGGACGCCGGGAACCGGTGCGCAGGCGGCAACTCCTGCTTCTGGTCGAGGTTCGCCCAGCCCCGCGCGTGCACCCACCCCTCGCCGCCCACGATGAGGCCGACCAGTCCCAGCTCGGCGAACGACGCCGGCCGTGTCGGCAGGCACCGTGCCCGGGTCAGGCGTCGGCGGGGCCGCCACGCGCGTCGTCGGCCGTCCGCTCCACGGGGTGGAACCGCAGCTGGCGCAGGCGGTACGGCGGGGCGTCCTCGGTCTCCGCCTCGACCCGCAGGTCGCCGAGCCGCGCACGCAGGCGCAGCGGCTCGGCCCGTACCTCGGCGAGGTCCTGGCGCAGCTGCTTGGCGATCGTGCCGAACAGGCGGTTCAGCCAGTCCCGCGGCACGAGGTCGAGGTAGCGGTCGTCGAAGTGCTGGCGCAGCTCCGCCTCGGTGGGTGGTGGCCATTCCGGCGCGTCGGCGGCGGCGCAGCGGGACACGACCCAGCGCATCTGGGCGAGGGCGTGGCTGGGCGCCTCGACGTGTCGCTTGAGCGCGGTCCAGCTCGCCAGCCCGTGCTCACGGGCGATGACCAGCTGGGCCTGGTCGAGTGTGGCGAACTCCCCCGCGGTGAGGCGGCGTTTCGCCTCGAGCTTCAGGAACCGGAGGCTCGGCCGGTCGGGGAGCGCACGTGGCTGATCGGACAAGGCAGTCCTTCCTCGTCACCCGCGAGTCCGCGACATCGGGCAGGAAAGACATGCCGACTGTCTGCTTGAAAACCGGTGAGCTTGCAGCTCTGCCCGCGGACCCAGAGGCGGCCGGGAACCACCGCGGACGACCGTACCGCGCCACCCACGGTGGCCGCGAACGGGCCACGGCGTATCCTTCGTAAAGTACGTACTTGACGAACGACACGAGGTTGATGTCCATGGAGGCCCCGGAGGGCGAGTTCGTCGACCGGATGGGACTGGTCATGGAGCGTCTTGGCGGCACGCGGACGATGGGCCGGCTGTACGGGTGGCTCATGGTGTGCGACCCGCCGGAGCGGTCGCTCACCGAGCTGGCGGCGGACCTCGACGTCAGCAAGACCGCGGTCAGCACGGTGGCCAGGCAGCTGGAGGCGGGCGGGATGATCGAGCGCGCGCCCGCGCCGAGCCGCGAGCACCGCTACCGCGTCGTGAGCGGCGGCTGGATGTCGGTCATGCGGGTCCAGATGTCCGCGGTGCGGCTGAGCCTGGACACGCTGGACTTCGGGCTGTCCATGGTCGGCGAGGACCGGCCCGACCAGCGGGCCAGGCTGGCGGAGACCCGGGACTTCTTCGCCTTCACGGTGCGCGACGCGGACGAGTTTCTCCAACGCTGGCAGGACTATCGCGAAGGAGCACGGGATGAAACCCGGTAAGGTCGACTTCACCGCGATCCCGGATGACGGGGTGACGTGGACGCTGCTCGGCACCCTGTACCTGAGGGCGTACGAGAGTCACCTGCCGCGGCCGATCCTCGGCGACCACTACGCGGTCGGGGCGGTCGAGCGCATCGAGTACGACTTCGACAAGCTGAAGCGGCGCGTCAAGCCCAGTGCGAACCAGTTCCTGGTCGCTTTGCGTGCGGTCCAGCTCGACGACTGGAGCCGTGCTTTTCTCGAGCGTGAGCCGGAGGCTGTCGTGGTGCACCTGGGGTGCGGTCTGGACAGCCGGATGCTCCGCCTGGACCCGCGGGGCGCGCGGCGCTGGTTCGATGTCGACCGGCCACACGTCATCGACCTGCGGCGGCAGATCTACCCGGAGCAGGGCGACTACACGATGATCGGCACGTCGGTGACCGACGAGGGCTGGCTGGCCGACCTGCCGGCTGACCGCCCGGCCCTGATCGTCGCCGAGGGCTTGTTCCCGTATCTGGCGGAAACCGAGATCCGGCGACTACTCCGGCGCCTGACGGACCATTTCCCGTCGGGAGAGCTGCTGTTCGACGGTGTGGCACCGTGGATGGTCCGCGTGTCCAAGCCGTTCGTGTGGTCCACCCGGGACGGCCAGGACATCGAACGCATGAACCCCCGCCTGACGCTCGCCGAACAAGTCCCGATCACCGCCCACCGCGACCGAATCCCCACACGCGGCTACCGCGCCTGCTACGGATTTCTGAACACCATCCCCGCGATGCGAAACTCGTCCGTGGACTACCGCTTCACGTTCTGAACCAGGAGCGCACGCGATGCCGCGGCGCGCCAAACCTACGAAAGTAGGGGTTAGAACCCCGCGAAACGCGGGAACCCACCCCACAGAGCAACGGTGACGCGGATGCAGGGCCGCGACACCGAAGCCACGGCCGCCGACTTCGCCCTCGCTGTCGGCGGCCTTTTCCATTTCTCCACTCGCGAGCCCTCGGCGAACGCTGCGGGGCCAGGACAACCTGGCAACGCGTCGGCGCCGGGTCCGAACCGGCCAGCACCCAGCACCCCGCACCGAGGCCCCTTGCGCGGGCCCGGCCGAGTATCGCGTTGCGGTTCAGGCGGGTTGGCTGCTCCGCGCGCTGTGCAGCTCGTGGACCGCGTCGTGCCAGTGGGTCGCCAGGTCGGTGGGGTCGGGAGCGCCTTCCGGGGCGAGGACGGTCAGTCGCGTGTGGTCGCCGTAGCTGACGAGGAACGCGAAGCACGTGTGGGCGGGGGGCAGCCACGGGATCGTGGTCATGTCCAGGACCGGTGCGTCCGCCAGGGTCAGTGGCGCCGGTACGCGCAGGCTCGACAGCGTCATCGAGATCTGGGTGTGGTCGGTGATCCGCTGCATGGCCCACATCGCGGGGCGAGGGTCGGCGGCGCGGGTGAGGGCCGCCCAGGCGCGGCGGTACCGGGCGGTGCGCCGCCGGCCGGCCGTGACCATCACCTGCCGCAGGCGGTCGGTGAGGTTGGCCGTGCCGCAGGGCAGCGCCACCCGCATGAACCCGAGCCGGTTGACGAAAGCGTTGGTGTCACCGGGATCGCGGGTGTCGACGGGGATGTTGACCTGCCGGCGGGTGGCGTCCGGCCAGGGCGCCCAGCGGTCCAGTGCGGCGGACATCGCGGCGAGGTGGACCTGGTTGACGGCCGCCCCCGTGCGGTCCCCTACGTCCTTGAGCAGGGCGGTGTCCACGGCTTGGCAGCCGATCGCCCGGCCGGTGCCGTATTTCCCACGCGGGACGGGCGGGGCGGACCGGCAGGTCCGCAGCAGGTCGGGGTAGATCCGCGCGGCGGCGGCCCAGCCACGACCGGTGGGACGGCTGGGCCGCGCGTCGATCGTGGCATCGCCGAGGAGGGCGGTCACGGTGCGCAGGGCGGCGGCGGCGTCCTGGCGGGCGTGGTGCACGAGGTAGAAGAGGCGCCAGGAGTCGTCGTCCTCGGACACCCAGAGCCCCCACGGCGGGTGCGCGGGGTCGAAGGCGCCGAGTTGCCGCGCGGACAGGAGTTCCGTGCCACGTGGGAGAACCCGGACGTGGTGGGCGACGTCGAAGTCCGGGTCACGCTCCCAGGTGACGGACTGCCGGGCCATGAGCCGGTGGGTCAGCAGCGGCAGCCGCTCGACCTGTGCGGCGACCCGCGCACGCAACTGCTCGACCGGCGGACACGCCCCGGCGATCCGGAAGACGAGCCCGAAGCAGGTATCACTCGGCTCCGACGAGATCTGCCCGAGCCGAGCGAACGTCGTCCCAAGAAAGTCCGCGGGGACCGTGGATAAGTCGTCCATCACACGCCTTCGGTAGCTCACACCCTCGACGGCTGCAAGTATCGACGTCCCGGCCATGACAACGTCTTGTCTCCTGGTCGCAGCGGGCTGGATCTCGGCGCGGAGGGTCCTCGCCACGTCGTCGGGGTGCCCAGGGCCGCGAGTGTCTCGAATTTTCACAACTATGACGACTTCTTGCAGCACTGTATCGCCAAAGCTACGATGGTCTAAACCTCCGATGATTTGTCGACAAGGAAGTTGACCATGGAGTTTTCTCGCAGGTCCCTGCTCACCTCCGCGCTCGCGGTTTCCGCCGCCGGCGCGTTGTCTGCGAACTTCCCCGCCACGGCCGCCGCCGCCAGCCCGCCAGGTGACGTCGTCGGCAAGATCACCGTCGGCTACCAGGGCTGGTTCGCCTGCTCCGGCGACGGCGCCCCCATCAACGGCTGGTGGCACTGGAGCCAGAACTGGTCGCAGCCGCCGTCACCCGGCAACACCGGCGTCAAGAGCTGGCCGGACATGCGTGACTACGCCCGCGGCTACCAGAGCGCGTACAACAACCTCGGCAACGGTCAGCCCGCCACGCTGTTCTCCTCCTACGACCAGCAGACCGTGAACGTCCACTTCGGCTGGATGCAGCAGAACGGCTGCGACACCGCCGCGCTACAACGCTTCAACCCCAACGGTTCCGAGGGTTCCACCCGCGACGCCGTTGCCTCGCGGGTACGCAGCGCGGCCGAGGCCACCGGCCGCAGGTTCTACATCATGTACGACGTGTCCGGCTGGACGAACATGCAGCCGGAGATCAAGGCCGACTGGGCGAACAGGATGTCCGCCCACGCGTCGTCCTCGGCCTACGCCAGGCAGAACGGCAAGCCGGTCGTCGGCATCTGGGGCTTCGGCTTCAACGACGGCAACCACCCGTGGGACGCCGGCACCTGCCTCGACGTGATCAACTGGTTCAGGAACCAGGGCTGCTACGTGATGGGCGGCGTCCCCACCTGGTGGCGTGCCGGCAACAGCGACTCGCGGCCCGGCTTCCTCGACACCTACCACGCGTTCAACATGATCTCGCCCTGGATGGTCGGACGTATCGGCGACGCGGCCGGCTCCGACTGGTTCTACACGAACGCGAACCAGGGCGACCAGGCCGACTGCGACGCCCACGGCATCGACTACCAGCCGTGCGTGCTCCCCGGCGACCTCCAGCAACGCCAGCGCGCGCACGGCGACTTCATGTGGCGCCAGTTCTACAACATGGTTCGCGTTGGCGCGCAAGGCATCTACATCTCGATGTTCGACGAGTACAACGAGGGCAACCAGATCGCGAAGACCGCGGAGTCCGGCGCCACGGTCCCGGCCGGCTCCGGCATCCTCGCGCTCGACGAGGACGGCACCGCCTGCTCGGCGGACTACTACCTGCGCCTCACCTCGGACGGCGGCCGGATGCTCAAGGGACAGCTCGCCCTGACCGCCACCCGCCCGACGCAGCCCGGCGGCGGGACGACCCAGCCGACCGGGACGGTCAGCCTGCACGCACGGGCCAACAGCCGCTACGTCACCGCGGCGAGCGGCGCGTCACTGATCGCGAGCGCGACGGCGACAGGCACGAACGAACGGTTCGACCTGGTCGACCGGGGCAGCGGCAACGTCGCGCTGCGGGCCAGGTCGAACAACCAGTACGTCTGTGCGGACAACGCCGGCGCGGCGGCGCTGATCGCCAACCGGACGTCCGTCGGCCCGTGGGAGACATTCGCGCTGGTCCGCAACCCCGACGGCACGGTCAGCCTCCGCGCACAGGCCAACAACCAGTACGTCTGCGCCGAGAACGCGGGCGCCGCGGCCCTGATCGCCAACCGCACCGCCATCGGCGACTGGGAGAAGTTCGACCTGATCAGCAACTGAGCCTCAGCCGTGGACGGTCGGCCAGATCGACCGCGCGGCCGGCTGCCTGCTCCGGTCGCGCGGCGTTCTGGTCACGGACGGCATGCCCTTTCCCGAGTTCACGGGCAGTGGCGCCCGCGGGCCTACCGCGCCATACCGGCCATCCGTGGTGTCGCTTTCTTGCAACTTTGAGTCTAGTAATTGCGCAGTGGTGTCCGGGGAGTTACGGTCTCCCTTAATTGCCCCTGCCGTCGAGCAAGCGACTCGTCACGACCGGCCAGCCGCGCCGCCTACTCGTCCCTGCCGAGAGAAGAGCTGCGAATGTCCACACCACACACGCCCACGAACAGGCGGGCCCGCGTCAGCGTGTTCGCCGCCGCCGTGCTCGCCGCCGCCGGCGCCGTCGTCCTCGCGGCTCAGCCCGCCGCGGCGGCCGCGACCGGCGGTGTCGGCGCCACCCTCCCCTACGTCGAGGTACAGGCCGAGAACGCGGCCACCAACGGCACCGTCATCGGCCCCAGCGCGGACTACAACACCCTCCCCGCCGAGGCGTCCTACCGCAAAGCGGTGACGTTGCAGGGCACCGGGAAGTACGTCGAGTTCACCGCGCCCGCCGCCACCAACTCGATCGTCTTCCGCTACAGCATCCCGGACTCCGGCAGCGGGTCCGTCTACACCACCCCGCTCTCCCTCTACGTCAACGGCACCAAGCAGACCAACTTCACCCTCACCAACGCCTACAGCTGGTACTACGGCGGCTATCCCTTCACCAACTCCCCCGGCAGCAACCCGCACCACTTCTACGACGAGGTGCACCGCCTCTTCTCCACCAGCTACCCGGCCGGCACCAAGTTCCGCCTGCAGGTCGACGCCGAGAGCACCGCGGGGTCCTACACGATCGACTTCGCGGACTTCGAGAACGTCCCGGGCGCGCTGTCCCAGCCGTCCGGCTCGGTCTCGGTGACCAGCACCGGCGCCGACCCGACCGGCAACGCCGACTCGACCGGCGCCTTCAACTCGGCGATCTCGCAGGCCGGCGCCGGCGGCACGGTGTGGATCCCGGAGGGCACGTTCAAGATCCCGGGTCACCTGATCCTCAACAACGTCACGATCAAGGGCGCCGGCATGTGGCGGTCGACGGTCGTCGGCGCGGCACCCGGCTTCTACGGCAACTACGCGCCGAACGGCAGCAGCGGCGTGCACCTCGCCGACTTCGCGATCTTCGGTGACGTCCAGGAACGCAACGACGGCGCGCAGGTCAACGGCATCGGCGGCGCGCTCTCCAACTCCACTGTGGACCGGGTGTGGATCGAGCACATGAAGGTCGGCGCCTGGATGGACGGCCCGCTCACCAACCTCGTGTTCAGCGGCATGCGGATCCGCGACGTCACGGCCGACGGCGTCAACTTCCACAACGGCGTCACCAACTCCAAGGTCACCAACTCGGACCTGCGCAACCTCGGTGACGACGGCCTCGCGACCTGGGCCGAACAGAACGCGGACGTGAACGACTCGTTCGACCACAACACCGTGCAGTATCCGATCCTCGCCAACGGCATCGCGATCTACGGCGGCCACGACAACTTCGTCACCGACAACCGGGTGATCGACGCCGGCCTGGCACAGGGTGGCGGAATCCATGTGGCGCAACGCTTCGCCTCGACGACGCTCGGGCGCACCGACGTGCTGCGCAACACGATCATCCGGTCCGGCAGCCTCGACCCCAACTGGCAGTTCGGCGTCGGCGCGCTGTGGTTCGACGCGCGGGACGCGGCCATGAACGGGCTGACGAACGTCGACAACATCCTGATCCAGCAGAGCCCGTACGAGGCCATCCAGTTCGTGTCGGGCTCCAGCATCACCAACGTGAAGATCAACAACGCGACGATCCAGAACACCGGCACCTGGGTGGTCCAGGAGCAGGTCGGCGGCTCGGCGACGATCACCAACAGCACCGCGACGGGTACCGGTGCGCCCGGCCCCATCTACAGCTGCGGTGTCGGGTTCACGCTCACCGACGGCGGCGGCAACTCGGGGATCTTCGCGACCCCGCAGTGTCAGAACATCGCCCATCCGGCGTTCCCGCCCTACCTGCCGGACAACTCCTCGCAGATCTCGGTCAGCCCGACGGCGCTCGGTTTCGGTTCCGTGGCAACGGGATCGTCGAGCGGCTCGCAGGCGGTCACCGTCACCAACAGCGGTTCCGCGGCCGCGGCGGTGAGCTCCGTGGCCACCAGCGGTGACTACAGCCAGACCAACAACTGCGGCAGCAGCATCGGCGCGGGCTCGTCGTGCACGGTCAGCGTCACGTTCCGCCCGACCGCGTCGGGTTCCCGTGCCGGCAACCTGACCGTCACCGCCGCGGGCGTCACCACGACCGTGCCGCTGTCGGGCACGGGGGTGGCACCCGGCCCGGTCCTGAGCCCGAACCCGGGCAGCGTGTCGTTCCCCGCCACGGTCGTCGGCGGCACGGCGACGCAGAACGTCAGCGTCACCAACACGGGCACGACGCCGGCGACGGTCTCCGGCGTCAGCACGTCCGGTGACTACAGCCAGACGAACAACTGCGGCACGCTCGCGGTCAACGCGTCCTGCACCGTCACCGTCACGTTCCGGCCCACCGCGTCGGGCACGCGCACGGGATCGGCGACGATCACCAGCAACGCCAACAACAGCCCGACGACGGTGTCCCTCACGGGCAACGGCATCGGCGCCGACACCAACGTCGCGCGCGGCAGGCCGGCGTCGGCGAGCAGCGAGGTCAACGGCACCCAGGCCGCCGCGACCGCGACGGACGGCGACGCGAACACGTACTGGGAGAGCGCCAACAACGCGTTCCCGCAGTGGTTGCAGGTGGATCTCGGGTCGGCGTACACGGTAGGCAAGGTGACGCTCAAGCTGCCGCCGAGCTCGTCGTGGCCCACGCGCACGCAGACGCTGTCGGTGCAGACGAGCACCAACGGGTCGAGCTTCGGCACGGCCGTGGCGTCCGCGACGTACACGTTCACCTCGCCGGGCAACGTCGTGACCATCCCCGTGCCGTCGGTCGGCGCCCGCTATGTGCGTGTCAACATCACGGCCAACAGCGGGTGGCCGGCCGGCCAGCTGTCGGAGCTCGAGGTGTACCCGAGCGGCGGCACGACGCCGAACTCACCGGCGTTGAGCACCAACCCGTCGTCGCTGACGTTCCCGGCGCAGGCGCTCAACACCACGAGCGGCGCCCGGACCGTGACGGTGTCGAACACCGGCACGGCTGCCGCGTCGGTGTCGGGCGTGACGGTCTCGGGTGACTACACGCAGACGAACAACTGCGGCAGCGTCGCGGTCGGCGGGTCGTGCACGGTCGACGTCAGCTTCCGGCCGACGGCGACGGGCACCCGCACGGGCACGCTCACGGTCACGAGCAACGCGAGCAACAGCCCGACGACCGTGGCCCTGTCCGGCACGGGCGGGGGTGGCACGAGCACGAACCTCGCCGCCGGCAGGCCGACGAGCGAGTCGAGCCACACAGACGTCTACGCGTCGGGCAACGTGACCGACGGCAACCAGAACACGTACTGGGAGAGCGCCAACAACGCGTTCCCGCAATGGGTTCAGGTCGACCTGGGGTCCGCGCAGAGCGCGAGCCGCGTGGTCGTGGCGCTGCCGGCGGCGTGGGGCGCACGGAACGAGACGCTGTCCGGCCTGGGCAGCACCAACGGATCCACGTTCACCACGGTCACGGGCGCGACGAGCTACGCGTTCACGCCGGGCGGCGACAACGCCGTGACGATCACCTTCACGGCGACGTCCCAGCGCTACTTCCGGCTGAACGTCACGGCGAACAGCGGCTGGCCGGCGGGTCAGGTGGCCGAGTTCCAGGTCTGGAGCTCGTAGGAGCGCCGGCCGGCCGGCGCGTCCCGCGTTACAGTCGGTCATGCGCTCCCGTCAGCCGACGGTCGTCGTCGCCTGCCTGGTGCTGACCGTCGCGCTTGGACTCCTCGTTGGAGGCCGTGGCCCCGGCGACGTCGACGACGTCGCCGGGGCCGCGGTCGCCGGGTGGCCGCACGGGGTGCTGCGGGCGCTGATGCTGCCGACGGAGCCGTACGTGCTGCTGCCGGCCCTGGTGCTGGTGGTCGTGTGGTGCGTGCAGAGTTCGCGGCCCCGGGACGCGTTGTTCGCCGTGCTGGGACCGTCGATCGCGGTCGCGGCGAACACCTGGTTGCTGAAGCCGCTGTTCGGCCGCTGGCGGGACGACTCGCTCGTCTATCCCAGCGGCCACACGGTGAGCATGGTCTCGACCGTCGTCGTGGTGTTCATGCTGACGCACGGCCTGGCCCGCAGGATCACGGTCGTCGCCGGCGTCGTCCTGCTGGTCGCCGTCACCATCGGCATGGTCGGCCTCGGCTACCACTACCTGACCGACGTGGCCGGCGGCACGCTCTTCGCGATGGCCGCCGTCCCGGCGGTACACGCGGTCACCGCCGGACCGGTCTAGTGCCCCGTCCAGGTGGAGTGGGCACTAGGGCGTGTCCTGTGGATCTTGTGGGATGGGTCGGGTAGAACCTGGCGTATGTTTGATCGTCATGATTTGACGGATGTGGAGTGGGCGCGGCTGGAGCCGTTGTTGCCGGATCGGACG
>Ga0164298_10000224_pt1 | contig 16594 bp, 19 predicted proteins | sample Whisoiple_216_MG_FD_109713 | JGI IMG/M metagenome (GOLD analysis project Ga0164298, IMG submission 109713) | Unamended control soil microbial communities from upstate New York, USA - Whitman soil sample_216_MG | ecosystem: Environmental > Terrestrial > Soil > Agricultural land ...
CCGGGCGCCACCTTCGACGGTCGGATCTACGCGGCCGCGGTGTACAACGGGATCGCCGGCACCCAGGTCGCGGCACCGGATTTCACCGCGCAGGACCCGGAAGACGACTCGTTCTCCGACAGTCACGGCCTCGTGTGGACGGTGCGCGGACAGGCAGCGCTCACCGACCCGTCCATCCTCGGTTCGGGAACGATCACCAAGTTCCTGCCGTCGTGGGATCGCACGACCCGGGACGCGCGGATGGAGATCACCGCGCTGGGGGCGCGTAGGTCGCTTGGTGTCGGCGACGAGCCGCTGCGGTCGTCGCTGTTCCGGGATCTGTCCGTGAAGGCCAACGTGGTGGCGTACTGGCCGATGGAGGACGCCGCAGGCTCGACCTCGCTGGCGTCGGGGATCCCGGGCCATCCGGCGATGTCGTTCGTCGGCGCGGTCAGCTTGGCCTCCTACGGCGGGTTCGCCGCGTCGCAGTCCATCCCGACCTTCTCCGCCCCGCCTGTCGATGCGTCGTATGCGACGGGCGAGATCCCCGCCTACAGCGGGGCCGCGGACCAGCGGACGATCGCACTGGTGCACGTCCCGTCGAGCGGCGTGTCCTCGTCGGAACGGTCACTGCTGGAGTTCGGGGCGACCGGCACAGCAGCGCGGTGGGTAGTCGAGGTGCTGCCCGGTGTGGGGAACCTGAAGGTGACCGCCTACAACGCGGCCGGCACCGAACTGTTCAACTCCGGCCCGCTCGGGTTCTCGGTCAACGGCCAACACATCATGGTGTCGCTGTGGCTGCAGCAATCCGGCGCGAACATCAACTGGCAGCTGGCCACATTCGACATCGCCGGCGCGGCCGGCTCCGCGAACGGGACGCTGGCCAGTAACACCTACGGCCGGTTCACCTACGGCACGGCGGGCCCGAGTTTCGACCTTGCCGGTACCGCGATCGGCCACCTCGCGGTGATCAACGGAGACGTGAACAGCATCTGGGACCTGATCGGCCGGTCGCTTGTCGCGTGGACCGGTGAGACCGCCGGCAACCGCATAGCGCGGCTAGCCCGCGAAGCCGGCATCGGACTGCGCGTGGTCGCGGACCCGGCCGTCACCGAGGAACTCGGTCCACAGAAGACAACCGCGTTGATGTCCGCGTTGGACGCAGCCGTCGAGATCGATATGGGTTGGTACGGCGAGCGACGGGACCGACCGAGCCTGCTGTATCGGCCGCGTGTCGACATGTACAACCAGGATCCGGCGCTCACGCTGGACATGAGCGCCGGAGTGATCGCCAACCCGTTCCAGCCGCCGCTGGACGACACGCAGGTGCGTAACGACATCACGATCACGCGGGAGGGCGGGTCGAGCTACCGGGCCGTGCAGGAGACCGGCCCGAACAACATCCAGACCCGCAGGGACGACCCGCAAGGGATCGGCAGCCGCTACACCGACAGCAAGACGCTGAACCTCTACATCGACGGTCAGCTGCCGAACCAGACGTCCTGGCGACTGTTCCTGTCGACGGTGTCCGAGCATCGCGTCGCGGCGCTGGAGATCGAGATGAACCACCACCCGGAGCTGCAGCAGGCGGTGCTAAAGCTAGAGGGCGGCGACCTCGTCCGGATCACCAACCCGCCAGCAGGGCTGCCGCCAGGCCCGCTGGACCTGATCGCGGTGGGCTGGGCGCACACCATCACCGACCAGCAGTGGCGGGTGCGGATCATCTGCGCGCCGGGGTCGCCGTGGACGGTCGCGGCGGCTAGCGACGGCACCACCGACCGCCGTGCCCACGCCTATGGCTCCACGGTGGTCAGTGACTTCCACGCCGGCATCGACACCAGCCTCACTGTCGCCACCACCGCTGGCTATCCACGGTGGACCACCGATTCGGCCAACCTGCCGATGAAGATCGTGGCCAGCGGCGTGGTGCTGAACGTCACCGCGATCTCCTCAGCCACACCGCAGGTGTTCACCGTCTCCGCGACACCGGTGAACGGTGTCGTCAAGACCATCCCGGCCGGCGCCGCGGTGCAGGTGCTGCGGCCGATGCCAGTTCCCCTGTAGTCGAAGGAGGTACACCGTGCTCATCCCCGCTGGGACGTTGCTGACCGGCGATCTGCTGACTGCCGCCACGGGCAACGTGGTCGTCAAGAGCGGCACGCAGACCGTCACCTCCTCAACGACCCTGGTCGACGACAGCGAGCTGAAGCTGACGGTCCCGGCCATCACCGCGAAGTACCTGATGCTGGCATACCTGCTCTACGACGGCGCGCTGGATCCAGCCGGCGGTCTTAAAATGCAGTTCACCGGCCCTGGCACGATGACGTGGACGAACTTCGGCGCGAACATCAGTGCTCCGTCCGGGTACAACGTGGTGACCGAGCAGCTGTCCGCCGCCTCGCCTCGGGCTGTGCCCACGAACGCAGGTACCCAGATGTCCTGTTGTCCGATGGGCATCCTGTCGACGACCGGCTCCGGCGGCACGCTGCTACTGCGATGGGCACAGAACACATCGAACGCCACTGCCACCCGCGTCATGGCCAACTCCTTGCTGATGCTGGCGCGTGTCGCATGACCAGAGGAGGTGTAGGTGGGTGACGCAGCAACGCTCATCACCGCGATCGCAGGACTCATCACGGCCCTCACCGGGCTGGTCGGGGCGATCGTCGTGCTGGTCAAGGTGTCCAGGCGGGAGCCTCGGCGGGCCGCGCGCGGTGTCGCCGCGGAACTGGCCGAGGCCGCCGAGGACGGGGTGATCACCGTCGAGGAGCTCAAGCGGATCGCCGAGGGAGGGGACCATGACCGACGCCGAGATGGTTGAACGGGCGGCGACCGGGGCGCGTGACAGCCGCAGCCGAGTCTGGTTGCTGGTGTTCGCGGTCCTGTTCCTGGCCGGCCTGACCGCGCTCGCGATCGCGTTCTTCTCCTACCGGTCCACCACGTCTGGGCAGATCGACTCGCTCGCAGGGCAGGCATCCGCGAACGCGGCGGACGCGCGCGCGCTCGCAGACCAGGTGAAGCAGCTCGGCGCCGTGCCGGTCGTCGAGCCCGCACAACCAGGCGACCGTGGTCCGCAGGGCGAGCCGGGCCGTGACGGCGCACTCGGCCTGCCCGGGATGACAGGGCCAGCAGGACCAACGGGACCGGCAGGTCCAACCGGACCGACCGGTCCGGCTGGCGCCGATGGGGCTGCCGGCGAGCCAGGCCCCGCGGGCGCGCGAGGCGATCCGGGCCCGGCCGGCACCGACGGACAGCCAGGCGCCGACGGTGCGGACGGGCAGCCGCCGGCGAGCTGGACGTGGATCGACGCGGACGGCCGGACCCAGTCATGCACACGCGACGCCGACTCGCCGGACACCGCGCCGACCTACACGTGCACCGCCTCGCCACCGCCGGAGACCGTGCCAGGACTGCCGATCCGGATCGGAGGATGACCATGGCCACGCCGATCACGTTCGGCCTCGACCTCTCCCACCACCAAGACGCCGGCCTCGATCTCGCGCAGTGCAAGCGAGACGGCATCGGGTTCGTGTTCCTGAAGAGCAGCGAGGGCGCGTCGTTCGTGGACGCCGAGTTCGCCGCAAACCTGGCTGAGGCCCGCGCTGCCGGCCTGCTGGTCGCGGCCTACCACTACGTCCGCTCGAACGCGTCCGCGGCCGCCCAGGTGGCCAACGTGGCGCGCGCGGTGCCCCGCGACGTGCCGGTCATCCCCGACATCGAGGCCAACTCCGGCGGCGTGCCGCTGGCGCGCGAGTTCATCGACCGGCTCCGCGCGGCCGGCTACCGCGTGCCGCTCACCTACATCCCACGCTGGTACTGGCAACAGCTCGGCTCACCCTCGCTGGCCGGCCTGCCGCCGCTGTGGTCGTCCCGCTACCCCGACAACGTCGTCGGCTCACTGGCCGACGAGTGGGCCGACGTGCCGGCCGGCTACTGGGCCGGCTACGGCGGCCTGGACGTGGCCGTCCTGCAGTTCACCAGCTCGGTCCGGATCGCCGGCCACGCCCCGCTCGACGCCAACGCGTTCCGAGGCACACCCGGGCAGCTGGCCGCGTTGCTCGGCTACGACCAGGAGGAGGAAGACGTGAAGCCGTTCCAGGACCTGATGCTCGCCCGTGAGGCCGAAGGACAGCCGGGCAGCAGCTGGCCAAAGGTGTACGCCGGTAACGGTGTGACGTGTCGGCACGTGCAGAACGAGCTCGACCTGACGAACCTGCAGTTCCGGATCGAGCAGGCCGGCGGCGACCCGACCGTCCAGGAGGGCTGGGCGGCGGGCACGCTGCCGGGCGTGCTCGGCGTCGAGGTCGGCGCGCCGGCGCCGGTCGCGCTCGACGCCGGCGCGATCACCGCCATCGTCGACCAGCTCGTCGACCGGCTCGGCTCGCTGCGGTTCGAAGCCCAACCACCCGAAGGGAGCTGACACCCCCATGTCCAACCCCAACGACGCCTGGCCGCAACCCCGGCTCGTCGAGTCCGATCCGCCGCGGCGATCGATGTCCGACCGTCTGACGGCGTGGGTCCGGACCGTCGTGCCCACGCTGTGGGCCGCCGGCGTCGCCTGGCTGATCCGGCTCGGTCTGCCGCCGGCGGTCACCGACGCCGTGGCCGGCCTGGTCGACGTGCTCGTCGTGCCGGCCGCGCTCGCCGCGGTGTACGCGCTGCTGCGCTGGGTCGAGCCGCGGCTACCGGCATGGCTCGCTCGACTGCTGCTCGGCTCGACACGGCCACCCTCCTACCGCACCTGATCTGCCGCCGCCACCGGCGAAACGAAAGGCCCCCACGTCCTCACCGGACGTGGGGGCCTTTCGTCGTGCGTGCACACACAGGCTCCTGGAGATCGGGCTAGTCAAAGTCCTCAAGGTGCTTTGGGCACCCGTACGAGACGAACAGGTGCACAACCTTTGGAGTGGCCGCCTGGTAGATATCGGTCAGCGCGGTGATGAGTTCGTCTGTGGAATCACCACCGTCGAGGCGAGCGCATACCTCCTCGGCCAGCTCGTCAACCGCAGCAGGCGTGGCGGTCGAATCGTTCGGTCGAAGCGTCGAGTATTCGTTCATCAACGCAGCGCGCGAAATGGGCTTCGGCACGGCGGAGACCGTCGCCGCCGCGCTACCGCTGGCAGTCGCGTCGCCCATCAGGGTCGAAGTCACGATAAATGCACCGCCAACGACTACAGCCAGAGCTAGTAAGCCGCCGGCAATCCACAACCAGCGGTTGTTCTGACCCATCGATCTCCCTATCGCTAAAGGGGAAACGCTCGTCTCTGTGTCGGCTCGCCAGGGGCCGGCGTTACCGGTGACCACTTTTTGTCAAGAAGAGGACTGCCTCCAGCGACCCGGCGCTGGACGGTAGCTCGCCGCAGGGTTCAACTGGCCAGTGCGCGAGTCAGCTCTGCTCGGACCAGGTGTGGCTGCACGCGTTGCACGACCAGATCTCCCAGCCGTCGGCGTCGATCGGGCCCGCCCGCTGCACGTTCTGGCTCTGGCATTTCGGACACCGGGGGTTCCACTGGCTGTAGGTGTCTTTGCCCATGCCGCCGCCCTTAGGCGTCGGCCCGGGGGGTGAGGTCGGCGAGCACGGCGAGACAGTCCATGCACGGTGAACCGGTGGGCGCCATCACCTGGCCGAGCGAGACGGGATCGTGCGGGCACAGGGGCTCGGCCACCAGCTGTGTCGGCCCGTCGTAGCGCAGGCGGAACAGATGCGTGTGCTCGGGACTCGGCCGCAAGCTGCGCCAGAGCACCTCGATCTTCCCCCGGCCTCGACAGGTCGGGCACACACTGACCACCGCGGGACGCGAGCTGCCCTCGGCCACGTAGGCGAGCTTCCCGCGGCAGGCGGGGCAGGTCACGGTAGTGGAGTCCGGTGAGCCCATCGGGGACTCGTTGGGCTCACCGGAGTCGTGGGGAGCGGGGATCATCCGAGGCCACCTTCCCGGGCCTCGGCGGGCGCGTCACCGTCCTGGGGAGGAGACGTCGCGCCCGCCGAGGGGGCCGGAGCGGGGGACTCGCCGGGAGCCGCCCCGGCCCGATCAGGGTCGAGAGCATCGCTGACCTTCGGCATCTCTGATGGCTCAGTGATGGAAACGATGTTCTCGACCCCTGCCCGAGCCGCCTCATCTGCGGCTCGGGTATCGGCACCCCTCGGGGAGAGTCGGGTGCCGACGTTCTGCCGCTCCGCCTCGTGTTCGGCGACGCGGTTCAGCCAGATCATCGCGCCGTCCAGGAGCAGGACCACGGCGACGAAGCCCAAACAGATCAGCAGCGACTTCAGGGGTGGTTGTTCGTAACCGCTCCGCAGTGTCGCCATGCACAGAGCATCGGCCGGTCGAGACAGGACGGTCCAGTGGCCAAACTAGGGGCCACGGGCTCAGGCGTTGGTGGCCACCACATACACACGGGCGAACCAGGTGCCGATCTGCGCGGCGTGCAGGTGGCCGGCGACCGCGCGGTCACCCTCGACCCCCATGACCACGTGGACGTGCGGCTTGCCGTCGACGATCTCGCCGCTGCCGGTCATCTCGCCCGGCAGGTCGTAGTCGGTGATGACGTCCTTGGTCGCGTCGTCGGCCGGCATGGTCGACACGGTGAAGCTGTCCACGCCGCCGACCAGCGACACGATCGCTCCGTTGCGGACGCCCCGTTCGGCGAGCTGGTTGGTCAGATCTTGGATCAGCTCGCCGTCGAGGATCTCGATCACGTGCACGGGTTAGCTCCACTCAGGATCAGGCCGAACGTCCGCACGTTCTCCCGCACGGGGTCTCGGCGTAGCGCGGTGGTCAGCGCCTGTCGCGCTGCCGGGCTGCCATCCTGGCCCAGGAGACGCGCCGCGCACCACCGGGCGCCCGCGTCCCTCGGGTTGAGCACCTCGGCGGCCAACGCCTGCACCGTGTCACCGACCCGGCCGGTCAGCGCCTGCACGTAGCGGATCCGAGCCTGCTCGTCACGAGCCAGGGTGACCGCCACCTCGTCGAGCACGTCGACTTGGCTGGTGGTCTTGGCGAGGATGCCGGCCGCGTTGACTCGCAACACCGCGGTGTCACCGTCGGCCATCCATCGGGACAGCCGCATGAGACTGGCCCGGTCCGTTGTGGCCAGGCGCGAGACGGCCAGATCGGTGCGGTGGGTGGTCTGTACGTCGGTGAGGGGTCCCGGGTCTCCGCTGGCGATCGAGGCGACCAGCTCGGTGGCGGTGTCGGGGATGTCGAGCATGGTGGTTCCGGCTGCGAGCGCGGTCAGCCGGAAGAACTGTCGACGCTTCACCTCTTCGGCCTCCAGGGTGTGAGTCGGTACCTGTAAGGCCGTGGCGACGTGAGGTAGCCAGTACGTATTCGGGCTCCGCTTGCCGCGTTCCCATCGCGAGATGATCTCGCGGGTGACGGTGTCGCAGCCGCTGATCTTGCACAGCAGGTCGGCGAGTTGTCCCTGGGAGTGGCCGAGGCCCTCCCGCAACTCGCGGATCAGGTGCCCCAGCGCCCTTTTCGCATCATCGGGCATGCGGGTCTCTCTTCGCGGATCGACCTCTTCGCGTGCCCCCGGCCCGTCGACCGGGGGCGTTCCTCCGCGAAGAGGTACGTTGCCAGGCTACCTCGCCCGCCCCGGGTGGCTCATCAGCCGACCTTTCGCCTCCGGGGTCGTCGGCTCATCGGATCGCCTCGGCGAGCCATCCGCGGTACAGCGTGCTGGAGCCGTCCGCGTTCTCGGCGCCGACCACGACGTGCGCGACGCCGGGGAGCACCTCGACGGCGGCCGCGTAGGTCATGCCCAGCGGCGAGCCGGTCGGCGGGGTGAGCAGTGTCCCCGACGTCACCCAGTTCGCGCCGCCGTCCTTGTTGACGGCCATTTCGGCGGCCCGGGTGTCGGTGTCCCGGTAGATGGTGAGCATGGTGCCGCTGGCGTAGACGAGGGTGGTCGGCCGGCCGGTGGCGTGGCCGAGGATCTTGCGCGGCAGGGTCCAGTGGGCGCCGCCGTCGGTGCTCGAGGTGATGCCGACCGAGTCCCAGCTGCCGTAGCGGTGCAGCACGTGCAGCGTGCCGTCGCGGACGACGAGCCACGGCTCCTGGTAGTCGCGGCCGTCGGCGACCCCGTCCGCGATCCGGGTCGATGTCCAGCTGGCGCCGCCGTTGGTCGACCGGGCGAACCACACGGAGTCGCGGGCCTGGCCGGCGGCGTGGCCGTAGTAGACCGCGGCGACCGTGCCGTCGGGCAGTTCGACGACGGGCGCGGCGATGGCGGCGTAGGGCAGGGAGTCGATGCGCACCGGCGGCCGGTCGCCGCGCACGACGTAGGCGCCCTGGGCGGCGTTGCTCGCCGAGCCGGTGAAGTAGGTCAGCCACAGCTCGTCGTCGATCGCGCTCACCGACGGGTCGCGGTAGTCGGTGCCGCCGCCGAGGACGGCGTCGGGGTCGTGGTAGCTGAGGCCGGAGTCGAGGCTCGTGGCGATGACGATCTGGCCGTCGCGGCGGCCGACGTGGTCGCTGCCCTGTCGCCACGCCAGGTCGAGGGTGCGGCCGGGCGTGAAGGCCAGGCCGGGGAACGCCGCGTGGCTGCCGGCCGGGCTGAGTGCGACCGGGGTGAGCGGGGCCGTGAGGGTGACATCCGGCTTGATGGGGATGCCACGCGGCTGAGCGGCCGCGGCGCGTAGGGGCTGAACGTAGTCGCGCGATGGGGCGGCGACGATGGTTGCACTCGTGAACACGGCCGAGATCAGCACGAGGAGCGCGAGCGTAAGTGACCCATTTCTGGACCATTCGCGCTCACGGGTTCGGCGACCCGAGATCGAAAACGGCGCTGACCTGCGGCGGTGCGCCCCCGGCAGGACTCGAACCTGCGACCCAAAGCTTAGAAGGCTTCTGCTCTCTCCGCTGAGCTACGAGGGCATGAGGTGCCTATCCGCCGAAGACGGATTGGGCGTCCCTGAGGTCTGATCGTTCGCCGGGCCTCTGGCGTTTCTCGTTGTGACCAACTCGTCCAGAGGTCACACGACAGGGGCAGTCGAACCGCGCACCTGAAGTTCCACGTCGATGGTGACCGGCTCGCCTGGTCTGGCGCCGTTGAGCATGCGTAACGCCAGCTCACCGGCCTGTCTGCCCTTGGCGACGAGGTCCTGCCGCACCGTCGTCAGCGGCGGGTCGCTCCAGCTGGCGGCCGGCGTGTCATCGAATCCCACGATGGACACCTCCGCGGGCACCGCGAGCCCCAGCTCGTTCGCCGCGCGGATGGCGCCCAGTGCCAGCTCGTCGGACATGCACAGCACCGCGGTCGGTCTCGGCTCGCGTCCGAGCAACCATCTGGCACCCTCTCTGCCCAACTCCCGGACACTCCCGGGTGCCTCCCAGATCGGCACCTCATCGGCGACGATACCGTGCTCCGCCAGGCCTTCCAGGTAACCGGCAATCCGGTCGAGGGACACCTGGAAGTGTGCGGTCGCAAGTCTGTGTGGTCCGATCGGCCCACGGGTGCCGTCCGCGCTCATGCCGAACGCCAGGATGCCGACCCGCCGGTGTCCGAGCGACGCGACGTGCCGGCCCGCGAGCCGCGCGCCACCCACGTCGTCCACCCGCACCCGTGCCGACGCCGGCACGTCCGGCTGGTCCACCACGACGAGCGGCAGCCCGCGCTCCCGCACCGCGTCCAGCGCCGGCGCGTTGTCCGGCAGCGAGTACGCGACCACCACGTCCGTCTGGGCCCGCATCACGGCCCGCGCGCGCGGGCCGCCGTCGTTGGTCCCCGGTAGGAGCAGCAGCGACCGCTCCTCGTTGTCCACTGTGGACGACAGGGCGTCGAGCATGATCGACAGCGCCGGGTCGGAGAACGCCGAGGACAGCCCGTCGCACAGCATGAACGCGACCGAGCCCGCCTGTTTGGTCGCCAGGCTGCGCGCCACCGGGTCCGGGCCGGCGTAGCCGAGCTGCTTGGCGGTCGCGATGATGCGCTCCCGCAGCGCGGTCGACAGCTGGTCCGGCCGGTTGTAGGCGTTGGACACCGTTGCCCGGGAGACGCCGACGCGCTGGGCGATGGTGTCCAGCGTGGGGCGGCGCCCCCGGTCCTGGGTCACCGGCCAAGCCTACGACCTGGTGCGATGGCAAAGGAATGGCGTTCTCTGAAGCGCTTCAGTAGCCTGGATGCATGACCAGGGGAGCACAGGTGCGTTCGGGGCGGCTTTCCGTGTTCGTCGTCTTCGCGCTCAACGGCATCGTCATCGGCTCGTGGGCGCCCCGCATGCCCGCGCTCGCCGCGCAGATCGGCGCGAACCCCGGCGTGCTCGGGTTGGCCCTGCTCGGCGGCAGTGTCGGCATGATCGCGACGGCCTCCGTGGCCGGCCGCCTGTGCGCCCGCTTCGGCGCGCCGGTGGTCGTGGCCACCTCGGCGCTCACCGCCGCCGCGGTGGTCGTACTGCTGGCGGTGGTCGCCACACCGCTGCAGCTCGGCCTCGCGCTGGTGCTCCTCGGTGGGTCGGTCGGCCCACTGGACGTGGCGATGAACGTCGCCGCGGTCACCGTCATCCGACGCACCGAGCGGCCGCTCATGCCGGTCTTCCACGCCGGCTTCAGCTTCGGCGCGCTGGCCGGCTCGTTGGGCGCCGCCTTCGCCGCGGGGCACGGCCTCGGCCTGGTCCCGCACTTCCTGCTCGTCGCCGGGGTGACGGTGCTCGTCACCGTCGGGGTGATCCGCTTCGTGCCGCGTGAGGCGCGGGTGACCAGCACGGAGGCACACCACGGACCCGACCGCCGCATGATGCGCAGGCCGGTGCTCTGGCTGCTCGGCCTCATCGCGTTGTTCTCGGCGATCGTCGAGGGCGCGAGCGGCGACTGGTCGGCGTTGTTCTCGGTCCGCGAACGCGGCCTGTCGGAGGCGGCCGGCGCCGTCACCTTCTCCGTGTTCTGTGTCGCGATGGGTCTCGTCCGGCTGTTCGGCGAGCAGATCGAGCGCTGGTTCGGCGCGGTGAAGGTACTGGTCGGCGGCGCGCTGACCACCGGGTTCGGTCTGCTGATGACCGCTGTCGTGCCGGCCGGCTGGCTCACGTACGTCGGGTTCGGGCTGGCCGGCGCCGGGCTCGCGTTCGCGTTCCCGGTCGCGCTCGACCTCGCCGGCGCGGTCGGCAGACGCGCCGACGGCACCGGCGGCGAGCGCGAGATCGGGTTCGTCACGACCATCGCCTACTCGGGCTTCCTCCTCGGCCCGCCCATGATCGGCGGCGTCGCCCAGCTGACCAACCTGGAGTTCGCGATCGGGTTCGCCGGAGCCGTCGCGGTGCTCATCGCACCCGCCGCTCTCGGTGCCGCTACCGCGCGTAGGCGTGAGGAGGAGAAAACCACCCGAGAGAGGCAGGAGACCATCGCCGTTACGGGTTAACTACCCTCAGGGCGTGTCAGTAGACAGCCCGCCGAGACGGAGTCCGAGCGTCCTCCCTCTCGTCGTCATCGCCACGCCGTTCGCGGCACTGGTCGCCGTCGTGCTGCTGAGTTACTCCACGGCGGACGCGACCCTGGACGTCAAGCTCGGCGCCGTGGTGCGGGTCTGCGCGGACGCGGGCGCCGTGCTGACCGTCGGCGCGCTGCTGTTCGCCGGGTTCCTGGTCGGCCCGCAGAAGTCGGGCACGCTCGCCGCGGGCGGGTACGGGGCATTGCGGACCGCCGCCTGGTCGGCACTGCTGTGGGCCGTGGCCGCGTTCGCGTCGGTGCCGTTCCTGACCGCCGACGCGACCGCCACGACGGCCGCGAAGATGATCGGCGACCCCAGCCAGATGTGGGAGGTCGTCGGCGTACTGGAGCAGGCGAAGGCCTGGCTGATCACCGCGGGGATCGCGCTGTTCATCTCCGTGGCCGCGTTCGTCGTGCTGTCGTGGGGCTGGACGACCGTGCTGTTCGGCCTCGCGGTGTTCGCGGTCCTGCCGGTGCCGATGACCGGGCACTCCTCGTCCGGCGGCCAGCACGACCTGGCGAGCAACAGCCTGGTGTTCCACCTGGTCGGCGCGTCGCTGTGGGTGGGCGGGCTGGTCGCGCTGATGGTGTTCGCGAGCCGGGTCCCGCGTGGCGAGGCGCTGCGGGTCGCGGCGACCCGGTTCTCCGCGGTCGCGCTCGTCTGCTGGATCGTCATGGCCGCGTCGGGCGTGCTCAACGCCTGGGTGCGGGTGCCGGTCCGGGAGCTGTTCAACTACTCCTACGGCCTGCTGGTGGTCGCCAAGGTCGTCGCGTTGCTGCTGCTCGGCCTGTTCGGCTACATCCACCGCAAGCGCAGCATCGCGGCCATCCAGGAGGGGCGGTCCGGCAACCTGCTGGTCCGGCTCGCCGCGGTCGAGGTGCTGGTCATGTTCGCGACCATCGGCATCGCGGTCGCGCTCGCCAGGACGCCACCGCCGCCGCTGCAGTACCTGCCGGGCCAGGTCGAGCTGGAGCTGGGTTACCCGATCGGCGAGCCGCCGACGCTGTTGAACCTGCTGACCGCGTGGCGGTTCGACCTGATCTTCGGCACGCTCGCGATCGTCCTGGCCGTCCTGTACCTGCTGGGCGTGCGCAAGCTCCTGGCCAGGGGGGACGCCTGGCCGATGGGCCGCGTCGTCGCGTGGCTCGCCGGCTGCGCGGTGCTCCTGTTCGCGACGTCGTCGGGCATCGGCCGGTACGCGCCCGCCATGTTCAGCGTGCACATGGAGACGCACATGATGCTGTCCATGCTGGCGCCGGTGCTGCTGGTGCTGGGCGGGCCGGTCACGCTCGCGCTGCGTGCGCTGCCGGTGGCCGGCAAGGACGGGATCCCCGGTCCGCGTGAGTGGCTGCTCGCGCTGGTCCGCTCGCCGCTGTCGAAGTTCCTGACCAACCCGATCGTGGCGCTGGTGCTGTTCGTCGGGTCGTTCTACCTGCTGTACTTCTCCGGCCTGTTCGACTGGGCGCTGGACAAGCACTGGGCGCACCTGCTGATGAACGCCCACTTCCTGATGGTCGGCTACATCTTCTACTGGCCGGTGATCGGCATCGACCCGTCGCCGCGCCGGATGCCGCACATCGCCCGGCTCGGCATGGTCTTCGCGTCGCTGCCGTTCCACGCGTTCTTCGGCGTGATCCTGATGAGCATGCAGACGGTCATCGGCGAGCGGTTCTACCAGCTGCTCGCCCTGCCGTGGAACGCCGACCTGCTGTCCGACCAGCGGCTCGGCGGTGGGATCGCGTGGGCCGCCGGCGAGCTGCCGCTGCTGATCGTGCTGGTCGCGCTGCTGGTCCAGTGGGCGCGGGCGGACGACCGCGAGGCCCGGCGGCAGGACCGCCGGGCCGACGCTGAGGGCGACACCGATCGTGAGGCGTACAACGAGATGCTGAAGAAGCTCTCCGACCGTTCCTGAGCTCCTAGGTCGCGAGCGGCCGCCGGAAGCCGCGGACCGCCGCCCAGACACCCACGACCAGCAGCCCGATGCTCGCGGCGAGCGCGCCGACGACCCCGGTGCCGACCGGCATGTCCAGCGCGAGGTTGCGGGACGCGTCGACCGCGTAGGTGAGCGGGTTGATCGTGGCGACCACGCGCAGCCAGACCGGCAGCCCGTCGATCGGCACGAACGCGCTGGAGGCGAACATCAGCGGGAACATCGCCAGGAAGCCCACGGACTGCATGGACTCCGCGTTGCGGACCCAGGCCCCGACCGCGAGGAAGACCCACGACAGGGCCCAGCTCACGGACAGTGCCAGCAGGAACGCCGGCAGCACGCCGAGCAGTCCGCCCGCCGGCGAGAAGTCGAACAGCACCGTGGCGGCGACCAGCAGGATGATCAGCTGGACCGCGGTGCGGACCAGGTCGGACAGGCTGCGTGCGACCAGCACCGAGACGTTGCTGACGGGCAGTGACCGCAGTCGGCCGAGCACGCCGTTCTTCATGTCCGTCACCAGCCCGATGCCGGACTGGAGTGCCGCGCCGACACCGCTGGTGACGAGGATCGCCGGCATCAGGTAGTTGATGTAGGTGACGCCCGCGGGGAAGTTCGCCCCGCCGGCCATGCTGCCGAAGACCTGGCTGAACAGCAGCAGCATGATGAGCGGCTGCAGGAGGCTGAGGATCAACAGTTTTGGATCGTTCACCAGGGCACGTAACGAGCGGCCGGTGAGGATCGAGATCTGGTTGACGAGGCCCGTGCCCCGCCAGCGGGGGAGTGCTTGCGTTGGTGCGATGGTCATCGTGGTCATGGCTGGCTCCTTCAGGCGGCCTTGTTCTTGGCGAGGTTGAGGTAGACGTCGTCGAGGCTGGGCTCGGTCAGTGCCAGCTCGGCCACCTCGACACGAGCCTCGTCGAGCGCCCGGACGACGAGCGCGAGGTCGGCGGAGGCGCCGACGGGCGTGCGCAGCTCGCCCTTGGCCTCGTCGAGCACCGGCGCGAGGCCGTGCTTCTCGAGGGTGACGACGGCGGCCGGGGCGTCCTGCGGCGTCGTGAGCGTGACGTGCACGGCCCGCATGCCGACCTGGGACTTCAGCTCGGCGGCCGTGCCCGTCGCGACGATCTTGCCGGCGGACATCACGGTGATGCGGTCGGCGAGCCGGTCGGCCTCGTCGAGGTACTGGGTGGTGAGCAACACGGTCGTACCGTCACCGACCAGCCCCTCCACGACCTCCCACAGCCCGATCCGGCTGGCCGGGTCGAGCCCGGTGGTCGGCTCGTCGAGGAAGATCACGTCCGGCCGTCCGACGAGGCTCGCGGCCAGGTCGAGCCGCCTGCGCATGCCGCCCGAGTAGGTCTTGGCGGCGCGCCTCGCCGCGTCGGTGAGGTCGAAGAGGTCGAGCAGCTCGTCCGCCCTGACTCGGGCCTCGCGCCGGCCCGCGCCGAGCAGGCGGGCGATGAGTACCAGGTTGTCGACCCCGGAGAGCTGCTCGTCGACGGAGGCGAACTGGCCGGTGAGGCCGATCCGCCCGCGCACCTCGTCCCCCTGGTGGGCGACGTCGAACCCGGCGACCTTGGCGGTGCCGCTGGTGGGCGGCAGCACGGTGGTCAGGATGTTGACCAGGGTGGTCTTGCCTGCGCCGTTGTGGCCCAGCAGGCCAAGGACGGTCCCGTGCGGCACCTCGATGCTCACACCGTCCAGCGCGGTGACCGCGCCGAAGGTCCTGGTGACGTCGGTTGCCTCGATCATGATGTCGGTCATCTGTGGTTCCCCTCTTCTTCTCTGTCCGTGACCCCGTGCAGGAACAGGTCGACGATCTCGGCGGGGTCCTCGATGGACTCGCCGAACCCGGTGGCACGCAGGCGGTTGCTGAACACGAGGCTGAGCAACATCCGCACGGCCCGCTCCGCGCCGATGCGGAGGTTGTCGGTGGACTCGTCGAACAGCCCCGTCATGGCCTCGGAGACCCGGATGAACTCGGGCGGCGGACCTGGCTCGCGGGGCTTCTCGTCGTCCCCGTGCATGCGCTGCTGCATGGCGTCCGGCCCCAACCCCGCGGACCGCAGCGCCTGCCCGACACCCCAGACCCGGTCCAGGTAGCCGCTGACCGCGCGGACGCCTTCGGTGAGCCGGTCCTGGAGCGGCGCGTCGAGCCCGATCGCGGCGATCCTGGCGACCTCCTCCTCGGAGTTCATCCCGGCCTTCATGCAGGCGAGCAGGAGTTCCTGCTTGTCCTTGAAGGCGCGGAAGACCGTGCCCTCGGCGATGCCGGCGGCCGCCGCGATCTGACTCGTGGAGACGGTGCCGCCGTGCTCGATCAGGAGGGGGAGCGTGCTGCGCACGATCGCCGCCCGCCGCTCCTCCTGGCTCATCGCCGGCGCTCGCCGCCGCTTTTCGTCCTCGACCATGGGGCCAACTATATGAGTGAGAACTCACTCACGTCAATGAGTGAGAACTCACTCATGTGTGTGTCGCGTACCACACGACACCGACAACCCGCGCCCACAACCCGCCGTTCGCGGGGGGTCTGTCCACAGCCCAGGCACTTGTCCACAACTCGGCGGTAGGTACCGACCTGCTCGCCGAATCCCCGGCATCGTGGACGCCGACAGAGCTCACGACGAAAGGAACCGACATGAGCGTCAACACGACCGTGATCACCGCCGTCGGCCGGGTGGTCTCCGATGTCACCACCCGCGTCGTCCCGACGGGCGCCAAGGTGGCCAACTTCCGCATCGCTTGCCAGGAACGCGTCTTCGACAAGGCGCAGGAGACGTGGGTGGACGGCGACCGCATCTACATGCGGGTCGCGTGCTGGCGAAAACTCGCCGACAACGTCACCGACTGCCTGCGCCAGGGAGACCAGGTGATGGTCAAGGGCCGCCTGCGAATCCGCGACTACGAGCCCGAGGAGGGCGAACGCCGCACCGTGGCGGAGATCGACGCGTGGTCCGTCGGCCCGGACCTGGCGCTCCACACCGTCGCGGTCAGCCGTCCCGACTGGGCCGTGTCGCCGAACCAGCAAAGGTTGCTGGACCCACCCGGCCAGCTGGCCAGAGAAGATCCCGCCGAGGCTGGCCTCGTCGAGGAGGCCGCCTAGTGTCCCGCGCCGGAAATGCGGTGATTAAGTCGGTGGATCCGGGTTTCTGCTGGCCAGGCGCCGGTTCGTCCTCGTACTGGGTGGTACTTGGGTGAACCGGCAACGCCGCCAGCGGGAAGCTGGGCCGCCGAATTAGTTGCCTGATTTCCGGCGCGGGA